>Ga0208793_1000257_pt1 | contig 37316 bp, 65 predicted proteins | sample 17_taG_FD_184092 | JGI IMG/M metagenome (GOLD analysis project Ga0208793, IMG submission 184092) | Marine viral communities from the Subarctic Pacific Ocean - 17_ETSP_OMZ_AT15314 metaG (SPAdes) (version 2) | ecosystem: Environmental > Aquatic > Marine > Oceanic | place: Pacific Ocean | collected... | reverse complement strand
TGGGAGATGCAGTGTTGCGGTGTAATGCAATTGCACCGTTTGCATTTCCAGAGGTTCCGTTAATAAGAACATGACCGAAAGTTCCAGTGTCTCCAGCGGCAGATGTCTGACCAACTAAGAGCCTGCCCGAGCTGTCGACTCGTAGCGCCTCGCTGCCTTCTGTCGTGACAACAAAACGACCATCCGTACCAGTGTCAATTACTTCCGCACTGGTATTGCCTTCAGAAATGCTGTCTGGACTGCCTGCGGCTGGAGTGGTCCAAGTTGGAACAGCGCCGGAACCTCCGCTAGTAAGCACCTGACCACTCGTGCCGTAGTTTGCACCAGCAAGCCCAATCTGACCACTGGCCCCGATACGAATACGCTCGGAAGTATTAGTGGCAAAAGCTAAGGTATTCGCCGCAGGTAAATAGACCCCATTTGTAGGTACTGAACTACCCGTAGGGATGAAACTTGCAGCATTTGCATTGCTAGTAACAACCAAAGTGCTGTCAAGAGTTGCGGCACCTGTAACATCAAGCGTTCCAGGAATATCAACATTGCTAGTCCATTCGACACCCGTACCAGCAGCATCAGTCTGAAGCAGTTGACGTGCAGCGCCATCAACTAACTTGCTAACAGCAATTTCTGCATTAGCGTTAATATCCGCATCAACGATCGCTCCATCGGTGATCATCAGGCTTGTAACCGTTCCAGTATCCCCAGTCGTTACAACACTGCCGGTCACATTGGGGAACGTAATTGTTCGATCAGCCGTTGGATCGGTAACAGTCAGCGTCGTCTCAAAGGCGTTCGCTGTAGCGCCTTCAAGGATCAGCGTTCCACCAGTGCTAATCGTGACGTCACCTGTGAACGTTGGACTAGCTGCACCAATCTTTTCAGTGTCAAGCTCTTCAAGTGCAGTCTGAACGTTGTTGGCGCTTAAACCACCAGCAGGCGTAAACGAAACGTTGGAAGCCTGTTGAGCAACAACCGTGTCAGAAACGTCAATCTTGGTCCAAGCGCCACCATTCGACAAAAGGAAATCAGGCGGTGCAAGTGCAACGTTTGGAGCGTTGCCCGATGAAATCGTTCCAGGCTGTGAAACAACCAAGTAATAGTTTTTATTGGTCTCAGCTGCGGCTGGTAACGCTTGACCAACAACAAGGCCAACAGCTGTTCCTTCAGACGTAACAGAATCCACCAAGCCGGTGCCGCCACCAGCTGACGCGTCAAACGTTCCAGAAAGAACAATCTCGCCAACACTGATACCAATTGGCTGCCAAACGTTACCGTCCCAAAGGAACAGTTCACGGTTTAGTGAGTTGAAGTGATACTGACCAATGAACTCACCACCATTAGGAGTGGTGCTTGCAATCGTTGCAGTTGCTTTATCGCCAATCTTTGCGCCTGTGATTGCATTATCAGCAATCCGATCGGTGGCAAAAGTTCCGGTTGTAATCTTTGCTGTATCAAGGTCAGGGATGTCTGCTGCAATCAACGCAGAGCTTGACGAAATGTGCCCCTGAGCGTCAAACGTGACCTTGGTTGCAGTTGCTCCCGTTAACGCATTGGTGTGGTTCAACGCACCAGCTGCGCCCATTGTCAAACCTGTGCCAGGCTTGATTGCACCTACCGCACCAGAAGTAGCAGCAGGCAAGTCAGCAGCTGTAATGTCTCGGCCAGCTGTAATTAAACCCTTTGAATCAAATTGGACAGCCTGATAGGTGCTGCTGTTTGCCGTGACATCGTTATCGACCTCAATCGTGTCTCCGTCCATGCGAAGACCTTCGCCATTGACGATCACAGCGCCTTTTACGCTTGTGGTTGGCGTTGGAAGGTCAGTGCCGACAATAGCCCTATAGCCAACTACTCCAGTTCCACCAGTAGGGCCGCCTAAAAACTGAGCGGCAGCAGTCGTGTTATCGAAAGAAGGCGTGATCGTTACCGTGTCGCCAACAGTGGTAACGGTGATGTTGAGAATGCCAGTCGTGTTGCCATTAACAACGTTGACAGAGCCAGCGCCTTTAACGGATTGCCACGCTGAACCGTCCCAGATATAGATTTTGTTGTCGTCTGTATCTAATGCGATTTGACCGGTAAACGCACCAGCACCTGGCAACGTCGTAACTAGATCGACAGTTGATTCGTTCCCTAGCTTTGCTGCTGTAATCGCGTCATCAGCCACTTTTGCAGTGTTAATGCCACCATCTGCAATCGACGCTCCAGCAATATCCCCGGCGCCAAAAAGAATCTTTGCCCCAGGAATCGTGGCATCAGCAATCAACGTGGTGGCATTCCCCACCAAGTCTGTAACCGTGATTTTCTTGGTTTCACTGGCGCTGCTGTCAACAATTGCCAACTCATCAGCAGTGGCAAGATTGGCACCTGCCAAAGCTGCCAACTGGGAAATCTTTAGGTCAGCCATTGGCGGTCAATCCCCCTCGGGTTACTGGTCGGTCTCTAGCAACAGCTTAGCTGCAGCATCCTGATCCAAGAGTATGTCATCTGTATTCTCCTGAACGATCGCGCCTGGAACAAGAACATCCATCTTGATCTCAATAGGACCAGTCGTAATAAAATCAGCCGTTATTTCCACGACAGACGATGGTGTGAACTGCACAGCACAGGCCGTCAAAACACCAGTAAATTCGTACCAGATCTCATCGCCAGAACGAGCTGCAACGCCACTCGGGTTATAGGCGTTCGTTTTTAGGTAGAAACGACCCTTGAATTGACTGCCCACCCTGGTACGCAAAGAAAGCTCAAGCAAATAATGCGGCAACTCGTTTGCAGTGTCGCCTGTGTATTCCCAAAAGCCAGACATCCGACCAGAACCAGACATCAAACTATTCACCCGGCTCCTAAACTCATCAGAAAGCGTTGTTGTGTCTACAGTTTCTCTTTCCGTATTCAGCTCAAAGCCATTGCACTGAGCTAATAAACGGAAGGACGCGTTCTCAACAAAAACCTTAATCGGAATGTCATTGCCAGGAGTGGCAAGCGCAATCGCATTTGCCGGTCCACCATTAACAGCATTAGCAAAGGTGTCGTAAAGACGAATGCCGCCTAAATCGTCAACATAAATAAATTTTTTAACACCGGTTTCTGAATACCCAGAGATAAAATCAAGGGCGCTACCGTCAGTGCTTAGGATTTCAACTTGATCGCCAGTCAATAGCTGACCGTGCTCAAAATCAAAACTAAACCTTTTAGCTGAAGCGTTTACATCACTGGTGTTAATAACAGAGTTGAGCTCACTTCCGCCAAACTGACGCTCTAGCTCTACCTTCCCAAAGGTGCCAAGGTAAACAGTCATGAGATTGTTGCGGTTGACAGTGCGCCCGTACCAACAAAGGAAATACTGACGCTTACGATTTCGCCAGTGCTAGCCCCGATTGTTGCGCTTGTTATGTATGCAGTTAACTTGATATCATTGTTGTCCGCTCCATCAACCCAGCGAAATGTTAGCTCAACGGTATCGCTAGAACTGATCCCATCAGTACCTGTTTTTATTAACTTGTTCAGCAAGTTTGCGGTGTTAATTGCATTGCTGTCGTCTTTGTAATACAACAGGTTTGCACTGCCTGAATAGCCAAGAATGCCAGGGCTATAAGTGCGAATGTTCTCGCTTAAGGTTGTTGTTTCTAGCGTCTCTAAGTCAGATTGCAGCGAAAAACTTGAGACCTTAGCAAGGGTCACACCTGCCAGCTGCATTACGCCATCTCTGCCGGTGTAAACCTTTGCCATCAGAAGACACCAACTAGGGCCACTGTAACAGTGCTAACCCCAGGTCGCACACTGGAAACCTGTGGAGGAGCCTCGTATCGCCATTCGTTAGACCCTGAAGCATCTAGAGCGTCACTGTTACCGCTCCAGCCTGCCAATGCCTCAGATGGCAAATCAAAAACTGAAAACGTGCCCTTGGTCTCGTCAAAGTGATCAATAAACAGTTCCGTGTTTGCATCGCTCACGTTTGAGTAACTAAGACTCAACTTCATGTCGGTTCTTTGGCTGCCATACAAAATCCGAACCTCAGCGCCGGATTGAGACTTGAACGTCTTGACCGGGTAATTGCCCGTTTCAAATTGACGGCTTGTTGGGGTAAGAGAAGGAAATGCCATTGTTAGCCCTCAGTGGTAAACGCGCTGTCAGTCAATACATCTTGGGCTATCAAGCTGTTGAAAGTGCTAGTTGTCGGGAACTCAGTTGCCACAACGTCAACCATTCCATCCTCTGCCAGTGTCAGCTGTTCGACCATATACACATTAGACGAAACGGATGCCTCTGAAATCGTAAACAGAGAGTCATAAAGCGTAGGCTCAACTGCTTTGCCATCCGCGACCGTCATCGTGGCAGGAGTTACATCGTCATCGTCTGACCTAAAGAACACGATTGAATACGTTCCATCGGTGATCGCAGTGGCTGAAACGATTGTGCCGTCTGCGCTAATCGTTCCGTTTCTAGCTGACTGGTACGGGCTGGCTTCCGTGACGACACGGATAAAATCACCTGGAGCCAACGAGATCCCAAAGGGGCTGGTGCGGAACTTCACGGTATGCGTCACCCGGCGACGAAGACTTAAAAAGAACTTCGCTACCAAGAAGGCATGGTCACGACTTGTGCAGAACTGCGTTAGGTCAAACGGCTCAATTGGATGCTGATTACTTCCTGACTCCGCAAATCGAACGACAAGCGTTTTCTCTTCTGGTAATTGATTCTTTTGCTCTTGGCGATAACGCATCACAGCTTGGAAATCTTTGCGCTCTTCCGAGCTCAGGTATTCAACGCTGAACGAATCCTCAATAATGTTGCCAGAGGTAAATAACGCCTGGATCGCTACGGGTTGCTGAGTGATGTTGCCATTCAGATCCGTAGGCAGTGCAGGAACCAAGCTGAATTTTCCATCACTGATAACAAAATTGCAAAGGAAAAACGGCGCTGTGTCAGAAATAAACTGCCGGAGATTTGTCGGGGCGTCAATCGCTCCATCGAAGAACAGCTTATTAGCTTTTAAAAACTGTGAAGTAGCGGGAAAGTCTTCTGTTCTGATCAACTGGTCAGACACAACGCCTCCCGCGCCAGCAGTCTTGTCGGTTAGCAAGTAATACACAAGATCTGTGAATTTGTTGCTTGGGCCGACAGGAGATGGCGCGTCTGCTTGGAATTTCTTGACTGAAATACCATCAGCTAGCCAAACACGAAGCTGGTCAAGACTCGAAAAATTGCGAGAAGACTTTAGCACCAAGCCGCAAATTGTTAAGTTGCTATAGTTCGGCACGTTGTCATTTTCAACGCTTTCGTTAACGTAAGTAATTTCGTGCTCTGGTGATGAATCGTTTGACTTGCTCAAAAGATCGCCATAAAGACTAAGATCGTTGATTTGACTGTTCTCTTCAAACACTCGATCTCCTGAGAAACCAGGCGGGACCACTACTTTTGTAAGAGATAGAACTCTTAGCAACACGCCAACAGTAGACCCTGGCTCCCTAAACGGATTGTTTGAGCTAACCGAAACATTCTTTTCAATTAGTGCTGCGAAAGTCCAAGTCCCATAGCTACGATTAGGATCAACTTCATAAGTAACGTCCCAGGCTTTAGTTTGCCCTGGGAAAAATTCTAAATTGTAATCTGGTCTGGTCGTAATAACGCCTCTTGCTATTATAGTTGCCGTGGCTCCTGTATTACTTGTTGAAACAAACTCTGCCACTTCAGTGTGACCAACAGGATAAAGCTGTTGGTCACCTAAGATCTCATACTCTAACGCTGATGATCGACCTATAGGCTGAACATCACTTGTAGATTCAACACGTAACCGGACGCCACAAGTTGTTAGTCCATAGGGTGCTGCTCTTGGATTTCCCGCACTAACAGCAATTCCAAGATTAAAAATCTGGAGCGTATTAAACCCGCCACTGCTTTCAACAACATTAATACTAGTAAAATTCCAAGCCCTGTAACCAGGAAAATAAGGATGATTGACTGGGAAAGTAGCGTCTACAACTCCATTAAATTCAATTGTTATTACACGACCATCCCCAAGGTCTGCTGTACGCCTTGCCGAGCCAGTTTTACCCATATAACTAGCCTGACCGAACAGCTCAAACATAGTTGCAGCTTTTCTGCCAACCGTTACGCCAGTAGGAAGGTAGTCGTGTAAGCGAACCGTTTCGGCCCGCACGTTATTATCTTCTTCATCAGGAAGATACGTCTCTACCTCGACAGCATCGGGCACCAGATAATCAGTAATTCCATCACTAATAATCGGATTCGTTGCCATTTCTGGGTTGTAGGTTATAGCTCCAGCTGTAACAAATTCACCCGTAGTGCTGACCTCAAAAACGCCATACGCTGTTTCGTAATTTCCGCCCACAAGTTGATCTGTTTTTGCGTTCAAGCGTATGAATTGAGCATCGTCGGGAGTGTGACGCGCAACATCAGCTCCGCTCTTTGGCACAAATTTATATTCGTACTGTCTTTGCTGCGGATGTTTTAATCGAATGTAATTGTACTGATCTTGCGGAGTTTCTCCGGTGACACAAAACTGCTCAGTCAATGGCTGCCATTGAAATTCAGTTCCGTTTTCATCCGTTCCAGCAGGCCGCAAAAATATCGTCCAAACAGATGTTCGCTTGAGATAAAGAGACATTGTGCCAACTTCAAGTTTAATTCTGTCGCGTTCGGATTCAATTAACTCAGAAGGTGTTGGAATTGTTGCGAAATTTGCAAGGCCATTGGCGCGGTTCCATACTTGAGATCTGATGCCAATCTCTGTCACGTCACAAGCTCTTGTGTTTCTTACAACGGCAAAGCTAGCTTTTAGTAACGGGTAAAAGCCTGCGCCAGCAACCATATTTAAGGCATTTCTAGCGTTAGTCGATCCATTGTCATCGTTATAAACTCCTCTTTGGATCATGCGCTCGCTGATTAACCCAATAGAAGCGCCAACACCAGTGCCAAACGTCTCAACACAACGAAGATCTATTTCTTGACGGCTGCCTTCCGTCCAGATAGGCAAAGATCTTGATTGAACAACCCAGACAGTGCGCCCAATAACTATCGTTTCGCCTATTTGAAGCGCCTCGTCTGCGCTCCTCCGTGACGCTGTAATAGCTGAATTAATATCATCAACGCTAAGTACATATCCGCCAGAGTTATAAAGATTTGAGGGTATCTCCCCTGGCGCGATTGTGAAATTGGCTATATCTCCGACATTGGCAAATCGTACTTCCGTAGGCGTAGAGCCATTGTCAGAAACTGGGACACCGTTCAAATGGGTGATGCCCATGCGGCGACCATAATTACGGCCAATACCTTTTTGACCTTGGCGCCTGACCTTGCCTTTAGAAAGCCCGTAATCACCCGCAATTTTAATCCTTTCAAGCAGCTGTCGATTCTTAGGGTCATCTTCTTGATCTTCAAGGCTTGGGATTGAAATCACACGCCAGTTCACTCGATAGTTCGTAGCGTTTGGAATTGCTGAGTGAACGCCAAACTGAGTGTTAGACGATGGGCTATACGCTCCAGAAAAACCAGTGTCTGCTAACCCTCGAACTGTTGGGCAAAGAAAAATATCGTCATTGTTTTCTATGTCTCCCGAAGACAATGTTCCTCTTGAACCATAGGCAAGGTTTCTTGCTTTAATTCGTGAAAAGCTATTGCTATTCCTTTTCCAGTAAAAAGCAAATAAATGATCATACGAAGCGTCTAGCGAGCCATTGCCAAGGAAAATTCCGTTTAGTTCTGGCCTGTCAACTCCTTCCCCTAGACCTTGCTCCCCAAGCACAAACAACAACTTGACCGCTTGCTGTGACCCGAGAGAAAACGCACGAGACCACACCAAACTAGGTGAGGCAACGATCCCGCCAGTCGCTCCAGTGTATTGACCAAAAAGGATAGGGATTGGACTTGCATAATCTGCCAATTCGGCTTGTGTATCAAAGCCAGTTGTTGGACTAAAGCGAGTTTGCCCAGAACGACCACCAAGACGACGACGACTAACTCTGTTATCTGGACCTTCGTTTGCGCTTAGAGCTTTTGGTTTTGGCGCTAAAAGCATTGAAGCGGCGGTAGAGATTACGCCTACAACAAGACTAACTACAATCGGGACCAATGCTGGTCCGGCATTGATATCTGGAACGTGCGCATACGCAGCCGGTCTAACCTGTCCCCTCTTTGCGGCTAAATATGCAAAACGTTTATAATCTTCTTCATTCCAATCAAGAATATCTATTAACTGCTTTTCGTACGGAAGCAGTGGGATTTCATAAAGCTGGATGCCGGTGCCCACGTCACTGCGCCCAGCTGTCTGTTGATGTAGAGAATCCCGGTTTGCCATGTGACTGCGAAAATCCAAGCGTCTTCCTTTATCAGGAGCACATCCCCATCATACGTTGGTTGATCCACTCGGTAACCCCATCGCAAAAGATCACGGCAGACCTTTGTCTTGCTTGAGCTATACCAATCATGATTAAACGGTGGCGCGTCTATACCGCACCGTTCCAAGACCTTGAAGACAAGGTGGATGCAGTCAATCTCACCGTTGCTGCCGTCAGCTCCTAAGCGGTAGCGAAGCCCGATTAGGTCAACGCAATCGGACATTGCTTGAGACTGGAATGTTACCAATAAGGTTTTGCGTCAGGCGGCGCAGTGGAACGTCAGACCCTACAGCATCCAAAATCGTGTTTACCTCAAGATTCAACGTTGCATCGTCCCAGCTGCCTCCTGCTACCTGGCCAACGTACTGGTGCATCATCGTTCCAGCCGTGCGGTCATCTGGATCAAGGTTCATTACCTTCACCACGGCCAGCCAGCGGTCAGTAACTGCCTGCAAAGCCCATGCTCTGCTGAGTTCGTTGTTAGGAAAAACAAGCGATGCAGAAGTGTTATCGCCTGTTCTGTTGACACTCACGCCAGAGAAGCCGAACGGCAAAAAACTGAAGTTGAAACTGTTATAGACCGAAGTCTCACCAATGTGAAAATTCTGGAATCTATAGACCACTGTTTGGCTTGGATTCTTAAAAGTCAAGTAGTTGCCAACTGCAAGTGTCGTCACATTCCAATCCTCCTACGAGTTGCGGGTGACTGTTGAAGCCTGCTCAACGTTAGTTGTTGACCACGTTGTGCGCCTTCTGCTGCTGCTCTCTTCATTCCACTTTGGAACTGATCTGCGGTTACGTAGTCCACTGAATTGATACGTTCCACGGTATAGCGGACATCAATTGGAGCAGCTGTTGCAGCACCGCCTTCCGTCCCAGCAGCACCGCCACCTTCTGCCGGGATGACAGAAGATCCGCGTGATCCTCTGGAATAACGCCCCATGCTTTCGCGCATCTTTGATTCAGGGATGATGTATTCAGGTTCGCCGCCTTCTCCTACTACGGCATTGGTTGGGCCGGTGACGTAACCGCCTTCAGCGAAGAAAGGTGTGCCGCCGCCAAAATCGCTAAGGTTATTCCCGGTAATACTTGGGACTCCTGGATTAAATCCACTACCGCCCGGCATTGAGACGCCCAACGCCTTCATGATCGTGCCGTACAAGATCATCGCAATCTGTTGAGCAATAATCTTTGCGGCCATATCAAGGAAATGCTTGGCCACCGATTGCATCATTTCAGCCAAGCCTTCCTGCGCTGATTTAGCCCCAGAGATAACGCCAACAAAAGCATTGCTGAATGCGTTTCCAATAGCGGTCGCCCCTGCCGCAACTTGATTTTCAAGCTTAATCAGCTCTTCAAATTGCTTTTGCATTTGGAAGCCAGGGTCAGCCTCCTTTTGCTTTTGCGCCCTGTCGGCTTCGTCTTTCATCGCCTTGTCAAAGGTGTCCCTTGTTTTCTTGGCTCTTTTTTCTTGCTCCTTAGTCTGTCTTTCTTCAAGAGCAATAATGCTTTCCATGTGGCTTTGCTCTGCCTGGAGAAAAGCAATTTTCTTTTCATTTGGCAGCAAATTTTGTTCTGCTATTTTTTGCTGAGCAATTTTATGCTCAAGGATTAATCGTTCTCTTTCGCCAATTGTGTCAATGCTAAAAGTTAGCTTTTCTTGTAACGCAAGCAGCTCTTTTGTTGCGTCAACCCTGCCTTGTCCGGCGCGACCTCTTCCTGTTCCTTTTCCTCCACCGTTACCACCAAGTAATTCAGGAATTTTTACCGCTCCAAGAAATGGAGTTGCTGGCACCTTCTTTAATGCGGCAGACTCTTCACGCTGCCGACGCATAATCCTTCCTTGCAATTCCTCTGCTCTCCCTGCGTTTGGATCGCTTGCCCCAATTCGTTTAAGAGCATTACTAAGCTGATTCAAAGCGGTAATGTTTTGCTGTATCCCAGTTTTGTTTTTCTGAGAAGACAGCTGACTTAACACCTTTTCAATGTCATCAACTGATTGACTGGTAAGGCCAAACGTTATCTTTGCTCCAATCGCCCCAATCTGACGATTAAAAGATGCTCCTCTTCCAGCCGCTAAGGACTTGTTTAAGGCGCTTAAGACTTGATTGGCCTGATCAAAAATTCCTTTTAACACTGGGGACAAAACCGACCCAAGAGTTCTCGCAAGAGTTTCAACATTGTCTTGCAATGTGCTCAGCTTCCCAGACAACGTGCCTGATTGAGAGATAGCACCGTTCGCATACTGCCCGCCAGTGCTTGTAAGCTCCTTAAGCGCAAACTCAACTGCTTCTGCGCTGATTTGGCCTTTTTGCAATGCTTTGCTAAATTCTTCTCCGGTTAGGTTGTATTCTTTTTTGAGCGTGCTGGCTATGTCAATCCCTCGCTCTTGAAGCTGCAAAAGCTCCTCTGTCTGTAATTTTCCTTTTGCCTGAATTTGTCCGTAAGCCGTAGCAATTCCGTTAAGCTCAGCGCCTGTTGCGCCTGCCACGTCACCCAATCGTTTTGTAGTGTCAACAATCTTGCCCGTTTCTACTCCAAACGCTTTTAGCCGTTTAGCCGTATCAATTAAATCAGCACTTGTAAAGGGAGTTACAGCGGCAAACTGCTGCAATTCTTTAATGGTCTTGCTCGCTTCTTTTAACGACCCGGTTAAAACTTGCAAGCTTTTTCTTTGCTTCTCAAGTTCAGCTGTTTTGGTAAAAATAAACTTAAAGGCTTGAACACCAGCGAAAGCCCCTGCTAGCTGTTTGACTGTGTTCGTCAGCTTGCTTGTTGCCCCGTTGACTCTGTTGAGTTCGCGAACAGCATTGCCGCCATTGACCCTTAACTCAACGTTGGATACTGCCACGGCTACCTAAGCAATGCCCTAATCTTACCGCCGTCTTGCCTTGGCGCGATCCATTGCCTTTTTCTCCTCTTCTCCCTTCAACTGATAGTACGCAGCAAAATGAACAAGCTCCGCATCAGATAACTCTGTGCGAAGCTTGCTCACTGTCATGCCAAGCTCGCAGGCCAGAAAAAACTCAAAATTGAGCCAACTGTCCTGCTTTAGTCGTTTTTTGCTTCCTCAAGCTCCGCCTCTTCTCCAACGCCAAACAAAAAAAGCTCAAGATCGTTAAGGACGTTCTCAGGCAATTCACGTTGCAGCTTGGCGGCATCAGCGGCAGCAAAAGCCTTGACGCCATCTTTTAGCTCTGCTTTTTGGCACAGCATCTGAGTGCTGATGTCTAAAGCCTCTTCGCTGTTGGCAACAGATTGAGCGCGTTTACGGTCAGCCCTTGTAATTGGCTTGAAATACAAGTCAAGAATAGGTTCGCCGTCCGCATTATTGACAACAAACTTACGCCTTTGACTAAGGTCAAAAGCGCCAGTAAGCAGATCAACAGTACGCTGATTTGAAGCGGCCATAAATTAGATCAAGAAACAGTGGTGAGAGCTATTGCGCCTTTAGTTTCAAAGTTAAAGGTCACGACTTGCAGCTCGCCAACGCTAGCACTGAACTCAGACGATGTAATCAGCAGGTTAAATGCAAGCTTTTCGCTTGTGGCTGCTTGGCTTCCTGCGTCGTAGGTGTAAAGCTCCGCGCCCGCAACAGTTGATTCCGTGGCTGGGGTTGTCAAGATTTCACGGATTAAATCGCCTTTGCCATCACCCGCCGCAGTCTTTTCGTAAAAGACTTCAATGCTGCCGCTACCGCCAATCAGGCCACCAACTCGATCGCGGAAGGTGTCTCCCATTTTTGTGACTTCAAGCGACTCTTTGTCGATAGTCAAAGACCACGACCGCACTGCTGTCACAACAGTCAGAGTGTCGCCAGAGTCATGCTTGAAAAGGACGTTGCCTTGTTCACCGCGATAAAAAGCCATGGTCAGAGTTCCTCGATGGATTCAAAGGTCACACGGACCTGAGTTTGAAAGTAGCCCTCGGGAGCTGGTGAACCCAGTACCTCTGGACCTGTTGCTGCATCGAAGTAAACCCCCGACACGTTGACTCTATTGTAAAGGTCACGAACACGTTTGCCGATCGTGTAGTTAGCGCCAGGACCAACGCCTTTTGCTGAAAAGATGTTGATCAGTAATAAGCCAACAATTCGATTATCCGAAGCAGTAGTTCCGCCAAAGCTTAGATATTCATTAGAGCCAAAGCTGACAAGGCATTGAACCCATGATGAATTTGGGGTTGGTTCATAGGCCATGTTGTGAAACACAACTGGAATCGCCGGAGAGTTGGCAAGCTCAGTGGCCAGCCTGCCCTCAATAACGGCTCTAACTGCGTTCAGATCTGCGGCGGCCATTAATCTCTCCTTTTAATGCGTTCATACTGCTGCTTGGTCCAAGATTCAAGCTCTTTCCCGATCAGCTCAGGAAAACCGGCAACTGTTCCTTGTCTTGTCCTGAACTGCCCCTCCCAAGACGAAGGCAAGTTGTTGCCAAAACAAACCGGTTCAGCGTATTCAACATTGTTGCTCACCACTCCTTCGTAGGGCTCGACTTTGCTCTGCCAAGCATTCCTAAGCCTTCCTGTTTCAACTGGTGTTTGCTCTTTGACTCGGGCTTCCCATTCAAGCGTCGTGATCTTGACAAGCTCTTGGACCTGCTCGCCCATGAAATTGCCAATTTCACCAAGCTTGATGTTGCGCGTCATGGTCAGGCCCTCAAAATCAATTCGTAGGTGATCGCTTCGTTGTCCTGCTCAATCGTGTTGACGCTAACAATCTGATGCACAACGCTGCCAATCACAGCTCGATCCTTCGTTTCAGGAGCTGACGGCAGCTCTTTAGACGCAACAGTTAAACGTTTGTCACCAGCTTGAACCAGCTCATTGACCTCACGAACGCTAACGCCCTCAAGAACGCCTCTGACTTCCGTATCGCTAGTTGTTTCAGCAATTGCACCAGTGGTCGCGTTGTAAGCGCCCGCTGAAACGTAACGAATGATCACTTCGCCGCCAAACTTGGCAATGACCTTGTCAGCGACTTTTTTTAGCGAGCTAGCAAGTGCCATTAGATGCGATAAGCGATGCACGCCCCGTTTTGGAGCTGAATACTGGTAAACACTCCAACAAGATGGAAACCCGCTGGCATGGCTTCACCGTCCAAAGAATTGCCTGTGTAGTTCTCGCTAACCAGCGTCGTGATATGCGTGTTTTCGTAAAAATCAATATGTTTGAATCGACCAGTGTGAGCCGCCGTGTCAGTAATGACCTCGGCCCCAAGCGTGTAGTCAATCCCAATGTCGCCCTGCCCAAAACCTTTTGCCATGATCAGAGCCTGTAAGCGATAACGGTGCCACTAGCAAGAGTGACGCTTGTGATTACCCCACAAATCTCAGCGGAACCACTAATAGGAATTGAAGAAAGAGTGTTGCCCGTAATGTCTTCAGCCACCAAAGTGGCAATCACGGAATCTTCAAGGGCTACAACTTTTCCAAAACGTCCAGTGTGGGCCGCCGTGTCGTCTATAAATTCAGCGCCTGGATAGGAATAGCCCATGCTTAGCTCCGTTTGATAGCGATGTTGCCTGGTCCGCTAATTCTAAGTCCTGTCAAGTAACGCTCAACCATTGGAGGGATGCGATCAGCGCCAACAGCTCCAAACTTGTCAGGCGTGACGCTAAGACTGCCAATGCTGACGCTCTTGTAATCCTCAAGACCGCTCAGGCCAATGCCGTCAACGTTGTTCTTTAAGTAGACCGCCAGCTCAAGCTGAGCCCGTTGGATCTGATCAGGAATCTCTGTATCGGTGAAGTAATCGTCAGAAATGCGAAACGGAAAGCCCGTTGCATATGTATTGACGTAGGTGTCAGGCTTACGAACGCCAGTACGCGGCCACTGCAATGCCTGCGTATCCGTTGCCCGTGCGCCTAGGAATCTTTCGCGATCAAGTCGCTGTGCTGCTGTAACAAGAGCGCGGTTGCGTGTGTCATCGTTGCCCGTTGTCCACTTAGCAACGTCGGTGCTTTCGACCATGCCTTCAACTAAAGCGTCAGCTTCCGCCAATGTCAGGTAACTGTTTGCGCTTGCGCTGCCTGCCGTTGCTGTGATCGTTACTGCCATCGGCCTTTACGGTTGATTTCTTAATTGCGGGCTTTTTAGAAGCGGAGGCCGCCGCCGTAACAGCAGCCTCACGTTCTTTTGCTCGCCGGAAAGCGAACAAACCCATCAGGAGCTTGCGCCCTTCAGAGCTACGAAAGAAACAACGATTGCTTCTCCCAATGAACCTGCGGACAGGTTTGCAACCGTGATCGCGAACGAGCCAGCAGCGATTGTGTTGGCTTGAACGAGATAAGCGCCAGCAGTTCCGGCGGAGCTGTGGTTGACCACAACAACGTCAGTAGCTGCAACTTCGCTGTTTGTGACAGCAAAGGTCACCTCAGCAGCAGCCGCCAAAGCAGCGTCGTCCAAAGTGATTTGGCCTGAAGCGGCGTTCAGAGTCACGCCTGTTGCTTTACTAGTGGCCTGAGTAACAGTGCCGCCAGTTGTTGGGCCAATAAGTTTGCCCGCTGTTGCCTCAAAAATGGATGCCATGGTTAGTTACCTCGATCAATCCATATTAGAAACGTTAGTTGCCCGAACGATTCCGAGGTTTTTAGTCTCGTAAACTTTCGACCAATTGCCAACAGTTTGGAGTTGAGCCCGTGTTGGGTTCGCGTCGGTCACTGCCCACTTTGCACCGATTGGGTGGTAGCAATAGTGAAGGTCAATTGACATGGCATCAGACTTGGCCAGGATGTCCCGGTCAGTTTCAGTCTGAAGTCCGAGCTGTTCGCCTGAACCGATGGCCCCTTCAGTAAAGAAGTAGGTGGCGTATTCAGTAGAAGAACCACTGCCGTTGGTGTTCACATCATCGGAAACAATCACGCGCAGACCCATGAAGGTCGGAACGGTAGGGCTTCCAAAGGCTCCAGCAATTGAACCGCCGGAAGCAGTAGCACTGCCGCCGTTGGAGTCAGTCGCTAAGACGTAATCAACAGCGCGACGCTCCACAAGGTCGTAATAAACCTTGCTGTGCATACAAATGGCTGTCAACTTTTCGCCTTGATCACCAAGCAGAGCCTTAGCTTCTGCAACGTGGCGAGGGCTCAAAGCTGTTGGCGTGTCTCCTGATTCACCGTCAATAGTGAGAGGGAAGAACGCAGCGGATGAGCTGGTCGTGTGAACAGTGCCGAAAACACCAGCCAAGCAGGAAAGGAGATCCTTCTGGCGTTGGTTGGCAATGTAATCAGCAATTTTGGCACCGATAGCGGCCATTGGATCAGAACCAGCAGCAAGAGCTGCAAGGTCACGAGATTCAAAAGCGCGACCACGATGCAGAACCACGCCAACTTGCTTGTCGGCTGTGATCTTGCCTGGAGTCAGTGAAGAACTGTCGGACAGAACTTCAAAGTCACCGCTCAGGTTTGCGGCGTAAAAAGGTACGTTGATAAAATCACCACCACCTTCTGCTGCATTTAGCTCCGCCATTGGCTGAACCACACCGCTAGCCAAGAAGGCATCACGCTGAGTTGTTTGCTCAATGACGTAAGGCGTAAATACCTCAGGGATGATGATGTCACTCCTTAGAGTTGCCATCTGTCAAAAAAGAGAATGTTTACGGTGTGGGCACAGCCCAACGGCTCAGCACAGCCTTGCCATTAGCTCACATGTTAACGGTTAGCCGCTGTTTTCAACCTTTCATACAAATCACGATCGGTTTTGAACAAACGTGATTGCTCTGTCAAGTTGAAAGATTCAGCCGTAAATGGATTCTTGACTCCAATAACTGAGTCCCCAGAAGTGCGGCCAGCAGGTGCGCCACTGCCTTGAGGCTTGGGCTGCTTTTGCATCCATGCAGGCAAAGTCTTAGCCCATTCGCTAACAGGTGTGCGCTGATAACCGTCAACGACAACAACTGTGCCGTCAGAATCACGCTCAATTTGATCACTGGTGAGCTTGGTTTTTAAGATCAGATCAGGATCATGAACAACGTCAGCAAGGGCGCTAATCGCAGGCGTGATTAGTTCAAGCTCTCTCACACGAGCTTCTAACTCTGAGATGCGCTTGTCTTTTTCCGCCGACGCCTCACGGAACTGCTGCTCCAAAGCTTGGCGAGCTTCCCCGTATTTGCCTTGTTGCTCCAGATCTGCTTGAACCGCCTTTTGCTTGAAGTCCAATAACTCTTGAACATCAACGCCCTCGGGAATGGCTTTGGCTTGAGCTTTTGCTTTTTTGTACTCATCAATCAATTCAGCGTTTTTACGCCGCATCGCTTCGAGTTCTGCTTGTAGTTTGCTGGTGTCAACAGATTGCTCCACAGGAGCAGTTTGTTCTTCAGACATGAATTAGCCACAGGCTAAATTGCATCACCACTTTACTTTGTCTGCCCAATATGCGGCAGATGTTTTTCCCTTCGCGATGTTCTTTGCGTGGCGGGCCTTGAAGGATGCACGTTTTGCTTTATCGGCTGCTGATTCGTTTTTGCTTGGTGGCTTGGTTTTAGCGCCTTGCATCCCGAAACGTATAAGCTTCGGGCTACCTTTAACGTTGACAACAACAGCGTGTGACTTGCCGCTCGAATGGCTTGGCGTGCGGATTGGCTTGTCATAGCCCTCGAACGTGTGGCCACCGCGCTTGATTGTCACTTCCCTTTAGGCGCTGCTTTTAATTGTGAGCGACGCTTGAGAACAGGGTTACCGGTGCTCTCTGATTTGACCCGAACAACCGGATCTTTGTCAGTTCCAACTCTGGTGATGGTGCCGCCAGACGGTCCTTTGACTGAGGCACGCTTGCCACCGCTGCCGGTGACAACGCCAAAGGTTCGTTTGCCTTGATAAACCCAACTAACGCGAGAACCTTTTTTCACTTTTTCTTGCCTCCTTTTTTCTTGCCCATGGGCTTCTGAGGTTTTTTGGGGCCGTAGTTTTTACCTGGCATCAACCTTCCTCTTTTGCTTGCTTTTTGTCAGCCTTAGCTTTAGCCGCAGGCTTCTTAGGTGGGCAGGACGCTGGTGCAGCCTCCTCTTGAACCGTGAGCTTGAATTTACTGTGCAGTTTTGACATCGGGATAACGACGGCGTAACTGAGCCAAGGTTAGCTCTGACCCGTCTTGAGAGACGAACTTCCTGATCGCCTTAGTTGGGCCAACCTTTTTAACAAGGCTTTCAAAGTAAGGAACCTTTGACGCACCCAGCACGTCATCCTTTACAGCCTTGGATTGGTTCTCAAGCCATTGACCGTAAGTTTGATCTGATGGCACCAACCCATTGCGACTGCTGCGCTTGCTTGGCGGTGGCGGATCAAAACCCAGACCCTTGTAATCAACAACGGGAACCGTGGTCGATCTGCAATTGAAATGCAATGGCGGCACCGGGCCTTTGCCGTAGACAAACTCTTGACCGTCCAGTGATCTACAGATGGGCGAAGTTCTGCTGTCCAACGTGGCCACATACCTGTATTTTTTGGTCACATCTTGATTGGCCTCATAAACCTGCTGGCTTGAGGCGTTTGCTACCTGATTGATGCTGGTTCGCATCAAAGCCATCACCTGATGATTTGCCACGGCTGTGACTTCACCACCAGCTTGAGCCATCTGACGCAAACTCATAGCTGGCTGACCAAACTGCAGGCGACCTTTTAAACGACGCGCCAACTTATCCGTTGATTCACCCGTTAACAATCCATTTCTGACCGTCATGCTGAACAGGTCAGCTTGAGATTCTGCCAAGCCTCTAAACGATTTTTCGATTACCTTGCCATTTGGCAACGTAATAACTGAACCTTGCGCCGCCGTCAAACGAAACGCTTGAGGAGCCCCCGCAACCGCTGCTTGAAGGTCGTCACTTAACGTAACAACATTCAAAGCAGTCGGGTCAATAGTTGCCACCGCTTGAGCAAACTGCGGACTGATCTGCACGCTTCTAATCTGATTCGCTAGCTCAACAGGCAATGCCTTGGCCAGCTCACTCGTGACAAATTTGCTTTGCAATACGGCGAGACCTTGCAGCTCTTCAACCGCAAGCAACGTGCTGGCCTCTGCCCAGTTATCAAGTGACCCTTTCAGTTGCGCAAGGATCGCCCGAAGCCGTGCAGCTTTGACAGGAGCCGCAAGCTCATCAATCCCACGGAGCTGATCAACAGCATCCAAAATAAGATCGTTATATGTGCGGGCAATTCGCTTCGCCACGCTGTTGCTAAAGCGGTTGAGATCGATTGCATTCCGATACAGCTCCGCTGGTGTTGTCATGGCTCTTCAATTCCTACAGCTTCAGGAGGTTCGCCGCAAATGATTGAAACGTCTGCGCCACCTCTTAAGGCTTCCCCTACAAGCTGACCAAACTCAGGCATAGCATCTTCATCGTCTTCTCTTAACTGCGATTCAACAACACCGATAGGCATTCCTTTTTCATGCCAAGTCACGCGGATGACAGCAAACAGATCACCCTTTAATGGTGTCTGCGCGTAGTAAAGAATCTGCTGCCTTGATTCAGGCTCAGGCTCTGGCTGCTTTCGTGCGGGTCTGTTCCAAAACATCAGCTAGGGATCTCAGGTTGATCTTCAGGCTCAGCTGACTCTTCAGGGATCACAGGGTTAGTCGGTGACGTTGGTTGATCCATCTCAATCAAGCCGCCGACCTGCGTGGCCTCTAGCTCTTCCTCAACGTCAAATTCATCACCAAGAACCTCTCCAGCTTCTAACTGGTTTAGCAACGTGTTTTGCGTGATCGTTCCTGCTGTATAAAGCTGCAACAGTGATTGAATCTCTGTTGGCTCCAAACGTGCAGCTAAGAAATCACGGTTAACAAAACTGCTGCCAGCTTGAGGTTCTTGCAAATAGGCCGCATGGAATCTTAGAGAGTTGTCGATCATGTCCTGCATCTGCTGGGCGATCACCATCATTGTGGAATCGCCTTGGCTGCGGTCAATGCGCTTGGCCTCGGCTGTCTCAGCTGAAAGCTTTTGACCCAGGACTGCGGCAAGCCCTAGCTCGTTGATCTGCGCTGCAATCTGTTCAAGCCGTTGAAACTGTGATCCAAATGCGTGGCTAGGAGGAGAGATGTATTCAGCGCGGCCCTCGGCTGGGAATGCAATCGCTTCCCCAGGTCCGGCGCTTACCTCTTCCGATGATTGCGGGAATCCATAAAAGGCCAACAAAGGAACAGCACTCAGGTGCAGCTGATTGTCGAGATCAGATTGAACCTGATAAGCCTTCAGGTTTAGCTCTGCAATGTCGGCCATTGGTGGCCGCGACTCCATCACGTTGACGCGGTTGGAATAAGCAACAGAAAACGGGATCTCATCAAGACTGGTTGTGCCTTCGTCAATGACGCGGAAATCACCTTTTTGATCTTTCTGATGAATCTCAAATGCGCCTGGAGTTAAGACGCGAACTTGCTCGACTTCTTTCTCGCCGTAGTCACCATCGGGAACAAGAATCTTTTCCATCAGACGAAGTTGAGTCAACTTCTGCTGCCCGTCGGTCAACTCTTGCTTGAACCCAAGAATGTCGCGAGGTGTATAGGTTGCCCAATAAGGCCGACCGTTTGACCCTGCCTGAGGAGCGTCAACAAGAACGCCAACATGTCCATATCTGATGCACTTCCTGGCTGTGTCATAGGTCCAGACGTTTAGATCGTTGCCTTGAAGATCAACGTCAAAAAGCTGCTCTGTGATCAGATCGCTCACGTCTGTCAACCTGACGGGCTTACGGGTCAACATGCCCGCCAGCATCCGTTCGAGCCTGACGTAATACGGGGCCAACGTTGAACGAATTAACCTGTTGTCGTATGACTCATCAAGCTCTCTAGGTTCTTGCGGCAAGTATTTTCGATGCTTCTTCCTAATTCCGTAAGTGCCCTGCAAAAGAGCTTCAATCAGCTCCCAGTGAGGCTCCATGTTTACCCAAGCCGTGTTCGGGTCGTTGACGCGAGTAACGCTGCCAACCCGCTGCCTGCCACCCGAAAAACCTGAATACACGTTAAAACCCCGCCTAATCCCTTGAGTTTAGTAAAGCCTAATGCCAGTGCCTCGACCAGCACGCGCATAAAGAGGATTAAATTCGCGCCACACTAAATAGCCAAGCCCATCATTCATGTGGTCATAACCAGCGTCTTTGTCTGGATCGCCTTTCTCTGTATAACTTTGCAGCTCTAAGCATTCAATCGTTCGCTTGCAGTTGGCCGCGACTTGAAGCCTTACTTCGCCTTTCCCGTTTTCCAACAGAGCTTGAACAGCAGAAACCCTATCGCGAATGGCAGGATTTGATCGTGGCGATTGATTGGTGAAGCCATAGGACTCCAGGATTTGAATATCGGTTTGGCTGGCGTTCGTGCTGCGGTTACCGCCTGATGCGTCAGGGTAGGCATAGATGCGACGGTCGGGAAAACGTCGTCGTATTTCTTGAGCCAGTGCGTCGGTGTCATGGGCACCGCTGACCTCATCGATCAGCAATAGTTGATTGCCAAGACGAACAGCAATTACGGCTGACATGTTTCCAATATTGAAGTCAACGCCTATTCGGAGAGGCTCATCTTCAACATTGGGGATATCTGTGATTACGTGCTTTGCTCGGTCGAAGCGGTCATAAACCTGACCGGTCGTGAGATTGCAGAACTGGCCTTCTAGATAAGCCTGCAACAGGCTTGGGTCGTAGTTGGCTTGCAGCCGCTCGATGAAGTCTTGGGGCAGGTGTGGGTTATCTGCCGAACGCATCCTAATAAGTTTGCGATCAGGGCGTTTCTGCGCGTCCTCTGTGCCAAACGTGTTCCACATCCAACGGAAACCCTCAGGCGTTGACACAGCCGCAAACTGCCGCACGTTGCCAGCACGCAAACGACCAAGGATCTTGGGGAACGCCTTGCTTGCAATACCAGGCGAAACGACGTCCACCTCATCAGCAAGAACATGGGAAAAATTTGAGCCGATAATTCGTTGCCAATTTTCAAAACTGCGGCAAAGAAGCTTGGTGTCTTTCTCTAAGTGAAGAGTGTATTCAGGAAGCGGAGAAGCCCGAAATGTATAAGGGATTTCGTATTCTTCTAAAAAATTGTCAAAATCTGTCTGCCAAATATCGCGTATTAAAGGCCCGGTTGGCTCCATTATGCAGCCTGTGAAGCCTTGATTAGCAGCGGCCATAAACACAGCCTTTGCACAAAGAGCACGGGTCTTGCCTGCTCCATAGCCAGCAGAAACGCCAATAATCTCAGTGCTTTGATCGTCAACAAATTGACGTTGACCAGGGTGAAGGTCTTCCCTGATTCGATTCAGAATGTCGGTTGTGGTCTTTTGATCTGGCGGTTGAGCAAAGGCCAGAAGCTTGGTCGGTTCACAAAGACCGGTAAGCAATGACATCAGTTGAGATCAAAGCGCAAGAGCTTGGCTTGCGTCTCTAAAGCCTTGATTGCCACTTGCAGATTCTCCTCACGGCCTGCACGCTTTTCATATTCCACAAGGCGTGCAATTGCAGCGGCTAACCATTCAGGGCGCTCGATCTCTGAATCTTTAGCGATGAGCTGCCTTGCCCTTGCCAAATATTCATCAGCTTGCCTATCTCCTACGTCCCACTTTTCTGAGGCGTATTGAACGATTTCAAAACGCGAATAGGACTTGATCAATAACTGATAGACAGTATTGACACGCTCTTGAATCTGTAGGTTTGTGGACTTCTTACCCATGCCGTGAGGTTAGCAAAGGTTATAGGGGTGTTTCGCCTTGAGCGATGAGCCAAGCGCGTTGGAGCTGATGGATTTTACGGACGGCGAAGAGGTGAGAGGGACAGAAGCCTTCAATGTTCCCAATGCGGATTCTGAGCGATCCATCTGGTTCTGTCGAGATTTTGGCATTGGGAATAGAGCTTGGCGATCCTTTGTTCATGGAGTTTGAAGGCTCTAAGGTCGTTAGCATTTTGGAGGAGGCGGAGCTTGGTGTCGAGAGATTCCACGGTTTCACTAGAGAAGCTTGTTGAAATTCTTTTCGCGAGTTTTATCCCATTTTTCGTCTGCCTTGGCTTTACCTCGTTCCCAAGCCTCAGTTGACTGACCATTTTTAGGGCCATTGGGCTTGAGCTTGGTTACTCGGAAAGATGTGGCTGGGATGAAGCTAGGTTTTTTGCGTTTCATTTTGGAAAGTGTGATGCCGGGAGATGGATCGCGCCACTAACGCGCCCTGCTTTTCCTTTGTCACCTGTTCAAGGTTTTGTATAGCTTTCAGCCGGATGGGGATACGGCGTCGGGCTTCCCGGCAAGTGTTTAGCCAAAGCCGTTGGCTGGCTTACGGGTAGGTTTTGGATCTTTAATTTTGAGTTTTTCGACCATGCGCCTGGCTTGCCTAATAGTCATTCCAGAGTTGCCGTCAGTCATTCCATATTGACCAATGCTTTTTGCTCCGCGACCTGGACAAAGGATGCCTTCAACGCCTGATATGCCGTGATTGAGGTGAGCCATGCTTAGAAGGGGCAGGTTTCGATTGTGTAAGCCAGGCCATCAAGGATGGCGTCATCGGTTAACTCTTTGAGTTGATCACGGTCAAGTGCCCACTCAGACCAGGCTGCTGTGATCACAAAGAAGGTGGGTTCAACGGTTGGGATAGGTTGAGCGTCTTCTAAGCGTTGGCGAGCTTCGTAAGCAAGTAGTGAGCTTTCGTGAAAGTCCATTGTTTTTAAGCGGTGCCCTCTCGGGCTTGCATTAATGGTAGACCATTGATCAAGGTTTGGCAAGTGCCTGGTCAGATCACCGTTCGCGTTTGACTGTTGGGGTCAGAATCGTCCAAGGTGTGAGCTTCAGGGCCAAAGCCTTTGCGTTTGATCTCCTCCATGTCAAGAGGCGACGGGACTAACTCCTTAGGCGCCTCCAAGCCGTCCAGAAACGCGTCAATGGCCTCACGGGTTGGCGTTCCCTTGGGCCATTTGATCCAACGCATCATTTCTTTGCGGTCGTAAAACATCTGAGAGGTGTGCGGCTTCCAAGCGACAAAGTACGGACTTGGCCCCTCTCTAACGACATGCTGCTCAATGAGCAAAGCACCAGGGACGTGAAAGCTTTTGGGCTTGAGCATGATCAGAGATCAACAGGTTGATTGGTTCCAGCTTTGACAATTTTGATCTGGCTCCCATTTGTTCGCCAATTGCCAAGAACGACTTTGTGTTCAGCTGGGTTGATGACTTCTTCACAAGACTGCAAGCTGTAAAAAGTTTTACCGCACAGCTTGCATTTTCTGTATCTAACGATCTTGCTATTAGGTGTGTAGAAAGTCCTTACGGCTTTTGTTTCATCCTGACCGCACTCTGGACAGGGTGGGTGAGGGTAGAGAGTCTTAACGGCCATAGCCTCCTTTTTTGCGTTCTCTGTAAGCCTCAAGAAAAGCTTTCTCAAGGGTTGTTGGCTTGATGTCTGGGTTGGCGTCTAGCTCTAGAACACGACGACGCATGGCAAGCAGGTTTTCTTCATTCATGCCTTTGCCGCAGCCGTAGTTAGCCATTTGCGTGGGGTCGATTCAGTGACGCCATAGCGGGCACCAATGGCCTTCCATGTGTAGCCATTAGAGCGCATACGCTTGATGCGTGCAGTTCTTGACTCTGTTGCGTATAAAAGCAACAGAACAGGGACTGTCAAGACTGCCAACAGAATGGCAGCTAAGCAAGTGAAAGTTGTCATTAGAAAAACTCAGTGAACCCGTCTCCGGGCAATCAGATATTACCTTGATGGCATACCACCGTCAAGTGACTTGCTCTTGCGAGCGATGACAGCTTTTAGCTGATTGATCTTGGTCTCAGTGAGGTGCATAGACGACACCCAGCCCAGCTCAGTTAGGCCGCTTTCAGCGTCAGTAACGACGATTTCCACGGTGCCGTCGTCCAAGGTGCGGGTCGTTGAAGTCATTGTTCAGTAATTAGGCGAAGTGCTGGAGCAAGGCTCACGCGCCAAACCCCTTGCCGCTGGCACTTCAAGCAACGGAGGACAAGCCAAGTTTGAATTGGCTTTGCCAGCCTAGCCATTTAAGAGCAAGGATCAAGCCTTCTTTTTTTTGTTAGCAGCCATCGCACAAATGACCGTACAAACGATCGGTTCAACGCGGTGACGTGCGATGTCTGGAAACATTCTGGTCACAGCTAAAACAGCTTGATCAATCGTGTTTCTGCCTGAATCCAGATGGACGGAAGGCTTGATTGATTTCTTGGTTGGTGGACTGACAACAGAGGCAATTGCTTCTTTGATCAAAGCTGAGCGAGGCATCCGACGTTTATGCGCTTGCGCGTCTAAGGCTTCAAGCTCTTCATCTGACAGGCGAACAGTGACGCGGGTAAGTTCGTGAGTTTTAGACATTAGAAATCAAAAGGACCAAGGGATTTAGCCAGCTCTGAGACTGCTTGGCAAGGGCGAACGTCAAGATCAAGTCGAAGGTTGCTGATCGTGACAGCAGGGCTGCCCAGCTTCTCAACGGTGATCTTGTCCGGGTTCATTCCGTCTCGAACAACGTAGCCGTTAGCCCAGAAACCGCCTCTAAAGATCTCGACCGGAGTCTTTGGATCTATTGCGGCAGGAGTTGGATCTAATGGTTCAGCCAGTAGTTCGGCTGTACTGTCCTGAGAGTTAGATTTATTGGATTTAATGGATTTAATGGGATTAGATCCAAGAGATCCAGAAAATCCAACTTCTGAGCCCCCCAGGGACCATTCCATCGCAGCAGGGCTTGCCATCCAAAATTTCCGTGGTCTTGAGCCCGTGTCTTCCTCTCTGGCAACCTCCGCTAAACCCTTCGCTTTGAGCGAACGCAACTCCCTGGAGATGTGACCCATTTGCTTATTCAGCTCGGTTGCAACCTCCTCAGGAGACACGTCAGCTTTTAGAGCAGTTCGCATCGTCAAGTAATCAAAGACGCTTGCTCGAACGCCTCCTAGCTCCATGATGCGGCTACCTGCTCGTTCAACCTTTTGCGCTGCCTCCAGCAGGTCGAGATAGGTCCAACCGCCCTCTGGCAGGTATTGGCCCATAACTCCGCCTGATTCGTTAGCGCCTCGTCCCTTGCCTGCAAATCCAACCCGTTTATCTGTACGAGCCAAACCGTCCTCCTCTTGCGCCACCCAACGCATAAGGACACCCCAAGAGAAGACAGAACTGATTGAGCTGCTGCCTCTGCATTCGGTGATCCAATCCCAAGTCGTTGGCCTTTTGACTGAGTGATGAATGACCAAAAGCGTGGCTCCGGTTTTTCGCAGCTGACTGATTGCGGATCTAATCGGTTGGGCATAGCGTGATGTGTTTTCCTCAATGCCGGTCGGCTCCATCATTGAGCTGAGTGAATCGATAATGACCAGCGGAAACTGATGCTTTTCGATCTCCTCTCTCATGCGGCGTAATCCATCCTTTGTGAAGTTGTACTGTTCGCCCGTTTCCATTGAGCAAAAGAAATCGATCGAATCGTTCTTAAGCGTTTGATCTTCCGCCACAAGCTCTTCACGATGCAGAAGATGCAGCCAATCACCTTCGCTTTGATCAGTACCAAAAACGAGAACGGGCATCCGCTCACCAGGAGTCGACAGATCACGGCCAAGAAATTGCGGTTGCTTATCGCGGAGAGCTGCGATTAAACCCGTTGAGAATGAACTCTTGCCCACCTTGGGCTGACCAATGATGACATTTGACTCGCACATTTTTATCATGCCGTCAAGCAGGAAAACAGACTCGGTGGCCTGGAGCTTTTCGCCTGCGCGGTAAACCTTGCCTTTGTGAAGCCTGCGTTCTGCTGCGTCCAAATAGGCTTGGAGTTCAGGATCGCGTGCGTCGTCGTGGGCGCCTAGCTCGAAAGCTTTGTTTCGCATGAGAGGCATCCAGTCCCGTTCCCTCTCCGCTTGGATTACTTTCTCGGCGTGGAGGGCTAGAGCTGTTAATGACTCTTGGAGCGCGGGTTTTGAGCTGTTCGGAATAGGCTCCATCTTTTGCTTTTGAAGGGGAATAGAAATCTGAATTTGAATAGACGCCTAGGCGTTCTAGCTCTTTGAACGCTGTTAGCTCAGAACTACTAACGAAAGAATGGTCATCATCCCAAGCCTTGAGGGCTGCGTCTGACTTTTGAGCTTGAATCTCTGTGTAATAACCAATGACTGCTAAGTCATCGTCAAAGAAGCTGGGCAAGCTATAGGGCACCCATTGGAGCAAGTCATAGGCCCGTTGCTCTTGGTTTAGATCAGTCACGGGCCAAAGGCTCAGGCTCTTGGGCAATGGCACGCTGTAAAAGAAGATTTACCCAACCAGTGCGGGAGACGCCAATTGGCTTCTTTCGGTCAACCTCTGCAATGACTCTCGGATCAATTTGAACGCGGACATCTTGGAACAAATCTGTTTCTGGCATGTTCTGGGGTTGATTCAGGTCTGAATATGGTGCATATTGACCGAGCACGCAAGTAACCATGCTAGATCCAATCCCTGAACTGTCCTTTGACAGCAAGCGCCATCTTTACTTTTACAAGGGTGAATGGCTGGCTCACTCCGTTTCTACCGTTACAGGCGTAGACATCACGCCTCAGCAACGCGCTGGGTTTGAAAAGTACAAGCACGGCCCCGATGGCTGGGCTATCAGGGGACAGACCATTCACGACTGCCTTGACAAGCATTTGCGAGGCGAGCCGCAGATTTATGACGACAAATGGTCACCGTGGGTTGAGACGCTGCTTGAGGACGATCTGTTTAAGAACGTCAACCTGATGGCTAGCGAGTATTCCTTATGCCTTCGCAACAGCTCCCATTCAATTGGCGGCACGCTTGATTTTTTGATTAGCTACGCGGACGATCCAACCTTTTTGATCTTGGGAGACCTGAAAACCGTTTCAAGGAAAAACGCCGTTTCAAGCCGCAAGGCGGCAACCGAGCAGCTTGGTGGCTACTTGGCCATGATCAATCAACACTGGCCCAAGCTTTACGTCAGTCAGTGCGTCACGGTGGTTTCTGGTCCTGAGAAATGCAAGGTGATCGAGCAAGAGCCTGACGAATGCCTTGAGGCATGGCGTGGAGCCTTGACCCGCTTTGACGCGCTGCAACCTGACTTCTAAATGAACTGGACCGAAATCTTGAAGCAAGGGCAGATTGAGGAGCCGCCCGGATACAAAGAGACGGTCGAGGCCATAAAGGCCGATCCATACCAAAAGCCAAAGAAGAAACAGAAGAAGCGTTGACAATCAATTAATGGTATGCCATTATTCTCTCAAGAGCGGAGATCGCTCACCACTTAACTAAAATGACTTCCAACCGTTCCTCAAGCGTCCATTTGCTTTTCCCCCATGGCATTAAGCAGCCAACACCGATCAACCGCAAAAAGTTTCGCCAATCAAGCATTTCGGCTCCTGTCGTCAGTGTCATCTTTGCTGCTCTGCTGTCAGGCGCTGCCTGGTATTGCATGACATCAACTCTTGACCAGATGACTCAACGCGATTGCAACGCTGGCATTCAAAAAGCTTGCGAGGCTCTCAAGTGACTTCTTACTTTCCAGATCAAGAATCTCTCGTCACTATTCTTAGATACAAGGTCGTCATTGACGAGATTGTTGTCAGTAAAGAAAAATTTCATGAGTACAACCTGCAAGCAGGCTTCGACGACGATGATGAGCTTGGAGAAAACGTTGAAGACTTTCTTGAAACCAAAGACAATAAGTTTCAAGACTGGGAATGGGGCTCTCCTTCTTTGATGGCAGACCCTAGTGACTTTGTTGGCGAAGCTGGTCAAGGATATGTTGCTTTTGAAGGCGATGTAACCTCTGGCAGTGATGACTTGTTTCCAATAAACCATGACTCTTGGTCGCATGATCAATTTTCCCCAATACCTCTTGGAAACAATGATTACCTTGACACGATTGGGCTTGGCAAAGACTGCGAGCCAAACATGAGAGTTATTGAAGCAATGGGTCACAGCCACAACTTAAAAAGCAATATTTACGAGGAGACAAAAAACGATGACCGTTCCTAGCAAGCTTGAACTTCAATGGCACGCTTGCAAGAAACAAAATCCTTTCTTGATTCCCAAGCTTGCAGAAATGGCTCTTGAGTTAAAAAGCCTTGGCCATAACCGTTACAGCATCAACGGCCTGTTTGAAGCCTTGCGTTGGGAAACGCGCCATTCAACTGGAGATTTTGGCTTGAAAGTCAACAACAACCACAGAGCTTTTGCAGCAAGAGAAGTTATGAACTCTTACCCTGAGCTTCAAGGCTTCTTTGCTCTCCGCGAGCAAAAACCACGGCCAAGCAATTGGGGGCAAATTCATTAACAGTTTCACCTTTGTAGTGTTTGGCAAGCCAGCCCCACAGGGCAGCAAGCGACACGTTGGCAGAGGCATCCTTTTGGAGTCTTCAAAACGCTGTAAGCCATGGCGGCAAACTGTTGCTTTAGCCGCAAAGGAGTCACTGCCTGATGGGTGGTATGCCATAGTAGACAAGCCGATGTCTGCCTCCATTGCTTTCGTTTTTGATCGCCCAAAATCACATTTCAATAAAAACGGCAGCTTAAAAGCATCAGCCCCTACCCACTGCTCTAAAAGGATTGGAGACCTAGACAAGCTTTGCCGTGCTGTATTTGACAGTCTCGACACTGCAAACGTTGTCAATGACGATTCTCAATTTGTAAGCCTTTATGCCCACCGACGTTTCACTCTCGAAAATGAACAACCCTGCGCCATCATCACCGTTACAGCCCTTTCCTAATCTTGGCAACGTCATCACAACCGACGACGTAAGCCAAAAAGGAACAGGCAATTACAAGGCTGATTATGTCAATTGGTGCCGCACTATGCACCTGTTGCATGAACACGCTCCAGGCTGGCAGTTCTGCCTTGCTCATTACGTTGACTCTAGTCATGCCTGGAAAGCTCCAAACGGCACGGCTTACGTTGTTGGCTATTTTACCGGCCCTAATGGTGAACGAACGCCTGACTTCCCTCAAGCGATTATGGACAACCGCAACAATGCGGTTGCCTACGAAAAAGTCAGCGCACGAGACCTTACGGACTCTCATAGAAGATGCTTATGCACCGCAGCCGCTGCGCAGTTTGGCCTTGCTTGGCAGTTATGGGCACGCGAAGAAGTTGAGAACCCTCACCGGGGAGAACCAACGCCAACCGCCAAACCTGCCGCAAAAATTCAGGGCGTAGTTGATGGCAATCAGCCTCTTTCTGAAAACGATCGCAATCTCTGTCTTGGCCTGATTAAAGAGCTAACGCCGGAGGGCCTTGCGTCCTTTTGTGAAAGCTTTCGACGGGACTTTAATCTAAAACCTGATGCTAAAGTAGCTCCTGCTCTTACGAGCAAAAAACACCAAGACTGGATGAATGCCAATCTAATCAAGTTTGCCGTCAATGCCTGAAGACAACAAGCGAAAAACTCGCTCTGAACTACAGGCTATTCAAGACGACAAACGTGTTCACAACTTGTTTCAAGTTCGTCTCGACGAAAGCCTTGGCGACAAGCTTCGCGACTTTATGAGGCAGCGCGATTATAACGCTAATCAAGCCCTCAAAATCATCATCTCTCGTTTTTTCACAGGTAAGTAACATGGCTGATTTTCCACAAGACGCTTTCACTCTTTGGTTCAACTGCAACAAGGACCAAAAAACAGAAGGAGCCTATTGGGCTTCCTCTGAGGTTTCTATTGAAGAGCTTCGCAAGCTCTGTGCATGGATTAAAGACGCTCCGAAAACCACAAACGACAAGGGGGAGCAATGCGTTCAGCTACGCGCTGGCCTTCGCCCTAGGGTCAGCAAAGCTGGCAACGATTATCTGTTGCTTGCTATTAGCGATCAGAAGCCACGCAAGCCGGAGGCAAACAACAGCATCGATTTCTGATGCTTGGGGCATCAAGCGGACCAGTAGTGAAGTCGGGAACCCACCATCGCGCTGGGCCGAGGGATCGTCCGAAAGGGCTGGTGAGGTATGCCAATGACCTTATGCCCGCTTCGTGTAAGTCCCCGCTCTTCGATCTAACTTGAAGAGATGGAACCGACTCTCAAACGCGTCTCAAAAAATGGCCAATGGGTCTGGGAAATTACGTGCAACGGAATGACCCGTTACCACGCTCAAGACTGGCAAGCTCGTTGGATTTACGAACAGGCGTTGCGCCTTTATTCCAAACAAGCAAGCTGAGCATCCATCTCGGCAACTTTGCTCACCGCTTGACTCAAAAGCTTCCGTTGATGCCAATTCTGCCTAACTAAAGCAGCGCATAAGCCCTGGACTTCTTCAATGTCTTCAGTGTTGTAAATAGATCGAACTGACTTTTCCATCATCAGCTCTTCATGGAGAGTGTGTTCCGCGATCATCCATTGCATGTCGTCCATTACTGCTCTCCACAGACTCCAAGATCTTGCGCTCCTCAGAGTAAGGACGCTTAGACCGAATGTAGTCATGGAACGTAGGAACCAGCCACTCCTGTGGCGGCCAACAGTTATCCCAATTGACCGGCTTGGCGCAATTGACGACGACCGTTGACCAGAAGGCAATTAGATATGACCAGAACCAATAAAGACCCATTAGGCAGCAACAGACGGCATGACCCGTAAATGGTTGTTGTAATTGCCTGTCACCGCATAACTAATGTCTGGAACGTTGCTCATCCTGTGAAACACCATCTGGCCAATCTTCAGATTGGGATACAGATGCAAGCCGTGATACCGGCGCTCATTAGTCAATTCAAGCGTCAGCTTGCTTCCGTGCCAACCTGGATCGCACCAACCAGCTAACAAATGATTTAGCCCCTCCCTAGCGCGGCTTGACTTCAAGACGAACTGAGCCGAGATGTCATCAGGCAGATTAAACGTCTCAATCGTCTCAGCTAGTACAAATTCACTAGGCGCTAGGTAATAAGGATCTTCTTCCGTCCTGTCCGATATATCAATTTCGATCAATTCTCTTTTGTCTGAAACCTCGATCATTAATCGATGACCAAGGCGAAGGTCCAAGCTTGCTGGGTTCAATAATTCTGGAGCGAAAGGCCAAACCAGTTGATGGCTATCGCAAAGAGACCTAATCTCCCAATCGCACAAAACCGCCATACAAGCCAGTTAAAACGCCAGCTTACTCATCATCAACCAAAATGAGCCAGCCTGTTCCAGGCCCCTCAGCTTCCCAACGCATCTGGAACGCTTGACGTGACACCTTTGCGTTCTTTCCTCCATAACGGCTTGAGTGATGTCCCTTCTCAATATCTGGCAAGCCTCTTGGGTCGTGCATAATCCAATCATCTTTATCGAACCCCACCAAAACGCTGTAATGGCCGCAACCATAGCTGTCGCACATTGGTGGTTCGCCTCTACTCATGTCACCGTGATGAAGCCAGCCCACAATGACCGGACGACCTGCTGACAACTCAGCTTCAATCAAGCTTGCATCACCGTCTTGACGAAATTCAGCATGTAAACCCAAACTTCTCAACGCACGAACTTGAGCGTCAATGCTTGTTGTGTCGCCAAACCGTTCCCTAATCCTGTTGTACTGATCATCTGTTTTTACCTTTCCATAAAAAGCAGCGACCATCGCAGCAGAAGAGCTGAAGCATTCTCTATAACCCCTGCCGCTTTTGTTATCTAACTGATGGAAGTAGGGCACATGGGTTTGCTGCGCTATTCCGCTTTCCTTCCAAGCTTCAAACCAAGCCACGTCCTCTCGCAGTAGCTCCTCAGGCAAAGCATCTTCTAGCTCTTTAATCGCTGCTAGCTGATGGGGGTTTCCCGGTCTGAAGTGAGTGAAAAAAGGCAGCAGTGTTAAAGCCATGAAATACCGATTCATTTTCTCAACGCAGGTTTAGGGCATTCAGGTCTGGACAAAGCCCCAGCGTGAAAACCGCTAAGGAATAGAAACCCACCGCCTCCAATGACAACAGCGACCAGAGTCCCCAAAACAAAAAACCCGCTAACTAGCACCCAAGCGGGATCAGGTCTCATTGCTCGACCCTGATCTCAGGGAATAGATTTTTCTCGACAAATGTGACAACTTGGTCGTCAACAGTGTTGTCCGTGGTCTTGGCGTAAGCCGTCAACAAGTCAACGATCAACCTTTTAACTGCCTTGCTCTTCAGAAACGAGAACAAGATCGGACGAACGAGAAACACCATGATGCTCTTGCTGTTGACGAAAGTCTAGTTCCGATCGCTATGGCCCTCAAGCCGTGCAACACAACGTTCTAGCTCACTGATCCGAGCAAAAATCTCCTGATCTCTCAGCCTTAGGTCAGAGTGAAGAACGTCCATCCTGGTGGCTAAATTATCAACAGCTGAAGTCAGCCTCACCAGCGAATCACGACCTGTTTGGTTTTGACGGTTCGCGCCAACAATCCCTAGACCGGCAACCCCGATCGACGCTCCAGCAACAGCAGCAAAGACTTCAACCACCATCGACCAATTGCGTCAATTCATCATGGCAGACCCACAGGAAAATCACGACGAGAAAGAAGGCGTCTCAGTTGCAGATCTTGTCAAATGCGCTGTTTTGGTTTGGAGCGCAACATTATTGACCGTTTCTTATTTAGGGTTCTTCCCTCAGATGAAAATGGACAATACTTTTGTGGCCAGTCTTCTGACTGGCGCAATGGCAAGCTTTGGTATTGAACGTAAAACCGCCAATCAACAGAAGAAAACACCGCCTAAAATCGAACCACTTACCAAGACGCCTTCAACGAAATGAAACGTCTAGCATTTTTAGCGATTGCGTTGAGTTTTGCTCCAGCAGCTCACGCTGATCTCAGCCATAAAATCCAAAGCTCCATTTCGCTTCAGGTTGGTGGAGCGGTGACGACCGCAGAACGCATTGGCAGCACATTCAGCATTAGTGGTTCAAACATCGATACAACAGATGGCACCACTGCAAACACTGTCTCGGCAGGGACTATTACAAGCGGTGTTTACACTCCAGGAACTATTGCTGCCACTCAGGACACGCCAGGTGCTGCGTTCAGCTTTAGTCAGTCATACACACAAGCTGATGTCGTCCCAACCTCAGCCGTAACGACTGGAACAGCTGCAAACTTTGGCAGTGTCCAAAGCACTGCTGCTGGGACGCTCGGCACCTTAGCCGGGACCATTAGCCCCACAGGGGCAATGACGATTACGGGTGGAGGCGCAAACACCCTGGCCATTGGTCAATTTGTCACTGAACTCACGGTGAAGTGATGCGAGCCTTACTGCTTTTGCTTCTGCTTGCTCCAACCGCCAATGCTGTCCCTGTTGTTCCAAATTTCAGCAGTGGCAGCATGACCTCTCACACTGAGACCAAATCAAAAGTCACTGAGACAATTGTCAGTGAAGACTATGCCACCGGTTGGCAATACTCTGTATCTGGTCAAAACGTTCAACATTCAGGGTCAAGCATGACCCCAGGAACAACAACTGTTGATTCATGGAAGGCACTCAAAACAGGACAGAAGCCCAATTGGACACTTGTCACACCAGGAGCAGCATTCCAATTCGTAGAAACCTATTCCGGTCCTGGACTGTCGAACGTAACCACAGTTCAACGCACCACAGAAGTCGAATCCATTACAGATACTGTCTCGGTCTTCTCTCAGTAATACTTTTCGCTCCAGTAAACGCTGAAACAATTGGAGGCGTATCCGCTACTGCCGCTCCAACAGCAACCAGCTCAGGAAGCGTCACAAATCAAGCCGTGCAAATCATGAACGGTAACGCCATACAAAACACTTACGGCGGCGGCATTCAATGCCAAGGTCCAACTCTGACGTTTAGCCCATATGTCAATCGTTCCCAATCCTGGCAGCTACCGTACGAGGCTTATTTTGATGAGCCTGTATATGACCTTTCTGATCTTGATGACGATGGGTTACCGGATAATCCAGGATCCGTCCTTTATTCAATGCCAACAAGAAGTGGCCAGAAAGATTCGCACAACTGGTCAGGCGGGCTTGCCTTGCAATTAACGATCCCTCTTGATGGAGGTTTGCAGGCTCGCTGCAAAGAAGCTGCTGACGCTCAAATCGCATTGCAAGAGCAACATCTTGCCAATAAACGGCTTGACTTTGAGATTGCAAGACTCAAGAACTGTGGAGAGTTAAAACAGAAAGGCATTGAGTTCCATCCGCGCTCTCCCTACTACTCGGTCTGCGCTGACGTGATTCTCAGACCTAAACCAGGCCAAGTCCTTCCCCATAAGCACAAGATCACTTCCGTGATGCCCGCTGAGCTTTCTGGCGCTCAGACACAGACAAAACCTTAGTCTTCTTAGTAAGGATCTTCTGCACCTTTTTCATCACCTTCTTAACCGTTGGCTTGACCAGCTTGATAAGGAATGGAGTTGCAATAGCCATTGAAGTGGCAACAAACGCAATTCCACCAGTCTTAGTTACTTGCGGCAAAGTTGGCACCGCTGCAATAACCTGAACGCCTAAAGGCACTTCTTCGTAAATTGTCACGCATTTATCCTCTTTCACTTCATAACCAGATATACGCTTTTGACCGTCTTGGACCAACGTACCCACCTCCTTTGCTCTAAGCGGAGGACAGCGCAAGTCTTTATCTTCCTTCGTTACCGGCTTAATCGGTGGAAGCGTGATCGACGGTGGAGGCAATGGCTCCTCAGGAGAACCAACAGAAGGTAATTGAGCGTTAGGCGTAAAAGTTAAATCCTCAGCTCTGTAATCCAGCGGATCAAAGCTTGGCATCGTCCCATCGCAATACGTCTGGGCGCTTCTGGGATCATCAATGATCAACGTTCCAGACTTACTGTTGTCTTGGTTCGCCTCAACACAACCAGGCACTTGAACGATTGGAACGCCTAGCTGCAACGTGACAGGCGGTGCTTCTGGAATCGCTGTGCTCCCTGGCGTCATCCAAACCCGCAACTCTGGGATCCCAGGAGAATTGATCCCAATAGTGCGGACTTCAGGCATGACCCTGCAATCTTGCAATTAGACGATCCAAGTACCAACTAGCCTTGCCCGCGTCCTGGAGCGCGTCACCCTTATGCCACATCCTCAGTAAGTACTTGAGCGTCTGACCCAGCAGGTAGCCGCTGACAGCATCATCAGCGTCCCTAACTGAGTCCTCAATAACGTCAATAGCTTCGACGCGGCCTTGGTTGTAATGGGACGGAGAGTTGATCAGATCTGACATCAAAAAGGTAAAGCAGGGCCGGTTTCAGTTGGCAATACAGGGATCATCTCTTTGACTTGCCCAGGCATTGCATCTGTCACCGCTCCAGAAACTAGCTCACCGACAAGAGCCTTGGCCTCATCCATTGCTTGTTGTTTCAGTTCTGGCAGCTTGCTGACAGCGTAGAAACCTACACCTACCAACGCCCCAGACATTGCAAACGACAAGGCGGCAAGCGTGTTAAAAACTTTTTGCATAAAAATTCCCTAGCAGTGTGAGGCTACTAGGGAATGCATCTCCGTGTTTGCCGTGCCCGGCGTTAGGACTTTAGCTCAAAAACTGTACTTAGCACCAAGCTTGCCGCCGTAGGAGTTCTGATCGTCGCCAGTGATTCCAGAGATTTCGGTGTAAAAGCTGAAATTCTCGCTAGCGGCAACCGACCCACCGATTTTGCCTGAAAATTCCACGTCGGAGTCGCCACCATCAGGCTGCACAATTGCAGGACCTCCCTGCACATAGAAATTGTAAGCACCTTCGCTGTGCTCATAACCCAAATGCAGATCAGTAACGCTGCCTGAGAAGTCCGTTCCAGACCAGCCAAGGTTAGCCTCAGTGTTGACGTAGGGGCCAGCAACAGCAGCAGCTGAGCCAAAAGCCAAAGCGGCAACGGCGCAAGAAAAAGACTTAATCATGAGAGTAAGCAAAACCACTCAAAGCTTACTTGCCTTGGCCTCTAAGTGGCTTTCGCCCATGGGACGGTTTGGAATGCTTCCCATTACCCTGACGTGTTTTCTTGGGCTTGCCCTTGACAAAATCAACCTCAGATGAACCGCTGGGTTTAGCCATCAATGCTCATCGTGTTGTAATGCTTGTTCATTAGGCCAGTGTAAAGACCGTGCATTGGATGGTCCTTATCGTCCCGGCCCTCATATTTATACAGAGCTTCAATCCAAGCCTGTTTATTGGCTTGAACTTCAATATCCTCCGCGCCAGGCTTGCTAGGGATCATTGGGTCGGGTCTTTTCATGAGTAATCTCCAGGTCCGTTAGCGGAAACAAGGCAGTAGGCGAGGAAAAGCCCGCCTGCCCATAGCGCAATAACTAGGAAGGCCATGGCATGCCAGAAGCCTTGGTTGGTGTGCGCTGCTCATCAAGTTGTTTTTGAAGAATTCCTTTGATTTCAGCAACCTTCTCGTCACCGCCAATAGCTTCCTGCACCCAGCCAATCACAATCTCTTCGGTAAGACCAGCAAAAGGAACGAGGTTTTCAGGACGCTCAAAACCGATACTGCCGTAAACACCAGACGAATAGGCGTCATCTGCCGCACTCACGGTGTAATGAGCAGTAAAGACAAACCCGTCAGCGGTTTCGCGGTCCAGATTAGTAATAGCCCAGGTAAAAACAGTTGCCATGCTAAAAAAGTTTGTGTTGACAGTGTAGTAGGAAAACCCCGCTGTAACACGGGGCTGATAACAGAACAGCTACTAATTGATCAAGCTTTTCCTGCTTCAATTGCGGCATTTAAAGGCGCAAGATCTTGTTTTTTCCAATAGGTCTTGGCAACCATCAGCTCCAGGTGCTCAACATTGCGAGCGACTGTTGCTGCTTGATCAGCATCACGCGAGGAAAGCGCCATTAACTCAGTGATCAGAGTCACGCTGTCAAGAGCCGCAGAATAATTAGAAGCAATTTCTGCGGCAGTAAGTGTTTCGGTAGACATGGGGATTTAGCGAGATGACTTAAGTCTATGCACTTTTAAGCGCAGCGACTTCAGCCTTGAGCTCATTAACCATAGCAGTCAACTCTTGCACGGCATTAACCAGTACAGGAACAAGATGCTCACCTTTGTACTTGAGGTGGTCAGCATCTTCAGTGTCAATAATGACGGGGTTGTCGCCTTCTAAAGCGAGAATAT
>Ga0208793_1000256_pt1 | contig 37316 bp, 63 predicted proteins | sample 17_taG_FD_184092 | JGI IMG/M metagenome (GOLD analysis project Ga0208793, IMG submission 184092) | Marine viral communities from the Subarctic Pacific Ocean - 17_ETSP_OMZ_AT15314 metaG (SPAdes) (version 2) | ecosystem: Environmental > Aquatic > Marine > Oceanic | place: Pacific Ocean | collected... | reverse complement strand
ATTTGTAAGTGTATCTCCACCATCTAAAAGAGCATGAATACAATCTTTTAAAGAAGGATATTCAGTTTCTCTTTTTCTTGCGTAATCTTTTAAATCATAGTCTGCTTGAAGTTGAACTACTTTTGCGTTGAGTTCTTCTTCAGTTGGTAGCGTATAGTCAAAACCCTCACTTACTCTTAAGTTTGCATAAGTTCTGTTATTCCAGTCAGTATATCTCCACCAAGCACCTTTATGCAAATTAATTAAAACATCGTCCATTGTATATTTTTTTATATCTGTCATTTTATTCCTTATACATCTGCCAGTTTCATTATGTTCATATATGAGCCACCCTGTGTTGAATTTTGCGAACCACCATGTATTTTAAAATTACTTGTACTAACGCCTCCAAGGTACGGTCTAAATCTAAATGTGCTTATATTTTCACATTTTAATATAAAAGTACTTGTAATTTGCCTGTAGTTATTAATCGCTCCACTAGCATCAAAACGATTTTTTGCGCTCCCAGCATTATCATAAGCTCCTCCACTATTTGTTGAAGTTTGAATAGCTAAACCCCAAGAGTCACCAGTAGCGGTTCCTGATTGAAAACACATTAAATTACAGCTAACCATCCACCAACCTGTTTCTGGAAGCGAGAAAACACCTGAACTCTGTGTAGGGGAAGTGCCTAATCTATTATAGTTAGGTGCGTCAGATTCTGCCCAATTTGTTATAGCTTCATCACTAGCAGAGGGAAGATAAGAAGTGGTTACATAAAAAGTAGATGATTGTGTTAATCCGCCACCTACAGTAGCACTACCACCTAAAGAAACTGCCGAGCCATTTAATGTAATACTAGAGTTAGCAAGTTTAGAGTTTGCTATACTTCCTGAAAGCATATCATTTGTCACAGAATTAGTTGAAGGATTTTGTGTAGCTACTGCTTTTCCTAGATAAGCAATTTCTACAATATCACTAGAAACTAATGTTCCACCAAGAGTAATACGAGTAGAAGTAGTTAATGTTAAATTTGTGCTATCTTGTTTGACAAAGTTTACCCATACGATGACATCTGCTAGAGAAGAAATAGAATGATCTAAGTCCACATAGTTATTGGTACTTGATGTAATACGCTGTTTTGCTGTTGTTATAAATCCACTTTGAGGTGGTACACCTACATATCCCATATTATGCTACGTCTGTTAAAAGTTGTAATGCGACATCTATATTGCCACTAGAACTGCTTGATTGTGCCTGTACCTTATCAGAGGTATTTAGAACGATCTTTGGAACTTCTAAACTACTTCCAACAGGTAAAGGTGCATCTTTGATTATTGTAAAAGTTGCTGTTGCTGAGTTGTCATATTTCTTTAATGAAATATTTATTGCACTTGTTCCTGTGTTTGAAACAGTTCCTGCTATTACCATAGACTTATTAGATGCAGTAAATATATCGGTTAAAGAAGCATTTGAAATTGTGACACTAGCATCAGAAAAATTATTAGCCATGTATTTTCTCCTTAACTACCTAATGCAACTGCAAAACTAATAGCATCACCCAATGATGCTGAATTGTCTAGTTGCGTTTGTATATTTGAGGTCACTCCGTTTAAGTAACCTAGTTCTGTATTATCAACATTCCCACTACCAATTTTAGTTGCGTTAATAGAATTAACTGCCAAGTTGATTGTGCCAGATGATGTAATTGGACTTCCTGTAACTGTAAATTCACTTGATCCTGCGTCTGCCACAGCTACGCTTTGGACAGTACCTTGATTTGCAGGTGTAACTTGTGAGAACACAATATCTACACTTCCTATTGAGCCAGAATTATCAGTAGTACATAAAAATATTTTGTCTGCATTTGTTGAGCCTTGTTGAACAACAATCATTTGACCTGCGAGTTCTTCTACTGTGTCATAATTTGTATCTCTTGAAGCAGTACCAGAGTTAGGACAAATATAAATACCATTTTCTGTTGCATCAGTATTTGACTTTACAAGAATTTTATCGCCAGTTTGTAGAGTTATGCCATCAATAGAATCTCCATTTTCTAAACCATTTGTTAAATTAACATTACCTGTTGTAGCAACTCTTGTAATAATTCTTGTTCTCATTCCTGCGATTGCATTATCTACATACAGTTTTGAACTTGCTTCGGTGTCTGCTGTTGGCAAAGATAAACCACTTATAGCTCCACCAGTTATAGAAACATTGTTAGAAGCCTGTGTTGATATTGTGCCAAGACCAAGATTTGTTCTTGAAGTAGAAGCAGAGGAAACATCACTAAGATTATTACTTGCAGTTAGTTTACCAGTTAATTGCGTTTGTGCATCACTTGTTAATCCACCAATATATTGAAACTCTGCATTAGTTACTGAACCATCTGCAATTTTAGTAGCATCAACTCCTGTTGCAACTTGTGTGTTTCCGATACCTGCTGTTTTTACACTTACAGTACCACTTGACTCACCAAAACTATTTGAGTCAAAAGTTAATGTACCTCCAAGATTAATTGCTGTAGAACTTGAACCATCAGAAACTGTAATCTTACCATTGTCTGCTGTAATATCTCCGTTGACGTGTAATTTTGTGCTAGGAGAAACTGTACCTATACCAACATTACCAGAACTATTTGCGTAAAATCTTATTTCTCCATTTCCATCTGCAATAACAATATTTCCACTTGATGTTCTAATATCAAGACTATTTTCATTTCCATCAAAACTCCCTAAGATTGTATTGTTTTGACCAGAAGATATAAATTTTCCTGCTTCATATCCAACTGCTGTATTGTTTCCTGCGTTACCTGTTAATGAATTTAAAGCAACATTACCTATTGCTGTATTTTGACCACCACCAGTTAAGTTTCTTAAAGTAGCATAACCAACTGCTGTATTGTAATTATTAGTGCCAGTTGATGAAGTCCCCATTGCTCTTAAAGACAATTCCCCAAGTGCTGTATTATAAAAACCTCCTTTTGGCGAACTACCATCAAGTTTTAATGTTCCACCTTGAAAATCAATATTACCATCGTTAAAATCAAGAGTATCTCCAATTTCAATTTGTGTTGTGCCTTTTAGTTTACTGCCTGTTACAGTTTTATTTGTAAGAGTTTGTGTTCCTGTTAAAGTTGCAACTGTTGAGTCAATAGCATGCGTAACAGTATTTCCAGTAGCCGAAGTATCAATACCTGTACCACCAGTTAAAGTTAAACTTTCACCATCAAGGTCTATATCAATATTACCAGAGTCAGTTGTTATATCTAAATCTTGTGCTGTAATTTGAGTATCAACATAAGCCTTAATACTTTGTTGGGAAGCAACAGCAGTAGCACTATTAGATGACATATTATCTTCATCTTTAAATGCTGTACCAGATAATGAAGTGTTAAGAACAGGGGATGTTAGTGTTGGGCTAGTTAATGTTTTGTTCGTCATGGTAATACTACCAGACTCTACAAATGCTTTAACAGATTGCTGTGAAGGAGGAAGTATTGCACTATCCTCTGTCATAGCGTCTGTGTCTATTACAGGAACACTAGGGTTATTAAATACACTACCAACAAAGACTGATACAGTTGTATCGCCAGAGTTAATAGACCCACTATCAAAAGTAAATGTAACTGTTGTATTCGGAGAAGAATAAGAAGACGTAGCAATCTTACCATATTTTACGCCTGTCGCTGTACCAACAACTTTAACTCTACGACCAACATGATAAGTAGAAGACACATCAGCATTGATCGTAACACTTGTAGCCGAAGCTCTGGTGTACGTTACTGTTTGATTTCCACTACCAAGTAAAAACCATTCTTTGTCATTCCAAACAGTCCTTAAATCTTTGGAATATTCTCTAAGTGCGTTATTAACGTCACTAGGAGACATACCCTCTGCAATAGAAACACCATTGATACTGGTATTATTGCTTGCTGTTGTACTAAAGTTACTTATTGTCATTAATTGCTCCTAATTGGTGTAAGTCTATTTATTCGTTGGTTGAATAAAACTTTTGTTTTTCTATCCTTATCGTTTAGTTGTTGATTGGTTCTATTTATTAAAATAGACAATTCTTTCAGTCTGTTTTCATTTAAAAAATTACTTTTCTTATATGCTTCTTTGCTAGATGCTTTGTAAGGTTGTGATAATATTTTAGCGATAAAATCATTTTGTCCTATTTTAATTAACGCACCTGTAAATTTAGCAGGTTTTAAAGGGGTTGCTAATGAACTAGCCAATTCTCCAATTTGTATTTGACCACCAACATCGGATGATCTATCAACTAACCTTGCATATAATCCATAATTTTCTAACTTAGCAACATCTTCTGGGCTAAAAACTAATTCCATAATATTTTTGTTTTTGTAAATTTTGTCCATACCTGCATAGAGTTTTCCTAAATCAATAAACTCTGTACCACCTTTAGGGTCTTGAACAGTTGCATCATCTAAAATCTTTTTATACATTCCTGCTTTTAAAGATTGAATAAATTTAGAATTTTTACCACCTTGATTTTGTATTAACGTTTTTAAAGAATCATAACCTTCATTAGATATTAAAACCATTCTTTCGAAATTACTTACATCTTTACTAACTGCTTGAGATAGTTTTGAACTATCTAGTTTAGAAATTGATTTATGATATTGTTGTAATGATTTTATTTGATCATCATTAAAAATTAATTTTGTTGTATCTTTGTTTAATTGTATGTTTTTAACAAATTTATTTAATGATGTTGTATCGTTTAACATTTGATACACATACGCATTTTTTAATGTAGTAAACTTTTCTGGGGAAACTAAACTTTTAATAAGTTTTACTTCTGATGGTTGCGTATTACTAAAATTGTTTTTAACAACATCTTCTGGGTTAGAACTCTTTAATATTTTAGATATTATAGGTACTTTTAATGTTGTTTCTCTATACAAGTTAAAAGCTGATGCTTCTTTGTATAATTGTAAAGCATCTTCACTTCCTGTTAATGGATTATCCATTACACCTTTTAGTGATTTATAAAGATCACTTGCTAATCGTGATATATTTTTATTATCTGATTGTTGCAAATTAAACAAACGAGTACGCAATGCTTTCATTTGTTCGAAAGGTTGAAATGTTTGCCCTTTGTATTGTATCTTTGCTACTGATGGGTCTAAACCTAAAATTAAATCTATTTCTTTTTGAATTTCTTGCGGTATGTTTTGTACGTCTTTGTATTTATCTGGTAGCTTTTGTGACTTAGTAATTGCTGTTTCTACACCTTCATCTGTTAAACCTGTACCAACAACTTTATTTTGAAACGATGGTTTTTGTTTCATTATAATAGCTCTTTGCATTTGCTTTGCTACATTTTGCATATCAGACAAATCAAAAGAGAAGTCATCACTACTATTAATAGCAGTATCGTAAAGTTTATTTCTTTTTACTCTTGATAGTTCTTTCCAGTTTTCTATTCCTTTAGATAAAGCAGAATTACTATTTTCAAAAGACTCTGATAATGTTCCAGTTTTAAATTTAGATGTAACTTGTTTTAATAAATCATCTTGTTGTAATTTTAATATTGCATCTAATTCTACTTCGGAAAAATTTTTAGGGTTAAAATCATCAGTTATTTTACCAATAGAATTTTTTAAAGATAATACTTGTTGTTTTGTAAGGTTGCCTACAACTTCGCCTGTTTGTCCTACTTGTGTAAAAGTAGAAAAGATTACAGGTCTTTTTGCAAGCTGACCTATTGCTAATGGTTTCAAAAATTCATCTTGAGCAAACTTAGAAATGCTATCTGCAAAATCTGATGTATTTATGGATTTAGATATTCCTCCACTAGCTAGTGCTTTAAAAGTTTTAATTGCACCTCTCGTACCTGCATCAAATACAGTCGCAATACCACCTTCTTTAACCGCTTCTATTCCTTCTTCTTTTAAAGTAGGAACGTCATATCCTCTTACTTTTTCTACACCTGTTTCTGCTAAAGAACCGACAGCAGTACCTACACCTGTTCCACCAATTCCAAATCGTGAACCAAGAATACCACCAATCATTTCTCCCGATGCAACAGCACCCATAATTTCTGGGTAGTTAACACCTATATCTAAGAAACGAAATTTATCGGTTGGTTCTTTTTTGTAAACTAATTTAACTTCATTAGTAGAAGGTAAAGTAATTTGTGTTAAAACTCCATTAGGATATTTATTAACAAACTTTTGTTGTTTTGCTGTAAGTGTTTTACTTTTTGCTAAATCAAACTTAAACCATGCGTCAGTTAAATCTTCCCCTACTGTAAAATCTCCTTGTAAAAATTGATTAGCTTCATCATTACGCATTTTATTTGTGCGTATTTTTTCGCTTTCATTTGTCATTAGGCTTGGTGTACCCATAACTAATGACGCAAAATTAGGACTATACTTATCTTGTTTTTGTTCAACAGGATTTGTTGGAGCTATTATTTGTACCATTATTCTGAATCTGCTATTGTGTATTGAGTGCCATTTTTCTTTTTAAATGTTGGCATCCCATTTTCGTTTAAGCCTATAAATTCATCATTTTTTTCTATTGAAACATCTACGACTTGACCGCTTACAGATATTCCTTTTCCACTAGAACCAACATTATCCATCATAAGTTTATTGAAGTTATCTAAACCACCTGTGTACTCATCAAGCATACCTTTAACTTCTTTACTATAATCACTTAAAATTTGTCTTTTTATATCGCCATATTCTTTAAGTGTTTGATCGCTAGAATAATAATTTTCTATTGACGCTAATATTTTTTCTTGTGCCTCATATTCTTTTTCAAAAATATCGAACATTAAATTATTACCTTCTCTTGTATTAGAAACTTTAGGATAATTGTCTTGCAACATTTTTAATTCAGCTTTGTTTAAATTTACAAGTCCATCTGCTAACTGTCTAACAAGTTTATTTTGTGCTGATTTAAAATTTTCTCCCGAACTAGGGTTAATAAATTCGTTTTTACTACCTTCATCTAAACCAACTAAATCTGCTACTTGTCCTGCAAAAATTCTTGTATCTGCAAATGCACCTGTTTTGAATGACTCACTTGCTGATCTCATTTGAGATATTGCTGTTTTATTAGATGATGCGTTAGAAAATTTATCGTAATCCTTTTCTACTAAAGTTAATGCACTTTTTGATTTTTCTAATCCAACTTTGTCTCCCATGTTGAAGACTGTATTTGGTTTAGTCATAACTTTTGCAAAGACTTCTTTAAACTCATCACTATTTTTATCTAAACCAAATAATGTAGCGTATTCATCTAGTTCTTTTTGATTAGTTGTTCTATTATCAATAGCATTAGCTCTAATCATATTTGCATCTGCTACAATTTTTTGAATATCTAAACCTTTTTCTTGCAGTCTTATTCTTTCAGAATTGTATTCTTGAGCATTATTAATTTGCGTTTCAGTAAGACCTAATTTTTTTAATGTTAATTCAGTATCTTTATCAAATTTCATTTTAGAAAAATCTAATTTGTCTTTATCTAAATCAAGTGTATTTTTTCTAAATTCAGCAATATTATTAATTTCTTGTGTTTTTAAACCAATATTTTCCATTCCTAACTTCCAAGCATTATCAATGCTAGTCTCATTAAGTTTTAATTGTTTTTCATTAATACCAAGTTTTTGAAGTGAAATATTTTCTTGTGACGTAAGTTGTTTATCTTGAAACTCTAATGATTTAGTTCGATAATTTTCTAAATTATCTATAGATTCTTCTTGTAATCCTAATCCTTGCAGAGCTAATTTTTCATCAGATGTTAATTTTTTATTTTTAAAAGCTAATAAATCTATATTGTTTTGTTTAGCATTATTTATTTGTTGTTCAGTAAATCCAATTCTTAATAAATCTCTTTCTTCTTCGGATAAAAATTTATCTTTTTCTAAACCAAATTTATCTGTCGCTAAACCAAATGTTTTTTCTGCCATAAGGTTTTGAAAAGCAGTTTGTTGATCTCTAAAGGCTTTTGTATCTTCGTATTGTTTATCTCTAAATGCTTTTTGATCTGCGTATCGTTGTGCCTCTGTTGAACGACCCATACCTCTTGATAATGCTTCGCCAAAAGAAACAGGTTTAGTTGAATACCCACTAGCCTCTAATAAACCTTGAGCCATTCCTTGACCTTTAGGCGATAGAATATACTCTAATAAATTGTTTCTATAATTAGGGGGTGTATTAGTTCTAGGTTTATCATTAAATTGATTAATTTGCGGTTGTCTATTTGATAACAAATTTGGAACTCTTTGATTTGGATTAATATAAGTATTAGGTCTATTTTGTGATAAAAACGGATTACCTTTAATTGATTGTACCATTAAAAGAACCCTCCAAGCAGTCCGCCACCAATAGCACCAAGACCACCCATTCCAAAGTTTTGACCAAGTTGATAACCTTGCATTGCACCTCCCAATAATCCTGCCGCTTGATTTCTAAAGACAGGTTGTGTTTGTGAAACTGTTTGTGCGTAAGGAGAACCAATAGATGCAAGATACTCACGAAGTTTGTAATATGGTTTTTGCTGTTCAAAATCAAAACGTTGAACCGCATCTTGTATTTGTGACATTTGTTGTGACTCTCGTTGTTGTCCAACACCTGCCAATGCTTGTATGTCTTGATAGTCAGCCTGTGCAAGCTGTGGAGCTAACTGTGTAGCCGCCATCATGTTTTGTCTTTCCATTTGATAGTTAGGTGCGTACACTTTGTTTGCAAGCTCTCCTAACTCATTTGCTAAAACACTTTGATTAGCCGCACTACCAAGTCTTCCTGCTTTAGAAAACTGTGATTGAACTCCTGCTGTAACATCGCCTGCCATTTGATTATATAAGCCCTGTAAGTATGGGTTAGATGTTGGCGATAGATAGTTACCTTGTAAAATATTATTTATTTCTTTTTGTGATGAACCAAGAAGAGGATTACCTCCCGTAGCTCTAGCTGTTGCTAATTGTAATGCTGTTTCTGTCTCGGGAGAGAAATCAGCATACGTTTGATTAGGATAATAATTAGGTACACTAGACTCAAACATATTTTGTGCTTGATCGAAAGCCTGTGATAAATATGGGCGTACAAATTCACTTGGCTCTGCACTTGTTGTTGTTGTTACGTTACTTGGATTGCTACCTTTACTCATAGTTCTTTACTCATTATGTATATTTTTTGTTCAAACCCTTTAAGTTTACGCAACCAACCTTTACGACCTGCTACTTCAATAGCTTGGCAATAATTGTTAATTGCAAATTCTTCTATTTTGTTTTGGATTGGCTCAAGCCAATTATCCAAATTGTCTCCTCCTGCGAGGACATATCGTAAGATACGTTTGCGTGGATAGTCTGCTACCTCTGTAACAACTGCACTTTCCACTTTGTCATTTTCCCAACTAATAAATAATTGAAACTTGTTTCTAATAATACCATCCAACACATCCCGTGCTGTGTACGAATCATCTAAAGCTCTTATTACTAATGGCTCTACTTGTTGCCATACATAATTAATATCTTCTCGAGGTACTTGTGTAATCATCCAATAACAACATAATCAAAAGTCTGATCTGCGTTCGATGAACTAGCGTGTGTTAATGTTGCTGTACCACTTGCTTTTGCTGACACATAAAGGTTAGCATGAGCTGTTGCTCCGTTTGATGTTGTTGGCGTAAATAAAATAACAGAGTTACCACCAATACGAACATCAGATAATGTTGTTGATGTTGCACTAGCACTTAATGTAACTGTACCTGTTGAGTTTAGTTTACCCTCAATCGTATTATTTAAACTTGTTGATACAAGACGTAAATGTTGACCATGATCGGGCATGGATAAAGGAACAACGGGAAATTGGTTGTCAGCCATTATCTTTTGCCTTCGGGTCTTGCCTCAATATCAACGCCACTCATTGTATTAAAGTTTCCACTAACGGACACTCGTAAACGATGATAGCGTGATGTAGAACGTAATGGACAATCGCCACTATCTCTTGTTGATACTGCACTACCTGTACTTATCGTGTCTAACTGTGAAGACCTTGATATAGGTGTTACTGTAACTGATGTATTAGTTGTACCATCAACAATAGGGCGGCAATTAATTAATGTAGATCGTCTTCCCTCTGCTCCTTCAAACTCGGTAGTATCAACAGTTGCATTTAATGATGTAGCAATAAATTTTCCAAACTTATTATTACTATCAAAACCTGCAAGACCAACGATACCTTCTTTATAAAAGTATGAGTCTAAAGATTTAGGAAGATTATCTAAATCGCCTAATACGTCTAAACTTTCTAATGTTGTAAATGCTTCTTGAGAGGCACTTGATATAAATTGTAAATCCATACCAGACCCCGTACTCCATTTATCAACAGCATAATTATAAATTAACAGTTTGTTATTAATGTCCGAAGTACCTGTTGAACCACTACCTCTGTATGACCAAACAACAACACTATTGTTGGGGTCAACTGCTGAACAAATACCATCTAAGTTAGATGATAGATCATCAAAAAAGAAATTATCTATACGACCATTTCCTATTGGTGCTAACTGTTGTCCACCTGTTAATTTATAAAATCCATCTTGGGATAGAAAGAATATCATGTTACCAAAAGTAGCAACACTCTTCGGAGAAAATGCTCCTACATTATCTGCTATTTTGTTAAACTGAAATACTAACGGAGTACCAACGTAATCCATTCGGTATATTGCTCTTTCAAAAAATATAATACCAAAACTCTCGCCACCTACAACTGCTTGTAAATTACCATGTGAACCTACAATGTCTTGAAAACCAGATTGTGTAGCTTGGCTTGGTGTCCATTGTGAACTATTATTAATACCAGACCACTTAACTCGTTGGTTATATTCTGTTGATGACTCTGTTGTATATCCTGCTACTACAAAATCTCTTATAACAGCAATGTATTTAGCTTTTAATGATACTAGATCACTAAATGCACTATCAACACCTTCTTCAAACTTTTGTATATTGTCTGCGTGGTTAGTTGCAATAATGTTACTACCAAACTGCGTAAATGCCCAAAAGTCTCTTTCGTTTTCCGTTGTTGAATTGCTATATCCACCAGACTTTGATTTATCTTGAAAGACAAGACTACTATCCATTTGATATAGTTTTGTTCTATCGCCTGCATAGTTTGTTGAACCACTACTAGAAAAAGATGTAAACAAACCAACAGCAGGATTAGATAAACCTGTTGTACTTAATGCTTGAAAGCCCGATAGACTTTTGTATCCATCTTTTAAAGGAATAACATTATCAACTTTAATCGCACCTGTGTTTTGAAACGTAGGTAGATCAGCTTGCAAATCGCCAAACTTAATCATTTAGACCACCGATCTTGCAGACATTAATAATGGTGTTGATGAAGACCCTTTAGATGATGACTCGTTTGCTTTAATTACTGCTTCTTTATATAAACTAGCCCAAGTTTGTAATCTTTCATCTTGCATTAGAAATGGCGATGACTCTGCTAAAGAACCATATAAATATAATTCTGGGTAGTTAGTCAGTATATCGTTTGTTGTATTACTATCTGTCAAAGCGGTAACATTTTTATAAAAATCAATTTGTAATGTAACTGCTTGATCGGGAGCTACACCTAATTTTATTTTATCGCCAACAATCGTAAAGAACGTTGGTGTACCAGATGTAACACTAGAATTATAACTACGATAAAAGTCGTGATTACTAATATAAGATAAAGTTGTAAATGGGTCACTTTGAAAAATAACACTTATTGCTTCAATAAAACCAGTTGGTAAATTATAATTCTGTGTACCAGAAACAGTTGTTGTACTGGTATCAGTATTAATCATTTCTCTAACACGCAACTCTCTATTCAATCTTTTTTCTGTTAAAGAAATAAAATCAGGAATGTACGCAGTTAAATCATCACGATTGAGATAATTTGCTATTGTTGTTTTTAAATTTGCAAAAGTGTCTAGTGCCATTATACATTTCCTTGATATACTCTAAAGTGTCTATTTTCTGGGTCGTTTAACCATTTTTTAAAACGATCTTTGTCTATAATGCGACCTGCATTAGACATAATTCCTTTTTGTGCTAGCTGTTGAATTACAATCAAAGGGATAGATGCAACTTTATACATTTTTGCATCTTGCATACCACGAACCTTATACAAATCATTTTTTGCTTCAAACTTGTTACGTTCTAGTATGGGTTGAATGTCTTGCACATCTTCAAAATGATATTTGTTTTCACTTTCGTCAATGTGCATTTTAGTTTTAATGACACTCTTACTTGTATTTTCATCAAGCCAGATTTTTTTACTCATTACTTTTTCTTTTTCTTTTTAACTTTTTTCTTTTTATCTTCATTGAAGACTGGAGATTTTTTACTTTTCTTTGCTCTTTTTTTCATTCCACGCATTGTTATATCCTCATGTTAAAATTAAATAGGAGGGGTAAACCCCCTCCTTATCCTATGACTACAATTATGCAGTTAAGTTAAATATTCCGTAGTTAGCATTTGGCGATCTTGCAGTAAGAGTCCACTCTGTTAAGAGTAGTTTCTTATCGTTGTCTCCGCTTGATGCTAGGTCTTTAGTTTGGAATGGTCTTAGGTAAGATACTTCCCATTTATCCATTTCCAAAATATCAACTCTGTTAGCTTGTTGATGTCTGTCTGGTACGAAACTTACTTCGCCAAAGTCAGACACATACACATCTACTGCACCGATAACAGTTTTGTCATCAGCGTTTTTGTATAGTGTTGCTACACCAGAAAATGCAGATGCTAATTGTTTATGTGAAGCAGACATTAATACTACGTCTGGGTTTCCACCTAGCTCGTAACATTTTTTTAGACCTGCTTTTAACAATGCTTCTGTAAAAGTTCTGTTAGTACCACCTGCGATTGCAGTAGCTCCCGTACCTGCAGGGCTTGCACTTGGAGAACCATTAGTTGAGAAGTTTCCTGCACTTGAAGAAGTACCTGCGATGTTACCTCCGTACCATGTGCCTACTGATGCTGATTCTCTAGCTGTGCCAGATGAACCAGATGCTTTTGCATTTTCTACACCAATGTTTGCAAACTCCATATCTCTCTTCAACTCTTTACCAAGTTTTGCTAATTGGTAAGCAAGTTCGTCTCCTCGACCTGCATTTGTTACTGCTTGGTCAGAGCCAGACACACCTACTGTTTTAGCAGAGATTTGTGTGTAGTTGTTTAGTCTTGTTGTTGCAGCTCTGCTACCTAGTGCGTAGTCATCGCCTTCTTTTTGAGCATTTGCTCCTGCATTTGCTAGTCCGTCTGTTTGCCACTCATGTAAAGTTTGAGCCGCTGAACCTGATGCCGCATTTGATATGAAAGGTGTTTCAGTTGGTGCTATATTGTAAATAACATCAGCCAAGTCTTCTCTTATACCAACACGATCAAAAGTTTCTACTGTATTTGTAGGTACAGCCATTTTTAACTCCTATTCGTTTTGCATCATTTCTTTCAACACCGATTGTGCATCTCGAAGTGATCCAGATTTTTTCAGTTTAGTCATTCTGCGATCAATACGTTGTTTATCGTTAGATGCTTCCGTCACATTAGACGCATTAGGTCGAACAATTCTAGGAGGAGTATTTACTTTTTTACCAGAGAGTTTAGTTTTCTTTAACTGATCGTATTTGTAAGCGTTAGCTAACAACATAACTGCACGATGATCTACCATCATTGCAATTTCTTGGTCAGTATAACCATTCTCTTTAGCAAAGTTTGTTAAGTTTTTAACAAATGCTTCTCTCTTTTCTTTATTCTTATAGATTGGTAATTTTTCTTCTAAGATTTGACGTTCTTTTGCAATGTAATCGCTATATACTTTCTCTTGCTCTGTTCGTTGTTCTTCTTGAAGACGTTGCTTTTCAACTTGTGCTTGTTGCAACATTTCTTTACGTCTATCTGACTCTGCTTTTTTGCGAACATACTCCGCAGGGTCATCTTGATATAAAGTTTCCCAGTCTATATTTTGTTCCTTAGTGCCTAACTGTTGTGTTAGATCATCTAGTTGTTGTGCATATTGACTTTTAGAATTTTTGACTGCTTCTAACTCTTTCGCTAAGTCACCTTGCAAAGTTTCTATTTCTCTTCGCTTGTCTCCTAGCTCCATTGTTTTCTTGGTATAGTCTGATTCCCTAGAGTAACCTTTCATAAGCTCATCGAGGGTAACTTGTTGTTTCTGTCCGTTGACAGTAATTTCGTAAAGTGTCTCTTCGCTGTTTGAAATAGTTTCTTCGTTATCTACTATGTCGTTGACGTCTATATCGTCTGATGTAAGTTCGGTGGTGTCTTGTTCAAGATCACTTTCCTTACTTTCTGATACTTCCGTTGTAGGCTCTTCGTTCCTTGCAGTCTCGTTATTTAAAAGGGTAGCGAAAGCCTTTGCTGTTTCATCTGTTGTATAGGTTGGTTTTGAAACAGCAGATTCCTCTTGAGGCGTGTCTGCCATTGTAACTCCTTATTTAGATTATTGATTGATCTGTTTGGATGCTAGTTTACCTGTTTCCATAACAGATCGTAGTTGCACCAAAAGGACATTTAACATTTTTTTCATCATGTAAATTTTTTCTCGCCCTTCCGTGTCTCTTACAGGCGAATTAATCCATTCTAGGTCTAACTCGTCTGAAACTCTTTTTACTGCCTCTGCAAATATTTCATCTTCTAATATTTGTTTGGCTCTATTTCCTTTTTGTATTTCTTTTTCTTTTTCCATTACACTCCTGATGTATCATCATAGTAATTATCAGCAGGGTCATTAAATTTAACAAATTTAGTACCACCTCTTCCTGTTCCATAATCAACACCTGTTTGTGTTTGTTGTGAAACAGTAGGTAATGGTGTGCCAGAGGTAAAGGTATAACCTGTATTACCTTGTCCATCATTTGCTACTTGCTGATAAGTGTCTCCGAATACATCAGTCACAGGTTGTCCTTGAACATTTTGTGGAAGTAAACTTTCTATACCACCTGTGTTTGTATTGACATTTTTACTGCCAATATCAAAAAGAGGATTTTTATTTTTATCAAAATTACCTGTAAAATAACCTCTTCTTGTTAATTCATCTTTAATAAAATTTTTACGCATTTCATTTTGTTTACCAAAGAGTAATTGAAACTGTGAAGGCATAAACATATTACTCATTGTAACTTCTGTGCCTTTACTTGGAAGATAACCAAGAGGACTATTTTTTAAAAAACCACTTGTCATGTAATCTAAAAAATCCTCATCACTTGCATTTTTCATATCTTCAATAGACATATAAGGTCTTTCTTCTGCTCGTTCTTCTTCAAAAGATTTTCCATTATCTTGTTGGTATGATGATTGACCAAATTGTTCTATGGGTTGGCATACACCATCAACTAACATATACCCTTCTGGGCAAGGGTCAGTTGGTGTATCTTCTGCGGAAAAATCTAATTGTGGATTTGGATATAACGCATCAGCAGGCAAACCTTGTTCTGTTCGTAAATCAAATTGAGGGTTACGAAATATACCTGTATTTTGTTTAGGTGTAGGGTTTGTTAAATTTTTATCTATTATTTCTTGAGCAATAGTGCTTTGAGGAAAAGGGGTGAAATTAATCATTAATTTAATCCTTGTTCAATAATTTTAGAAGCTAGTTTTTCTTTTTCAATGTTCTCAATATTTTGATCTTTAATAAGTTGAGCCGCTAGTTTCTGTTCATCTAATTGTAATTTTTTATTTTTAATGTCTATGTCTGCCATTGCTTTTTGTTTTTGCATTTCTACTTGTTGTGCCGCTAATTGAATTGCAGGATCGGGTTGTTTTTGTTGAGGTGGTTGTGGGGGTACAGTAGCAGGGTTTACGAAAAACTGACTCGCATCCTTATATCCTGCATTTTCTAAAAATTTCTGTAATGTATTGTAGACATTTTGTGGAGTCACTAATGTACCCATTCCGCCTGCCTGTATTAATTTTTCTTGTACGTTAAGTACCTGTTGTAATACTTGAAGGCGTTGATCTTGATTACCTGTTCCTAATCCTACTTGTACTGTTGCATCGTATCTTGTTGTCCATTCTCTCGGATTCATTGGTACAAAGTTACCACGAAGACGAATGATACGTTCTTGATCTTGATACTCGCAAACAATCGCTAAAATATTTTTAAATATATCTTTTACTCCTTCGGCAAAGTTTCTCGCTATTAATTCAATACGTTGCGTAGAAGCTTGCATCATCTGATTAGTTGATGTTGCTGTTGTATGTGATTTATTAATGGTGTCTGGGTTTAATCCTAAATGTTGTTTTGGTACACCAGATCGTTGTTCTTTTAATTCTTCTATTTTGCCTAACATAGCTAAACCATCATTTAGAAAGTTAGGTGTTTGTAATGGTGTTACTGCATTTGGAGATTTAACTCTCACAATACCACCTGCTCTACTGGTTAGTAGATCATCAAGGTTTGCTTGACCATCAACGACAATCGTTCTTGCGTTGTTTTGGAAATACATATTGTCTAATGTATTTCTAAGGATAGTTGTTTTAACTAACTGTAAGTCAGCAAGTAAATCATAAAACGATAAACCAAAGAAACGGAAAGGCATTGGAATAGCACATACCATCGCAAAAGGAATAAGCGGTATTTCTTCGTTCTCTAATACAACGTAATTGTTATAACCACTACCACCAACAGTAATTTTTCTAAGCTCGGCAATACCATCGCCATCCATGTCAACTTTCATGTAGCACTCGGTAATTTGCACTACACGAAGAGCAGGGTCAACCATGCTTGCATCCATGTCAGTTGTTTCATCATCGTAGCTACGTCTAACGATTGCTTCGCTATTATAAATTTGTTCTTCGGAACTTGGTAAACTTTCTACTTGTTTTCTGTCGTAACCCATGTCGATTAATTCAGAAACCGTTTTCATTACTCGCTGTGCAATAAAATCACAATCTTGTAATGATGTAGCTCTTTTACTAACTAATACTTCCTCTGGTGGTACAGGGTCTATTTGTACTCGGGAATAATCTTGTACTCTTTTAACATCAACATCATACAATGTTTGAGGCATACCCATCATGTCCTCTTCTCTGCTATCAACACCAATAATTTCTACTTCATTATCTATTTGTAATGCTTGGTATTCTGCCTCTGTTAAATTTTTATAACTTTCTTTTTTTTGTTCTTTAGATGTCTTCCAATAAATTTTACAAAAACCATTTTTTTGCAGTAATGCTGTTTTAAACATACTATGCAATATGTGAAAACCATTATTGTCTTTTGTAAAAATATGATTGCAGTAATCAGAAATTTGTTCTGCGTATGGCACATCTTCTGGTTGCGTTGGTTCAAAGTTTACTACCTTGTCTTGCTGTGTAAACATTCGCATAAGGCTCGGGAGGATTGCCTCTACAACTTCTAATAAATCTTGACTAACAACACTAGATCGACCTTCTGTTTCATTACCAATAGGCTCGCCTAAGTAATACTTGATTGCGTCTTTGCGTTGTTCTGCTAATTCACTTGAGTAAAATCCTAAAGAGTTTTGCACCTCCTGTGAGATTAACGTCAATAATTTTGTTTTTGATAATTTTGCCATTAAATAATTCCTAAATGTGGGTACTCAATATCTGTACTCCACTCACTTGATTGATTTTTTCCTACTGCAAAGTACCGAAAGGCATCTGCACTGTGCGATGTCCAATCATGTACGGGTTTGTTTTTTGTTTCTCCTTTATCGGTGGTAGCCCATCTGTACTGACGAAGTGCGTCTAATCCGTCTTTACATTTTTCATGGTCAAACCAACAACGAGCAAGAATCATGCGTACTGCATTAATTCCGTCTTCTATACTTAACTTGGGAACAATAGCTGTTCTAAGTCCTAAACTTTGTGCAGTCTCTAACCTTGATACCCCTGTTCCAATTTCTCGGACATTAGCATCATGCGGTAGATAATGCGTGTCATACACATACCCTTTGTCTTGCAAAGCAGAGGCGTAGTATTCTAAACTCTCGCCGCTCTCTTCCAAGTAATCTATAATATGAAAAGCACTACCCTTTTGTTGGACAAACCATATAGCGGTTTTATCTGCCATTCCTAAATCCCAGAATGTATTAACTTTCATACTTTCATCGTAAGGTACTTTTGTAATTCTTTTATCATCATCCGCTTTATTTAATCCTCTTGCATATATTGAACCTATTGCGGAGGAGTCAAAACTACATTCAAATTCTGCCTCGTATATTTCAGGTGGCATTAATGCTTTTGCTTCATTCAATTCTAACTCGGAAATAATGTTTGTCTCCGAAGCTCTAAATGTTTCTGCGTACCAATCGTCTTGATGATTTGCGTGATCGTATAAAGTCCAAAAGGCATTGTGTCCTTGCGGTGTACCAATAGCAATTAAGAAACCTTCTCTATCAGACAAAGCAGGTCGAACAATCTCTGTCCATAACCTCGTTGGCATTTGTGCAACCTCATCTAAAATAACACCATCCATATACAACCCACGAAGACTGTCTGGTCTCTCACATCCTAAAAGCTGTATTCTTCCACCATTTGGTAGATCAGCTCTTAGCTCTGTTTCATGGTACTGTACGTCTGGTAAAACACTTGTATATTCTTTTAAATAATCCCAAGCAGTACGTTTTGCCATTTGGTATGTTGGAGCAATATAGTAGTATCTCGGTCTAGGAAGTCTATTCTCTAAGCACTTCTTTAGTACCTCGTTAATACACAATACAGTTTTGCCAAATCGTCTATGACAGACCAACACATTAAATCGTTGTAACTTATTGTGTACGTCAACTTGATGCGGTCTTGGTTTATACGGAATCGTTATCTTCATTAAGAATGTCTCGTATTTTCGCTACGTCATTGCCTTTTACTTGCCCTCTTCCCATTGTCTCTGGGTAACGGGTTTTCTTCTGCATTAGATCAACCAACTCCTTAAAAGGGTCTTTTGGTTGTTTCTTCTTTACCTTTTTTTTCTTCATATTTAGCTCGTAGTCAAGTTTTTACCTTGTTTGTGTCGAATGATACCAGATGTTGCTATTTTGTTCTCTAGGGGTTTAAAAAAAGCCTTTAGAGAGTTTGTTTTGGGTTAAAATCACTCCCTATTTTTATTTATAACAGTCAATGGGGGTGGGTCTGCCTGTGTTTTGCCTGTATTTGCATTAGTTAGGCAGTATTTAACCCTTATATTGTGCCATTTATTGCTTGTTTGTACATCTATTGTACAGATTTTGTTTGTTTATTGCTTGTTTTTAGCCATTATTAGCCCTTGTTAGCCTGTTTTATAGGAGAATGATGTTAGTATTATAATATTATGTAATAAGCCCTTATAACAAGCCATTTAACCCCATTACTAACTTATACGATCTATTACTATTAATTACTATTTAATATGATTTCGTTACTATTTGGCATTAAAAAAGCCCTCTAATGATAAAGGGCTTAGTATATAGTTGTATATGTTATTTGCTTATAGCGTTTCTAAATGTCTCTTCGTTAAATCTAGGATTATCATTCTCGCAAATTTCTATTACTTCGTTGATCATATCACACAGTATATTGTCAGTATGATTTGAGAAGTTTTTTTCTCCTAGCATTTCTTTTTCTTCGTTGTTGATTGTAATCGCATTTTTAAACATATTAGCTAATTTAATATAATCTTTTCTAGTCATTGGTTTACACTCCATTTGTTAATAGATAAAGCTGTAAAGCAATAAAGGTATAAAGTCAATAGATAAAAATAAAAAAAGCCCTTACTTTTTAAAGGGCTTTATAATTGATTAATTGTCTATTTTAGATTTGCAATCATAACAACCATATTCCCCAGTTTTTTCTATTGGCTCTAATTCTTTGAGAGGTTTAGAAAACTTAAATTGTTTTATATGTTTAGAACTTAAAACATCATCAACAACAGAATATGTATAAGGTTTATTAAAATGAATAAAACTTATCGGATTGACACCTTCTAAGCTACAATTACAAACACAACAATTTTCTTTTTTAAAAAAAGTAATGTTTCCGTCAACAATTTTAAAACTATCAAATTTATATAATAAAGGAAAAGTTTTATTAAAATTTGTTGAATTAAACTTATCATGTATATTCATAAGTAAAGTAATAAAGTAATAAAGACTTATAGTCAAGTAAAAAAAGGCTATAAATTAATATAGCCCCCTTTTATGTAATAATTTAAGCTGTTTGTAGTTCTCTATAAAACTCTTTGTTCATGGCTTGATTGTAAGCCAATTTTTGAATATTATAATCTAGTGCAATCGCTTGACCTGTGCAAGTACGCCCCCACCATGTACCATAATTATTGTATAGTATTGGCTCGCCCTGTTCTCTTAGTTTATCAATTAACCACTCACTACAAATCCAATGTTCATATACTTCTTGTATATCCTCGCCATTGTCTCTTACTTCTTGAATTTCTTCATCAGTTTCCACACCATGATAATTTTTTATCTGTTCATCTGATAAATAAAAATTTTCATAATCTTCAAAATTAAAAACATTTTTTTCAAACATTTGTGAAACTAAATAAGATTGACAGTAAATTACATGATGATCAATAATATAATCTTTTGCAGCTTGTTGCAATATACTGTCGTCTATTTCATTAAATGGTATTTTTTCTCTATTAATTAACATTTTATACACTCCATTAATAATTAATATCTTACTAATATAATATATTAAAATAATGTCAATTTATTTCTTTACTTATTTATAATAAAGTTGTAATGCTTTATAAACAATTAAAGGAGTGTAAAATTATGAATGATATTAATGAAACTGTTAATAATTTAATAGAAAATGATAATATTAATGAATTAGACAAATTAGTTAATAAAGGAATTGTGCCTGTCAAAGTAATGTTAATGAATGGAAACTATGAAACTAGATGGTGTAATACTAAAGACATAGATATAACTTATTATGAAGACTTAGACAGTACACAACAAGATTTAATTCAACAAACATATCCAAATTTAGAATACGATCAAGTTATAAAAAACCATGATGATAATGTTGAAAAGTGGGAACTAAAAGAAGGTTGCCATATTTCACAATGGCTTAATAAATTATAATATTATTAGCCCTCTTTATTTAGAGGGCTTTTTCTTTTTCACTACTTTTCTAGCTACCTCTAGCAAATCTCTCACAGCTTGCGAATAATTAGGTATATTCGGCTGTTGTCTTCTATACTCTTCAATAAAGTTGTTTAAGTCTTCATTAAATTTAACTTGTTTTGATACTTCAAATGTTTTTGGTTTAGCCATAATGTGCTTATAAAGAAATAAATTGTAATTACAAGCATTTTTTATATTGACTTTACCGCATTACTTCATTATTACTTTATTAAATAATATGGAGTGTAAAATTATGAGTAAAGAATTATTTATTATTGTATTGTTTATTAATGCAATGATCTTTTTAACTGTTCAATGGGTTAATGTATAATGGCTTATAAAACATATACAAAAAATGAATTTATTAAAAAGTTTAGCAAAAGCAAAAAACATTTTGATGTTTATAAAAAGTATGATTATGAAAATCGTGAATACAGTTATGAAGTTAGAAGTATAAAAAACAAAATACATGAAAATCACGAAACAATAGACGAAATACTTAATGAATACTCAGAAAGGTAAACAATGAAAACAAAAACTGACGCAATATATAGTACAGCTTTAGCCTATACTACTTATAAAAGTATATCTAAAAACATTGATGATAATACATTAAAAAATATGTTTAACGATTTATGCTTGTTATGTGATGAATATGGATTTGATTATAAAAAAGAATTAAAAGAAAAGGTAAACAATGAGTAATTTTTACGATGAAGGTAAAAAAATTAAAGGTCAATGGGAATATCTTGATATTAGTTTTTTAAAACCTACTGAAAATTGCCCTACTTGTGATAATGAAACTGATTTAGCACCTTATGTTTGTTCATATTGTGAAATTGAAACATTAAGTGGAACTCCCAACGTCAAATATACTGATGAAGGCGAGTGGATTATTAAAAAAGGTTTCCCTTACCCTAGTTGAGTAGAGTAAGGGATTGTCAATGGAGTGTAAAATCTATTGACGAATTAACTATAACACATGGAGTGTAAAATGTTAAACATTGGCGATATAAAAATCACTAAAGTCAGAACTGAAAAAGATTACTACGATGAAAAAAAGAAAAAAAGATTAAAGTATAAACAGCCTAAAGTGACAAAAAAAATTGTATTTGAAGGTCATTGTTACGACATAGGCGAATTTTATGAAACATTAAAATTTAATATCGAAAAACATTTAACTGGTTGGGGTCAAGAAACAGATTTAAATGTAGAAATAAAAAAACCTACTTACGAATATTATTAATTACTTTAACCACTCAATTTCTAGTTTTTGACCTTGACTACTTGTTAAGGTCAATTTCTCTTTATCACTACCAAAAATTTTTCCTGCCATTTTTTGAGCCATAAATTGTTTGTGGCGAACATGGATATCTAAAGCACGAATAGTTGTCATATTATATTCGCCTTTTCTAGCTTTATCTATTGCGTCTCTTGTTAAAGTTTCAACAGAATCTATTGTATAATAAATTGATCGCTCTTTTGCTTTTTGAAACTCTTCATCAAGTGAAGGGTCTTTTTTGCACCATGCGTTCCAAGTGTTCCATGAAATGTTATTGTTTTTGCAAATTTTAGTAATTGCCTCGCCTAAAGATACCTCTTCAAGAATCTTTTTAACAAGCGAACCTTTATACTTTCCTCTTGCCCCTTTTTTTGTTTTTATCTCTGTTGATGGTGTATCTATCTTTATCGTTTCCAATTCTGAACTCGCCACTTAATACCTCTAATATCTCTTTTAACTCTTTAATGAATTGTTGATTGTTCGATGTCATTTATACTTGATTGTAATTGAAATAGTTCGGCAAATTCTAATGCCTCTTCATCGGAATCAAAATTTGCAAACTTAACAACGATTTCTGTTTTATTTGTTTGCTGATTTTTTACCATGTATAAACTACATTGATAATTGTTTATGTCTGCTAAATGCTTCATGTAATAAAATCTTTGTTGTTTCTGGTGTTAGGTAATCTTTGTAATGATTAAATTTTTTATAAATTTTTATAACTGTTTTAGGGTGTAAACTAGCAAGCTCACAAATGTATCGAAAATCATCAGTCCCTAACCATTCTTTTGCTGTGATGTGGTGATAACTATTCCTACTTTCAATATCAATAAACTTGTTAAGACTATCCATTAGTGATTGAATAATTACAGCCACAAACAATTTTGTTTCTGTTTGCATAAATAAAAAAACCCTCATTAAGAGGGCTGTTGCTTGCGTAGTAATTTGAATCTTAATTGTTTTAGACTATTTACCTCGCACTCCGTAAGTGAACAAAACAAGAACATAATAAATTATGTCCATTGGTTCTTGCGGTCAAAAAAATGACCTAAAGATGCCATAAAAAAAAATGTGGATAAGTTTAGCCCAGAAAACAGCCATTATTTTTAACAAAATGCTAAAAATAAGCCATTTTAGGTCTAGTTTTTGGCGGAAAAGCGATTTCTTTTAAGGGTAAAACACCTAATTTTTGGCGGAATACCTAAAGCAATTTCCTAAAATCCCTGAAAACAGCCAAATCTCAAAAACCAATATGTTATAATAGGCTGTCTTTAAAAAAAGACTGTTCTTTGACAAGTGAATATGACCCTTACACAATGGAGTGTATAATGATTAAAACTAAAATTAAATATGAACCTGTGGTTTCTTTTGCGGTAGGTTTTGACAAATTCATGTTTGATGAAAAAAATCAAGAATGGATTTACATAGAAAGATTTCACAGTAACATAAACTTTGATGAAGTTTTTTTTCGATATAAGGATAGTGGCCAGCATTGTAAAAGTTTAGTCAAAAAATTTATTATAAATGATTATCCAACTATTAAAACAAATCAAATTGATTGGAATGATTTTGATGAATTCTTATAAAAAGAAAAATCAAAAACAAATAAACAAAGAAAGTAGTAACCAAGCAAGAAAAAATTTATATGAATTTTTTCAAAAGCATGGTCATTTATATAACTTGTCTCCTTATAAGGAGATTAAGAAAAAGAAAAAATCAGATTAGCTGATTAATTAACCAAAGGGTCATATTCAAAAGTCAAAGATAGTTACCATCCGATCTAAAGCCTCTTGTAAGTCTTCCATCCCTTTTCGTTTATATTTGTTTGCAGGTCTATTTAAGACCATTACCCACCAAGAAATATTCCAAAACTTGCCTAGCTCTTTACAAACTTGATGAAAATACGAGTGTGCGTCTATGTTATCTAAAATAAAATCTTCTTTTGTTCCAACTACCATGTCATTTAAACTGGCGGTTACTCTTTGTTCTAAGCCTGCATGATAACAAATTTGTTCAAACTTTGAGCCTGCAAAGAAACGTTTATCGTTAATACCTCGATCATAATTACAAAGCATACCTCTAGCATGATAATTTTCTAACACAGATTTATGTACTTTTTCTAAATGACGATCTTCGCCATAAAAAGCAAAACGAAACTTAGCTCCATCAACCTTGCGTGTAAGAGTACGATCATCATTTAAAATTAACTCTTGGCTGCCAAGCTCAATCGCTTTTTTATTTTTTTTCTTTTTTACCAAGCCTTAAACTCTTCATTTGTTATTAATTTTTCATCAAACATTTTTCTAACCATATCATCTGAAATTCTGGTGCTTCTCATTCCCTTTTTTACAAACCAAACATAATCTTTATATGTTTTTTCTTTGTGAACTGTTTCTTGCTTTTGATCTTTTTCGTAGTTACCTTCTATGATTTTTGCATAATTAATTTCATTTAACACCCAATTAAAATCTGCTTTCCAACCTCTATCGTTGTTTCCCCATAAAAAAGGTATCTTGGAAATGCGTTGTAAAAACTGTTCCCATTCTTCGTAGCTCTCATTGAAAAAAGATTTAAACCTTGATTTAAACAATCTTTTTCTTGGTTCGTTAAAAACTTTAATATGGGAAGTAGGAATAATCTTATTCCACTTATCTATTATATTATTATACTCTATACTCTTTACTCTATACTCTATACTGGCATTATTAGGCATATCCGTTGGCATAACTTTTTTGTTATCCCATCTCAAATTTGCGTTTTTAGAATTTTTTTCAGATACGTTTTGAACATGATTCCATTCGTGACATTGAGCTGAATTGGTGTACCCTTGCTCTGTTTTATCAAAGTAAGTATCAAGTAAATACTGTGTTTTTTTAATGTTTGGGTTCTTTGCAATTTGATTAATTCTTTTTACGTCACTAGGTAATTTCGCCTGTAACTTCCAAGCATAACAAAGAAAACGAAAATATTTGCCTATCTCATCATCTGATAAATGCACAGTATCGGCTATAAATTTGTCAACATGGACACCCATTTTGAAGATTTTACTCACAAATAATATCCTTCAAAACTACTATTGATCTTTTAATGTAAGGAGTTTTAGCGATATATTCTTTGTCTTTGAGGCGATAAACGTATCTATCAACCCCAGATAAAGATTTTAGACCTAAACCATCGGCAATTTCTCTCATAGATGGCGATTTTCTCTCGATTTTAGTAAAATTAATTATAAATTCTAAAACCTTAGTTTCCTTAACTGTCAAATTATTCCTAATTTGCTTAGTTTTTTGACAAATATTACAAAAGACTTCCATTTTATATAAAATAAATATTTTTATACATTTGTCAAAACTTATTGACAATGTAAAATTATATCAATATTTTTAACAACACAATAAATTTGACTAAAAAAACTTACGAGGTAAAACTATGCAAATGAAATTGTTAGACAAAAAAAAATATTTAATTAACTTAAATGCTTTAGTTAAAGAAAAAGGTCATTCTCCTTCTGGTAGAGCATTACATTTACTTACTGCTGATGAACCAAATGGTTATGGTAAAATGTCTCATCAAACAATTCATTCAATTTTAAAAGGTGAAACAGATGTAAAGTTTTCACAACTGCAAGAACTAGCAAGAATTTTAGAAGTTAAAATAAATCAGATTATTAGTGATAATATTGTCAAAGCAGAAATTATTGAAAAGTTTGATTATGAAAAATGTCACTTCGTACCTAGAAATTATGACGAACCAATAGAAGTTATTTATTTTTTGAATAATGCGTATTTAAAACCAACACAAAAAGCATTTTTTTGGAACGCACATGAAGGTAATCATATTCCTGCATTTTCTTTGATAGACTTCGATCATAAAAATTGGGTTAATGATAAAAATTATAGAGACAGATTAATTAATGTTGATTGTTTTGTTCAAAGAAAAGCAAATAATATGTTTTATTATGGTCAAGTATTAGAATTTAATAAAGATGGCTCTTGCGTGTTTCAATGGTGGAAAAGCAAACACATAAACAGAGACGATTTAAAATTTAAAGAACATGGAAGAATGGTATCTTACAAAGATATGTGGGTTAATGAGTTTGCATTAATTAAAGATTGTGAATTTAATGCTATTTATCCACGAATAACTACACACACCCTATTTGACGAAGATTATAAAATAGAACAAATCGCTATATAACTTTACATTGTCAAAATAACTTGACAAACTAATTTCAATCTATATTTTGTCCTGTATTGGCTAGAAATGGTCAATAATTGCAAGATTTGTCATTCGGATAATTTCTTGTAGTCGATGATACATGGCACAGAGAGGGTAGGTTTCCTCCGTAATAGTTTTTCCTACCCTCTTGTTCCAGAAAGGCAGACATGGACAAGATAGGAAAAATATTAACAGAAAGATATGGTTGGGAAGTTTACCCATTACCAAGCCCATTGGTAGAACAAAGACAACCTAAAAAAGAATGGGAATTAGAACAAGCAGAAAATGAAGAGTTGATAGAAACAGACAATGCCAACTAAACCTTATAAACTTGATGATAAAAAAATACCTAGTGTAACGACTATCATATCTCGTTTTAAAGATAGCGGGGCAATAACTGGATGGTCAAATAAACTAGGATTAAGTGGTATTAAATATTGGGAAGAAATGAAACGAGTTCAAGATATAGGAACTACGTTTCACGATCACGCAGAATGTATAATTAATAAAAAAGAATTTACATTATCGGATGACCCCGAAGTACAAAGTTGTTTTAATGGTTTTATGAAATGGTGGAAAGAATTTAATGTCTAATACCAAAATTATTTGGACAGAAAAACATTACACCTCTCGTAAATATAAATACGGAGGCACACCAGATTTGCTCGTCAAAAAAAATGGAAAACATATTCTGATTGATTTTAAGTCATCTTCTAATGTGTATGTTGATAATCTTTTACAAGGTTCAGCATATGCACAGCTTGTTAAAGAAAATGACAAGATAGAGATAGATCAATTCTTAGTAGCTCGTTTTCCAAAAGATAACTCTGAATATGAGATTAGAGAGTTTAACAAAACTGATCTAAAAGAAGCATTTAAACAATTTAAGATTTATTTATCTGCTTTTGAAAAAGATAAAGAACTAAAGAAAAGGATGAGAAAAAAGAAATGAAAGATAAACCAGAAGAAATACAAACAATAAAAGAAGCACTGACAAAGTTTCAAGAAATGAATGTTAAGGCAATTAAAGAATCAGTTAACCCACATTTTAAAAGTAAATACTCTGATCTTACAAGTGTCATTAATGCTGTTAATTATGGAACTAAGTTTGGTTTATCATTTACGCAATCAGTTGATTATCAAAACATGATAGTAAAAAAAGAAGCAACACAGTTTGATAAAGAGGGAAATCAAACAGTAAAAAAGTGGGAAGACGTTACAAAAGATATTTATGTAACAACAACCATGCGTCACAATATTGATAAAAAAGAATTTTCTTGTCGTGTGCCTGTTTTAGTTAAAGGCGATGATAAAGAAAATCCGCAGAAGATGGGAAGTTCTGTGAGTTATGCGAAGAGATATGGATTACAATCATTATACGGATTAGCCAGTGATGATGATGACGGAAACTTAGCAAGTTAAGGAGATAACATGGAAGAAAAATTCGCTAAAGGATTATTTGCAAAAGAATCTAACGTAGATTTTGTTAAATTTAAAATATCAATTAAAAAAGATGAATTTACACAATGGTACAAAGAGCAATTACAAAACAAAGATGAAGATTGGATAAATATTGATGTAAAAGTTGGTAAAGAAGGCAAGTGGTACACGGAAGTAAACACTTGGAAACCTAAGTCAGATACACAATCAGTAACTAAAGAAGAAGAAATACCAGATTTTTAATGGAAGAAAAACTTACACAGGAAGAGGTTAGGATTTTAAAAAAGATATGTGAAAATCCTATTTTTAAGGAGTCTCAACCTCTTCATATAGAAAAAATATCAAGCATGAAAAAATTAAAATTTTTAGTTTGTGAAAAATATGGAATAAAAATTAAAAATCTTGAAGGAATTAACAAAAGCACAGAGTTTGTTAAGGCCAGAAAAGAATATATCAATATTGCTTATAAAGTTCTTAACAAATCAGTTTATCAAATAGCTGATTCCATTAATAAAACTCATTCTAACGTTTTGCATCATTTGGGAAAAGTTACCCCAGAAACAAATGAAACTTTAAATAAAATGATTAACAAAAAATGATTGAGATTTTTTTAGAGGGTTTACAATTAGCAGCATTAATTTTTATCGCTGTTATGATTTGGGGTATTGGAGATAAACTTTACAAGTGAAAAACCATATAGACGTTTACAGACAATTTTGGTGGGATGAATTAACATTAGCACAAACTGAACAATGTGCAATATGTGGCGAATGGGGTGCTGACGTACACCACCTATCTAGTCGTGGAATGGGGGGGAGTAAAAATAATCAAAAAAATTACATCGAAAATTTAATTTGTTTATGCCGAAGCTGTCACGATAAATGTCATTCCGATAAAGAATACAACATTAAAGCCAGAGTCATCAATCTTAGAAATATAGCAGATAAATTAGAAAGTGAATATTTATGAGTGATGAAGTTTATAGATTTAAAAAACGTAACATATTTGACCCTGTTGCAATGATGAACGATACATTAAAGCTAGGAGAAGAATGGGCAGAAAACAAAGTAGCTTATGATTCATTAAAAGACACAGAGGCTACCCTTAAAAGTCAAATTTTTGAAAGTTTAAAAAACAATGGACATAATACAACTACAGCAAAAGAGCTTATAGCAAATCAAAAAAAATTTACTGAACATACAAAAACTAAAAAAAAAATACATAAGAAGTTTTTAATTTCACAAGTTCGTTACATCACTAAACAAAAGCTAGATGATTTAGAACAAACAGACGAAGTAAATAAGCGACATGAAATGAAAATGAGTAGGTATCAAACATGAACAAAGTAATTATAAAATCTGCTATGTGGAAGAATGGTGGGAGTGTTGGAATTGCTGAAAGAAATTTTACGGACAAAGGGGTATTAGTAGAAATACTAGACAAAGATAAGTACGGAAATAAACGCTATCCCCACACCTATAAAATATCAAAAGAAAATGCCATGAAGTGTCAAAGTATGATCGCTAAGAATAATACAGCGTTAAGGGTAATACCTATTAGCGAAATGGAGATCATAAGTGAGTAAAGAAATTAGTAAGATAACACAATTAGAAGAAGGCGGTAATAATCCTAAGTCGGGTTTATTTGAAAAACCATTGTGGGAATTAGAATTTGGAGACGGAAGTATTAGAATATTAGGTAAACCTAAAATGGAAGAATATTTATCTAAAGCCTATAACAATACAGTACATCATTTTAATAAAAGAGTTAGTGTTTTGCACGATGATCGTAAAATTATTCAATGGTGTGTTGTTTTTATAGACTATCAAGATGTTTTATTAGCTACGAATGAATTATGTAATATGCTGTATTTAGGACACCAACGCAAAGATGAAGAGAAATATAAAGAGATAGAAGAGAAATTAGCAAAGAAAAGATTACCAGAGAACTCCGCTTTATTTCATCCTAAACGTATTACTACGGAAGAAGAACGCAAAGAATTAGATGAATTTAGAAGAAAAATTAGTGAAGAAGCAAAAAATGAAGAGGAAAATCAAGATATAATAATGGGGAAATACTAATGGAGTTTTACACGGATGAAGATTTAGCAATAAAGTTGAAAATGTCAAAAAGATCATGTAAAAGATGGTTGGGCGAAATGCGTTTGAAAAATCCAAACGAAGAGTCCTTGCATCGTTTTATTAGAAATAAACAAATCTTCACACAAGAAGATTTAGGAAAGGTAATGAAACTATGCTTACGGAAAAGCCAAGAGGAAAATACTACTACATAAGAGGCACTTTTAAAGTTGCTACCATTACAATAGAAATAAATTGGACAAAGACTAATATTCTTGCTTCCAAGACATATACAAAAAGGTTTTGGGATAATTTTAAAGAAAAATGGATTGAAGATTATAAAAGACAGAATAGCGGTTATGAAATTAAAACATACAAAGATGCTATAAACGAAGTATTAAATGACCCTTATGAGTCTATATCAAAACAAGATGAGAGAAACTTACATCGTACAGTTCAATATCTTGGCTCTTTTCATTTAAACAAAATAACTAACAAGTTAATTGGTCAAAAAGCTATTGAGTGTTACAATAACATTAAAGAATATACGAATTTAAAATATACTTCTCTGCCTAGAGATAAACAAATAGATATATCGTCTAAGCACGCAACAGTTAATCGTAACTTTATCACACAGGTATCAAAGATTATGCACTATGCACATGATAATAAATGGTGTGAGTATATGCGTATTAAAAGATTTTGGACACTATCTGGTAAGAATAGACCTAAATATACGTTTACATTAGAAGAAATAAAAAGATGTTTAGAAAGTAATGCTTTTTTTTATACTAAGTTACTTCTTGTATTTATGCTGTACACAGGAGCTAGGTTACAGGAAGCCTTAAATGTATCATGGTCTGGCAAAAACTTTTTTAATAATAGACCAGAGATAGATTTAGAAAAGAATCAAATATTTTTATGGCAAAGTAAACAAGATGAGGGAAGAGTAATAGAAATACATTCTACATTGAGAGCTTGGTTAGAAAAAATAAATAATAGAAACGATAAATTATTTCCTTGGAACAACCTACAACACAAAAAAAATAAACCAGATGGTTTAACTAATTCATGGAGAGAAATGCTTGATATGGCTAATGTAGATCAAATGAAAAAAAGACACGCTGTTAGACATACTTACGCAACTTTCTTAATTAGTTATGCAAATGCTAATGATAGTGAGCTAATGGATTTGGGAGGTTGGAAAACTAGAGATATGATTAGTGTTTATGGTTCAACAGTACCAGAAGAAACACGCAAGAAGATCAATCTACTGCCGTAATAGGCAGGTGTTAATGTACAATAGCTGTACAACATTTATTTTGTGGCTAAAAACTAACAAAAAAAAAGGTATGGACAAGCCGTGTCGATGTAGTTATAAGTGACCAGACGATGCAAAAGTTGACCAAACCTTACAATTTTTTACCAAAGTTAACCAAAGTTAACCAAACGTTGTGTACAATAGCTGTACAAAAAGTTGTGAGGTTGGTCTATAATAAGTTAAGGGTGTATAGTTCAGTTGGTAGAATGTTTCCTCGACACGGAAAAGGTCACAGGTTCAAATCCTGTTACACCCACCATCAATCTAAATACTTAATATCTTTAATTACTCCTTTAGGAATAACTTGCGATCTACCAAATAGATCATCTTCATCGTAAGTATCTTTATCAGCTAGGATAACAACAAGATCATCTGTCTCTTTATATAGCCAACCTAGTGAATCAATAGAGCAACATTTAGAGTTATCTAGGTCTGTTTTTTCTATCCAAGACCCCACAGAGTTCTCATTAGTGTCTAGCCAAGTTACTTTAACTATCTTCATGTTTCCTCAAATGTTTATAGTATTGTCTTTGTTTTACTGTCCCATTAAAATAATCATCATCCCAATTATTGTAATAGCCAATTTTTTTTAGTGACTTACTTGCCTCTTCGAGTTCATCAAATGGCTGTATTAACACCATCATAAAATCATTATGACTTTCCCAAGTTGTATCTTGTAAGAAATCTATTTCTTCATCAAAATCTTCTGGGTGTGATGCCATTAAATATACATTCTTTGGCACATACACATAATTAAGTGCATGAATATAGTCGGCTAGTTCATCAGCAGTTATAGATAAATCAGAACAAGCAACGATAGAAATTTTACCTGTAAATTTATTAGCTTCTTTTGTAATAGCCTCAAGGTATGTGTTAGAGTCGTGGTGTTCTATTATGTTTATGTGATTGTCTAGCCTTGTTTTTTTTGCGTAAGGACAAACAGGGAAATTGTTTAAATGTTTGTTAGGTATTTCTAAAAAGTCTTTTGACCAAGAAATGATGTCTTCTTTAATAGACCTCACTACTTTTTCTTTTTACTCTTTTTCTTTTTCTTTTTTGGAAATCCTGCTTTCATATTAGCGTAAGCCTCTGGGCTTATTGTACTGTTTTTTTTACTTCTACTTTTTCCTGCTTTTTTACGTTTATTTATATTTTTATATAGTGACATATACCCCTACCATTTTACTTTGTTAGACCAGTAAGCCGCAGACATCTTACCTTTAGCAATATTTTTACCATGTCTTGCTTTGAATGACTTAGCTCTTTTGGTCATTGTTTTATCGCCTGTCTTACCTTGCTGACCAAAGCGAATTGTTTTTATTTTGCTACCTTCTTTAGCAACAACAATATGTGATTTCTTAGGATGGTTGGGGGTACGTTTAGGTTTATTAAAACCACTTACCCCCGCCCTTTTTAATCTTGAGTCTGCCATTAATTAAATTGCTCCAATTACTACGATTACGATTATCGCAACAATTCCTGCTTTAATCCAATCTTTCATTGACCAATCAGACCACTCTTTTAAGTGTTCCCATAAGTCTTGTAATAATTTCATATTACCTCCTTTATTTAGTAAGACCTTTAGTCTTATCGTATGAACGTAATGCTCCCATACCTAAAAGAGCCATAACAAGAGGCATCAAAGTACCCATGTCTAACTCTGGTAATGGAGCAGTCTCAACTTGAAAAGTTGCAATAAAAAACAATAAGAATTGTTTAAATACATATTCCCAAAATATTGCCAACGCACATGACATACCTATTAATGGTCTCCATGATCTTTGTAACATTCCAGAAATACCACTTGCTTTGCTTTGTGCATCAGCCAAGTTAATATCTGATTGTGCTTTATTTATTTGTGCTTCAATTTCTTTTAATTTAATTTTAGCATTATCTTTTTCTTCTTGTGAGGTATGTAAAGAGTCTATTATTCCACCAACATTTTTTACAATATCCCCACCTAATAATTTAGTTAACATATGTTTCCACCTACTTGTTCGTAATAAATAAATAAATTCGCTAATTGTATTGTGACTAACGTTGCAAACAACACGATAAACATTACTTTAAACATCTTGTAATTTCTTAGAAAGCATTTCTACTCTTTGCGGTACTTGACTATACCACTTTGAATTTTTAATTTCTTCGGATGCTTCGGTATATTGTTTATTGTTAATTAGCTCTAATGTCTTTTTAAATTTACTAAAGCCTGTTGTACCAATAACAAAACACGCTTCTATAAATACTTCTTGAACAGGTTTAGGCAACTCTGCAAAATTATCGTGCAAAGACTTAGCACCACGATAGGCAATAGAAAAATCATATTCAAAAGTTTTTTCCAAGTGTCGATGATCGTATTGTTTATCGTCTTCCCATTTTTCATCATCTCTACACAAATGACCATATCCAATGGTACGTTTTCCCAAAGTATCTTTGTAAACTTTATTCCTATATCCTTCATGTTCTTTTATTTCTTCTCGTAGTGTTTCAAATTCCATAACGTTTCTTTTTTTCTAATTTCTTCTTTAAGTTTTTCGAGATACAAAATACTATCAGCTAACTCTTCTTGCGTGTTTGTTATCCAATGTTCTAAAGTTTGTTCAGCATCTTCCATTGTGACACCAAACTTTTTGATACCAGACTCCGATCTGTCTGCCATTCTATCTAATACTCGTTGTACTAATGGGTCTTTTGTTTTCATAGTTTACCTACCCACCTGTTACCCTTGCGTAGTATCATGGGTTCTAAATGTGGAACACCATCAATGATAACCATGCAACCAAGAACAGGTCTTTTAATGTTTACTCGAGAATACGCAAAAGCCAGAGAGTCTTTGTCTATCAAACATCCTATTGTAGCTCCCCACCGAAGAGCTTCGGGAGAACTAAAAAACTTACACTCAAAACGAGAATGATAATGTGATTGCACATATCCCTCATAATTAAGTGCCTGTGCTGACTTTAAACAATCAGCGTTCATATTATGGGTAAAGTAATAACTGCCAAATTTATCTTTTACAATAAGGCTGTCATGCCATTTCCAATTTTTTTTATTAACGTCTAGTATATCCGCATAGTCTTTTAATACTTGTTGCGGAAAACCATGAAACTTACGTTTACGATAAACCATTGAACCATGATTAGAATTTAACAAATCTAGTTTAGGAAATACTTTTTCTAATTTATGTATATCTTCTTTTGCTAAATCTAATTCTTTGGTGCTGTTTGGTAGGTCTGGGTCTGAATCGTGAAAGCTCAATGCAGAGTAATCACACTCATCGCCTAGATGCACATATTTATCCTTTGCTCCAAATTTATATTTAGACTTTATAGCCTTTAAAAATTCTAAATGATCTGGATGTGCGTAAGGATAATGTGTATCTGAAATACACAATATTTTCATTTATTCCATCAATCTAAAGAACGTATAGATTGCTCCTAAAATACCTCCGATGAACAAAGCTACTTTTAATCCTCCGATACCCATATTAGATACTTTATTAATATCACGAATTTGTTTCTGCATGATATTAACGTCTTCTCTAATATATTTGACATCAGTTTTTAATTCTGCAATTTCTTTTTCCCAATTAGACATTTGTATTACCTATATGTGAGCCACATTGAAATATGACTGTTAATTTTCTTTCTTTTAAATCAGCATCAAGATAATCAGCTAAATTGTTTTTTGTTAAATTACATTCTATATTATCGTCAAAACTTAAAGGTACTTCACTTTTAAAACATAGTGTTTGATCTAACTCTCCTACATTAAGCATACAAATCATGGCAAATATTTTAAACATTATTCTCTGTAATCTCCATCAATCTCTAAACGTAAAGATTTAATTTTATATTTAAGTTCTAGTAATTCCTGTTTAAGTTGAATGACGTTTTGATTTTCTTGTACTGTAACAACATCATCTTTTAGTAACTCAAACTCATTAAAAAGTTTTCCTACAAAAAAGACGTTACCTATTAATCCACCTATTAATCCTAAAATTATAACTAGGTTTTTTGAGTTTATATCTAGTGTAGTCATTTACCACAAATACACTTTCCATCTTCGCAACAATGATTAATCATGTGTCTCCTAATTTCATAAATTGAAAATTTGTATTTGTTTCACTTGTATCTCCTCGTAAATAAATAGTTGTACCTTGACTTGATCCCCAACCAAATAAAACTTTATGTGTTGATGTATCAGTAACATCAAATATGCATGAGATTGTTGCCGAAGCGTATGGTTGATTATTGTTATTTGTCCACGACATAACTTGATACATTTGTGCCGCAATCGTAAATGTACCATTATTAGTTGTAGTTTTAATTTTAAATTTTACACCTCTGTCATCATCTCCACTTGGTTGATATGCTTGTCCTTGAAAAGTTATTAAATAAACACCTGTACTTGGAAAAGTAAAAACACCCCCAGATTGAGTCATATTACCACCAAGAGTTTGTGGTGAATTTGTATCAACAATTTCTAAATTAGATGATATGTCTGCGTCACTTGCATTAGAATTTAAAGCACTTGTTAATCTCCATTGTTGGTATTGTGAGATACCACCACTAATCCCAGTTAAACTAGCACCACTTATTGCAGGCAAATTTCCAGATAGCTTAGTCGCATCTAGTGTTGAATAAGATAAATTATTTATAAGTGTCTGTGCCATTATGGTTTACTCCAAATTGAATGTGTTAATTGTCCGTCACTATCTCTTGCTAATAATAAATCATAAGCATCTTCATCAGTATGATTAGACGGAATGTCTCGTAAAGATTGACGCCAAGTTTTTATATTGTCTGGCATTGTTACATCAGAGTTAGCAAGGTAATCTGTTTCAATTAGTTTTTGTAATCTGATTTCTTTTATCTGTGCAAGTTTTCTTTCAGATGATTTATCTTCCCATGTTTTCCATTCGGCTCTTAGACTAGCTTCTTCATCTGCTGTCATTTTTACTTTGCCATTTTTAGTTGCTTTATATAATACCATAATTAACTTCCTGTAATTCCAAATAATGAATAATTGTAAAATGCTATATCTCCACTTGAATAAATAAATCTAAAACCATTGTAATCAGCACTTGTTTGATAATTTACAAAACCAACTGACCTCGCTGTATCTGACGCATTACTATACAATGAAGCATCATATTGAAGGTGAGCATCACCTGGAGTGTTAGTTGATGAACTAGCCATTGGATTAAAAAAATTTATTCTAATATTTTGACCAAAGTTAGTATTATTACTTGTTGATTTATGATTAAATCTAATATGGTCTGCTCCCCAACCACCTACATATCCTGTTGCTGTACCACTAGAATTTCTAGAAACTTCTCTAGCTATATTTCTGTACTCACTATCACTTGAAACAGTTGTATTAACAACATAATTACCTTTTAAATCTACTGTATTATTAGATGGTGTAAATGTACCAATAAATAAATAGTTAGTATAAGTTGTAGAAAAAACATTTTCTAATTGTAAACTTCCCGCATTTGTACCATTACCAGAAGATACTAAAACCATTCCACCACTAGGCAAATATTGTTTCTCTACATATTTAAGATTACCACTATCACTTGCATCAGATACTAAAAACTTATCGGTATCTGCTAGTGAAGTAATTGCTGTTTGACCTGTGATTGCTGTTATATCTAAATGTTCATCTGAGATACTATCGTCAGCTATCTTACTTCCATTGACACTATCTGCACCAAGTTTTGTATTTGTAACTGCACCATCTGAAACTGTTGTTAAAACCCCAACCCCAAAATGTTTAATACCATTACATACTGAACTACCACTAGGAGTAAAATCAAAAGTAACTTGACTGCCCGAACAGGTATAGTTGCC
>Ga0208793_1000255_pt1 | contig 37367 bp, 43 predicted proteins | sample 17_taG_FD_184092 | JGI IMG/M metagenome (GOLD analysis project Ga0208793, IMG submission 184092) | Marine viral communities from the Subarctic Pacific Ocean - 17_ETSP_OMZ_AT15314 metaG (SPAdes) (version 2) | ecosystem: Environmental > Aquatic > Marine > Oceanic | place: Pacific Ocean | collected... | reverse complement strand
CAAGTTGTGCAACTCTTGCACGTAGTGATTGAATTTCTTTTAACATCATAGGCACTAGCTTTGAGTAGTCTACGCCCATCATGTCTTCTTCGGTTTCGCCTTCAGACACTGCTTCTGGTGCAACAGTGTTTAACTCTTGTGCAACCATGCCGTACTTCTGGTGTGACCCGTCAGCCTTCCAGTCAAACGAACGTACTTGGATAGCGTCAATGTCGTCAGAAGCAGAAGGTGCGTCTACGATGTTGTCTTTAAGGCGTTGGTCTGATGAGGTTGCATAAATAGTTGAAGACCCACTCGTGCTTATCTTTCCTACAATTCCATTAGGATTATCAAACTCAACAAGACCTATTGAGGTAGTTGCAGATGTACTTAACTTTAAAAAGTTTCTATCAAACGAATCTGAAACAAAAGCACTTCCACCTGAGCCACTTGAAGGTACTGCGGTATGACCAACCAGCAAGTTGCCAGAGCTATCAAGGCGCATGCGTTCTAAGCCGCTTGGCCCTGTACCAAAAATTAAGTTATTACTCGAATCTATTTGTACTCTTCCGTAGTAGCTGTTGCCGGGATACTGAAGGTGTACTTTGTTTGACAGGTAAAGGTCTTTGAAGCGTCTACCGCTATCACCTAAATCAAGCAGTCCGTTTGAAGCCGCTCCAGAGTTTGTAGAAGGTAGGATTCCAGTATCATTTACAAAAAGAACGTTAGCCGTGCCGCTACCTATTCTTAGATGTGTCCCTTCATAACTCCCAATACTACCGACTGTGGAGCCGTCTTTGCGGAAGTTAAGTATTGTCCCGTCTCCTGTAAGACGGTTTAGTTCCATCACTGTGCCAGTTTTAGCCGCTTCAAACAAACCTGAGTTATTGATAACAGAACCTGTTACAGAGCCTGTTGAACTTGATACTGCTGTAGAAGTAGTCCCCACCAGCAAGTTACCGCTAGAGTCGATGCGCATGCGTTCTGATGAGTTACCAAAAATAGAACCATCATTAGCTATATTGGCATGAGTATGAAACGCCATATAAGTTGGCGTATAAGTTGTGTTGAATGCGGTTGCAGCTTTGATATAAACGCCCCCAACACCTCCTGAGCTAGTGGCGCCAACGTCTCTTGAATAAGCGTTAAGACCACCAACAATGTCGTTTATACCAACGCCAGCATCAGAAGAAGAATTAATAAAGCTGTCATTTCCAGAGCCGCCTATTACGTCTAATACTGCAACTGGACTGCTAGTGCCGATACCTACATTCCCGCTAGAGTCGATCCGCATGCGTTCTGTATCGTCAGTAGCAAAATACATATTGTCGCCAATAACGCCAATTTGGTTGTGTAATGCGCTAGTAGAACTATTGTCAGCGATAGCAATATAAGCTGTGCCATCTGTAGATTTAAAATTTGCTACGTTATTTGCACTGCCAGAAGAAACTGTAAGCGTAGCATCTGGGCTAGTAACGCCAATTCCAACATCACCACTAGAGTCGATGCGCATGCGTTCTGTTGTGCCTGTTTTGAACAGGTAGTTGTCTGCACGAAACTCTAAATCTTCGTAATTCGCAAAGCCTGTTGTTGTAGCAAAAATCTTGAAGGCAGAAGCATCGCCATTAAAGGTTAACCGTGCTTTAGCTCCATTGTCGAAGACGGCATATGTATCGCCCGATACAGACCCTACTGATAACGGAGCAGACGGAGAACTAGTGCCGATACCCAACGACTCCGCAGAACTATCCCAGAAGAACTTCGCAGTCGTGCCAGTGTCCTCGTAGAAGCTAATGTCTCCGTTGGAGGCTATACCTAACCTATCATAAGCAGTACCGCCAGAGGTAGACTGTAGAGCCATAGCGCCAGAGCCAGCGCTATCATTACCTGCTGTGATAATGGCAGTCGCAGTGTCTTGGCGTAACTCTAAATAGTCAGGAGTAGATGCCGCATTTAAAACTATAGAGTTTCCACCATCTACACTAAGCCCATCCATCGTGGCTGTGCCAGTTACGTCGATGCCTGTGGAGGTTGTGGCTAGTTTCTGTGAACCGTTGTAGTACAGACGAGCTTCAGCGCCGTCGATAAATCCAGCTAAATTTGTGTCGGTGTTTGCGCCTATTATGAAGATATTGCGCCCTTCGATGTTTAAGTTGCCAGTGCCTCCGTCATGTATCCAACTATTAGAACCATCATGATAAATCTGTAGATCAGAGCCAGCACCGAAGATAGCTTTGTCGTTGTCGCCAAAAGACACGTTTGCTGTAGTGGTCAGACCTGCAAAGGTTGGAGTGTCAGTAGTAGCAACGCCTTGATCCAGAGACTTGACAGCAGTTAGGTTAGTTAGCTCTGAGTCCATCAAAGCACCAGCAGCAGTAACATTAGTTGTGTCCGTTACGTCTGCTAAGGCTTCAATACCGTCCAGTTTAGTGTGGTCAGCATCGGTAAATACATTGGAGTCCGTAGCGGCTTCTACTGCGGCTCTAATCTCAGCATCTGTTTGATCTGCTGTAGCACTAGCCTCAATGCCGTCTAGCTTTGTGTGATCTGCGTCAGTGAAAACATTAGAGTCGGTAGCAGCTTCTACGGCTGCTCTTATTTCAGCGTCGGTTTGGTCTGCCGTTGCGCTGGCTTCTATACCGTCTAACTTTGTATGGTCTGCGTCTGTAAATACGTTGGAGTCAGTCGCTGCTTCTACAGCGGCTCTGATCTCAGCGTCAGTCTGGTCAGCAGTAGCACCCGCTTCTATGCCGTCTAACTTGGCACCGTCTGTAGCAACATCACGGCCATCAATGGTTCCGTCTGTAGTTAAGTTGCCGGAGATAACAGGTGCAGTAAGTGTTTTATTAGTAAGCGTTTGTGTGCCTGTTAGGGTTGTAACAGTAGAGTCAATATCAAAAGTAACAGTATTACCTGATCCAGACGTATCAATACCAGTACCACCAGTAAACGTCATGGTCTCAGTATCTAAATCAATGTTTAGTGCGCCGCCTGAGTCAGCCTGGAAGTCAAGGTCTTGAGCATTAAGTTCTGTTGTTACAGAGTCAACGTACGCTTTTACGGACTGCTGTGTAGGAACCAAGGTTGCGCTGTTAGATGCCATGTTGTCTTCGTCAACAAACGCAGTGACACCAATGGTTCCGTCAGAAATAGTTTCAAAGGTCAACGTACCTGTAAAGGTCGGACCTGCTGTGTCAGCTTTGGTTGCAATAGCAGTAGAGATTGCATCGAACTCTGTTTCAAATTCAGCGCCACGGATGATCTTTCCTGAGTCGCCTGTAGGTAACGAGTCCTTCGCTTCAAAGTCTGTAGTCTTAGTATAGTTCGACATCGGAAAGTCCTATTGCAGAAAAACGGAGGAGAAAGGAAAAAGGGGCCATTGCTGACCCCTCTTGTCGTTCTTATGCAGAAGGTACTGCGAGAACGAAACCAGCTTCAGGACGATATACCTGAACACCATACAAAGTGTCAGCAGTGTACAGAGTTGAGAGGTACTCCTGCTTGTACTGGGTTTGTGAACGTACAGCCATTTGCTCTGCCATGACAATTGCGTCTTTGTGGAAGAGAAGAGCGGCACGTGTATCAACGGTTCCTGCAGTGTTATCACCAGCAGCTTCGATAGTTGCACAGTTAGAAGACACGTAGATGTCTACACCGTACAAGTTACCGATAAGGCCAGAGTTAACTGACTGACCGCTTACGAAGTCAGAAGACACATAGCGATCAATGCCCATGATAGCATTACGAGTCGCAGGTGGAATAACAAGGCAACGGTTTTCCATAGGAACGTCGTTGTCGTCCATCTTCTGAATCATGTCACGGAAGAACGCATCAGTAAAGTCGTCACCAGAAACAAGCGTGTCGTCAGTGTACTGAGTAGTTGTACCGTTGTCGTTGAAGAAACAACCAGTGTGCTGGTAGTCAGTAGGAGCTACTGAACCAGAGTACACGATTGAACCACCGTTACCAAAGCCAGTACCTGCTGAGTGCAAGTCAGTGTCTACCTTAAGAGCAAGCTGGTAGCCAGCGTCTTCAGTGTAGAACTGACGGAGGCTGTTAAGCGCCTGTACTTCGACGATGTCTTCGATAAGACGTGAGTACTCGAAGTGACGGTCAACAGCAATCTGCAGTTCTGACTCTAGGTTTGCTTGGATTGTTACCGCAGTAGCTTCAGCTTTTGCAGAAGCAGATCCACGTGTTGGCTTAGGAATGTGAATTACATCACCTTTCTTACCAGACATTTGGATACGCTTTACAAGAGGTGCAAGCTTGAGGTTCTTTTGGTAAGCTGCAATTACTTCATCACTCCAGATTTCTGGGATGAAAGTACCAGCAGCAGTTTTGTCAACTACAGCATTCGCTGTAAAATAAGTTCCAGAGGTTTCGCCAGCCATGATAAATCTCCTTGATAATTAGGCTACTTAACTCGACCCTCTTGGTACGCCTTAAATATTTCGTCTGACATAGACTGATAGCGTTCAGGGTCGGTTCGCATAAGTTTAATTATGTCAGCCCGACGATAAGTCTTCTTACGAGATCGCTCTGCTGTTCCTCTAGCAGTTCCGGTAGTTGCAGCTTTGAGAGATTGTTTACGTGCTGTTCGTTCTACTTTGGCTGTCTGCTTAACCATTTGGTTACGCTCTTTCCAAAGACTGAACAACTCGTTAGCAGCGTCATAGTCATATTCCTGGTCTGCTGCTACAAACATCTGAGTCCTATATTTAGAAGCCTTAATCCACTCAGCAAATTTAGCGTCACCTAGTATGTCTTGCATGTCAGGATGTTCTGACTGTAGTTGTGCAAGTGCGGTTTGCTTCTTGTACTGAGTAGTGTATTCCTGCGCTTCTTTAATCTTAGGATGATTCTCAATAGCTTTACTAACGGCTGATTTTGGATCAGTAAAGAAATCAATGTCGTCATCTTCGTCAACGGGCTGTTGAACAGGTGTGTTTTTTTGTTCGAGTTGTGTATGTATGAAGTCGTCTACTACCTTACGTAACTCGCCAACTTCGGAAGACTGACGACCAAGCATCTTTTCAGCTTCTTGGTGCATCTGTACAATTTCTTGTACTGACTTTCCTTGGTACTTATCAGGTAAGTCTTCTTCTTTAGGTTTGGCTTTCGGTATAGGTTTTTCTTGAGTTGGCTCATCAAACGCTTGAGCTTCAAGATCAGTAGTTGTTGAGTCGTCTTCAATACGCTCGTCAATTAGTGTCGCTCTTGACATATTAAACTGCTCCGCCTTTTATTATGGTTATGGAGATTAATGTAGAAAGGATTAGCCGTTAGGCGTCCTCTTTTTTATTACGGCCTGCTTTTTCATGTTCCCTAACCCATTTCATATGCTGACCTGGAAAATCTCCAGAAGCACCGTCAAGGTGGAAAGATGGGGCAGAAACCAATCGTTTAGCGTTAGCGCCACAACCACACCTACTAGTTGTGACGTCAGGCTTTACGAATTCTTCAAAGACATGTCCGTTAGTACAACGGAAGTCGTAGACTTTAAACATCTAAAGGTTCTTCTTCTTCTGCTTCAGCTTGTTCTCTAGCAGCAGTAATAGTGTTTTGTAAATTAATAATAGTTGCGAAGGCAGCTACTTGTCCTTTACGATAATGTAGATCTTCTATATCTTTTACTGTTTGAATATCAGCAAGCTGAGTAGCGTTAGTAGAAAGTTCTTGAATGAGTTGTTTGAAACCTTCGTGGTTAAAGAGTTCGTTATAATTATTAAAATAAGTTTCAAGCTCAGGAGTCATAGTTTCCTCTAATGTTTAACTATAGTAATAGTATAGCATATTTTTAGTTGTTTGTCAAGTCTTTTTTTATACTTTCTTGCATTGCTTGTTGTCGTTCACAAGCGTGGCAGTCACCACAGACAATAAACCCACCTAAAGCATCGGTAGGATGTCTACAGGACCAGTACATCTCACGTAACTCTTCAGGCATACTTAAGTAGATACCTTTGCTACGTTCTACAGAGTTGTACGTCATGTGTTCAAAAGGTGCTAACCAAATAGGCTTAACACGTCGTGTAGTACATAGTGCATTTAACACACCTTGTGCTTCAGCACCTTCGTCTCTACCTATGTTGTAGTCACCTGTATAAACAATGTTAAAAGCTTTACCTAAACCAGAAGCAGTCCTCATAGCTTGGAATAGTGCAAGCACCATGTCCTTACCACCTGGATACTTAGCTTTCCAAGAGTACACCGAAGAAGAGAACTCAAAGGGTCTTTGGTTCTTTCTCATGTAGTTGATCGTGCTCTCTATAGCTTTTGCTTCTGCTTTAACACGGCCTTCAGAGTTGTCTATGTGTATTGAGTGTACGTGTATGTCTTGTTCTGTATGTTCCAAAAGATTCCATAGTAATGACACACTGTCCATACCACCTGAGTACATTACTATGGCTGTTTCTTTATCGTTTCCTTTAAAGTAGTTTTTGTTTAAACATATATCTAAAGCTTGCTTTACTTTAGTTTCGTAACTCACTTTTTTCTACGTCTCCCTGAAGCAGTAACTGCGTGTTTAATTTTAGCAGGTCCGGTTTTGCGTTTAGCTGAAGACTTCTTTTCAGCAGCTGTCATTTTAGCTGCAACCGCTTTAGGTCTACAAGAAGGGTAAGGACGTTTACTCTTGGTAGCTGACTTACGACCACAAGGCTTACCCGTTTTAACGTCCACCCAATCTTCTTTAAACCATTTAGTAAGACCGCCTTTGGTTTTACTCATAGGTTCCACCACGCTTTTTATACTCTTTAGTCAACCAACCTGAAGCATACGCACTAGGCCAAACCTTGTATTTCTTTTTAGCCTCTGCTTTGACTCGTGAGTAAAGAGCTTTGTTTTTAGGTTTAGGACTACTTTTTGCCTTTGGCATAACTAACCTTCTTTCCTGTTTTCTTGGCGGCTGCCTTAGCTTTTTTCTTACCTGCTGCTGTGTATGCGTACTTCTTTCCGTTTACCATTGGCATAGTGTTCTCCTCACCATTTTGATTTATTTGCCCAAAAAGCCGCAGACATTTTGCCTTTAGCTATGTTCTTTGCGTGACGTGCCTTAAAAGATTTACGTCTTGCTTTTTCTTTAGCAGTAGTAGGGTTTTTACCCGCACCACTAACGCCTTGTTGTCCGTACCTAATAGTCTTGACTTTGTCACCTTCTTTAGCAACAACTACATGAGACTTGGTTGGATGATTAGGCGTCCTCTTTGGCTTGTTGTACCCGCTTACTCCTGCTCGTGCTAGTCTTGGGTCTGCTTTCTTTGACATTAGATAGCTCCTCCACTTTCTTCTCTAGGTCGTCTAGGCGTTGGAACGTTCCCTTGAAATGGCTGTTGACTTGGTCCAGCAGGGTTTGCATTTCGCGTTGTGTCATTAGCATTAGATTGTCCTTTTTGGTCTATTGCTTTTTCTTTAATAAGCGTTTCAGCAACTTTAAGACGACGTTCAAACTCTTTGTCCTCTTGGTCACCTTCACGCAGGTTACGGGTAATAGCGTTAATCTTGTCAATCTCAAGCTCCTGTGGTACAACAGCAGCCTCTGCAGCAAGCTTAGCGGCACGTGCTTGTGACTCTTGAGCCTGAGCAGATAGTGCTGCAGTTTGTGACTGCTGGAACTGCATTTGTGCTTGCTGAGCCTCCATCTGCATTTGTTGTGCTTGAGGATTAGGCTGTGAAGCTTGTTGCATAGCCGCAAGTAGTTCTTCACGGTTAGACAGATTCATATTGTCAATAACTGATTCTATTAGTGTACTGTACAATGGTGAGTCCTGACCCATAGTTTGTAGTAGTTGCACAAGTTGAGTTACTTCGTACTCACGCGCAATAATACCTAGAGTAGAACTAGCGTTAAATTTATAGTCAGCTACAGGATAGTTTTCAGGGTCAAACTGCATATAACGGTGTGCAGCTTTCTTGACAAAAGGAATAAGAAACGACTGTTGGAAGTTAATCAGTGTACGCTTATGGCGTTTAATAATAGCGCCAAGAGACATACTAATGCCAGCGGCAGTACTCTCGCCATTAACTTGACCTGCAATTCCTGCTGAGTCCACTGCTCCTGTTGCTTGCTGTACCATCTGCTGCAATGCTCCGGCTTGAGCAAAAGTAATTTGACTAACTTGACCAAAGTTAAAGGGTTGAAGTACTTCACGTGGATCTCCATTGGTAAGAATCATTTTACCGGGACGTACTTCTGGTTTTGCACCACGTGGTAAACGAGTGGCATCAATAGCCATCATAGGATGAATTGTAAGGCTTAAGGCATCAATACGAGCACGTAGTTCTGTGTCCAAAGCTTTCTGACTGTTATAACCTTTTTCACATACACCACGACCCCAAAAGCGGCCAGGTACTACGTCCCAAGGAAAAGCTACTACAGGACGATCAGACATCATGTAGGGGTTAGCCTCTGCCTTCAAAAGTATACCGCCGTTAGCAACCACTACAACGGCCTCTACGTAACGAGAATCTGACTCTGCCTCACCTACCAGTTCTTCGTCTTCGTCGCTTGTAGCGGAATCTAGAAGCTCTCGTGGCACTAAACCGTAGTACTTAGTCAAACGTACCTTGTCGTCATTGTAAATAGTTAGGTCTTGGTCAGGCTCTAAGTCAGTATCAGGAGCAGCACTACCGACGTACACGTCACGGTACACACCTTGTTCCTGCAGAAGTTCTACTTGGTGTTTGCTAACAAACTCGTCAATAGCTACACCCATAGCGTCTTCAACATTAGTTGCTACAGGATCAATTAGGAAGTTCTGAGGCATTACTGGCTTAAGCTTAACAACCACACGGTCAGTAATGTTTACACCTACAGCTTGCAACTGACCTTCCATAATAGGCTCAGTAGCAGGAACCATTTCCTTCATTTCTTCAATAACAATCTCACCAATGCCTGTACCAAAGACTGCTGAGTTAATTAGACACTCTGCGACAGCTTTACGTACCATGCAGTTTTCAAAGTCTTCCGTAAGCTTGTTACGAAGGAACTGCACGTCTTGTCTCTGCGTATCTCCAAAGTTGTCACTAACGTCAAACCACTTGCCACGACCAAACGTAGCTTCTTCTAACTCCGCTACATTAGACTCAACAGCCTGTTGAAGTGCAGGAGAAATAATACGGGAACGCTCAGACCGACGCTCGCTGTCAGAAGGGTCCCACTGACCACGCCAGAGTCGATAATATTCTTCAAATTTGTTTTCATAGTTGCTTTCGTAGTGGTCCCTCCAGTCTTCGCATTTAGTCATAACCCAGTCTTCAAGAGATTCTTGGATCATCAATGGGTCTTGTTCGTATAGTTCACTCATATTAGTATCCTGCTACTACGTCTAAGATTTCGTGGTCTTCAATCTCGTACGTATAGTCGTACGCCACATTAGCTAACTGGTCGATGTAAGCTAAAGCGTCAACCAAGTCATCGTGAGTTAATGGATCAGGGAATTGAAACAACTGGTCAAGAAACCTAGCATTCCACTCACCTTTATTTAACGTAATGTAGCCGTTTTCAAATCTACCTTGTAACGCCCACATAATCCTGTCAGTCTTCTTTTTATTACCGTGTGTTAGTTCTTCTACTCTAAAGAACGTACCGTACTTCTTTTGTAAGTCCACTAAAGGAGACATTACGGCTTGTTTAGCAATACCTCTTTCGATTCCAACCGATACGGGACGGTAATCTCTGACGGCCTGAAAGATTTTAGTAGCCGTTTCGTCAAGACTCCATCGTCCATATATGATATTGTCAACAAACCAACCATGCTCACTAACTTTAACGACGGCGATGGCAGTTTCGTCAAGCTTAGAATTCTTTGTTCGTTTCTTATTGACTTCTTCAAAACCTGCCAAGTCAACAGCAATGTAATAATCTCCTACTTCCGGCTTAGACTTACTAAACTTAACCCAATCTTCCTTAAACATTTCTGACCCACGAGCTTCAAACGACGCCATAAACTCTTGGCGGAACGCGTAAGAAGACATAGACTTTTTAGCAATGTTGATTTCGTCAGGGTCCAACAACGGGTTATCGTACGACGTAAAATGCCATGATTTGTACGTAGGGTCATCATCTAGCTCCGCATATTTGTACAACTCGTAAAAGTGGTTCCTTCCCATTGGCGTACCAATGAACATTGCACAGCCCTTTTGATCCGCAAGTGCCGGTCTCAAGATCTGCTCAAATACGTCAGGTTTCATGTCTGCGTATTCGTCCATGACTAGAAACTTAAGGCTGACACCTCGCATGGTCTCTGGTCTATCTGCACCTTTGAGGCTGATTGTGGCTCCGTTGACAAGCTTAATTTGCAGATTATTAATGTGACTACCACTAATAACAGGATGTCCCAGTTCCAAAAGGGTTTGCCACATAATGTCTCTGGCTTGTCCTTGAGTAGGTGCGACGTAAAATACATGGCCTCTGTCCGCCTTGAGTGCGTTTACTATTAACATCCACGCTGCTAACCTAGACTTACCTGTACGTCGTCCAGCAGCTACTATTTTAAATCTTGTGTCGTCTGCCCAAACATCTTGCTGCCAAGGCAGTAGTTCAATATTAAGATCCATTAAAATTATTAAACACTACTGGTGCTTCTAACAAATCAAAGGTAACAACTACTTCTACGTTACCTGCACTACCACTAGATGCCTTAATAATGTCTCCTGGTTGTAAAACAAAGGTTGCATTACCATCAATCAACAGGTTTTCCTTTGAGGATATGTTTGTCCCATTGTAGATATATACATCTGGAGTAGGACTAGGCTTGTCTACAAACAACGTAATGTCATTCGTTGAGTTATGTAAGTTAGCTATGAACGCCATGTTCCAGTGTGCAACGTAACCGTTAGGAATAGTAACAATCGTTTGCGTACTGGTGTCCGTTAGGTTTTTGTTCTTTGTGTATAACATTAGTACGTCCACATAACAGGAGTAGTACCACGCGTGTCCACGTGTACAAAACCTTTGTCAATACCTATGCCAGTAAACTTAAGTTCAATGGCTTTGGTTACAATAGTTAGGCGATCAGCGGCATTTGTTATTTTTATGTCTGCCGCGATGCCTTGTGCGTGAGTACCAGGTACGTCTTTCTTAGCCTCTATAGGATGCTTAGTTGGATGCCTATAGCCACTCGTGACTTCAAAAGGAAAACCACATGCCTCACGTAACTCGTCTAACTTCTCTAGAAACTCTCGTTCCATGTTGTTTGTACCAGTAACCTGACAGTCAAATTCTTCTCTAGTGAAGTACTTAAGACTCATCTACTACTTCTCCTTCTATAATGTCAGGTGTTGACACCTCTGCAGTACCTACGCCACTAATGTTGATCTGAATAGCGTTTCTACCAGTGTCTTTTACTACGTCTTTTTCAAAAGCACCTACAGGTAATATACGGTCCATCACAAGTTTCCAAGCAGCAGCCTGATTCTTATGGTCGTTGTCCAAAGCAGCATCAAAAATAGTCTCTAGCACCCTACGTGACTTAGGTGAAGCCAACATACGTGCTTTGTACTCATTGATTATTGCTGCGTCACCCTTTGGTCGGCCTACTACACCCTTGTTTCCAGGTTTTACAGCAGCTACTTCTGACTTACGGGGTCTACCACGACCTCTTTTTTTAACAACGTCGGTCATAACATAAATTATCCCTAATTACAACTATAGTATAACATAAGTTTACATAAAAGTCAAGTTATTTTTTAGTTATTTTACAAAGTAGTAGTTTTACTAGTGTAAACAAGAGGTTACATAAGCAGTAATTACCGTTATTTTTTCTAATTTTGCCCTATTTTGTACGTGAGTAGCTACAACTATAGTTATACAACGGCAACAGGGGCCCCCGCCTCAAGTTTACATTAGGAAACCAAAGAAGTCAAGCCGTAGTTTTACCAGTTGACACGGGTTGCAACTCATGTTAGCCCGTGAAGCTGGCATAGTTGTTGCATGAGGTGCAACATGGGGACAACCTGTGGATAACTTTAGTTGGTGTGCTGGGTTGACAAGTGTGTGAGCTTATGTTGGTCCCTTTAGAGCTACTTATATTTATACGTAGGCGCACGCGAGTACACCAAACACCAGGCATTGTCAACAGTTATTCATAAACTAAATGACTTTGTGATTCAGTATTCAAAACTAATATTGGACTGCAGCAAGCGTTGCACCTAAAGTAACTACATCAGCAAACACAACGGAGCACCACAGCATGAAATACTTAGAGTTAGAACACGAGACACACGGACATGTACGCATTGAGTGGAACGAGAACGCCATGTTCAACTTTCAGACACCTATTGGAGGACAGTGGGTGGATTTCCATGCCTTCACTTGCTACGGTTTAGAGACTGAACAAGAGGCATTTACAGAAGCGCTGGAAGCACTAGAGGAACTAGAGGTATGACAACTTATCAAGCAGCACTGTACAAACTAAACAAAGCTAACACACTGAAGGAACTAAAAAGGCTAGACAAAAGTTTTGAAAGGATTTACAACAACGGCTTTTTTACGGTCATTCAATATCAAACACTAGATCAAAAACTAGTAGATAAACAAATTGAATTAGAGGGTTAAGCGATGAAACTAAAGCAACTAGGAAGCAACACAACACAGGTCACCTATGATCTACACACTGGACCAATGGACATTCTCTTTAGCTACGAAACACCGGTAGCAGCATGGCTACCGAACAGAGGGTACATACGTACACAAAAGAAGTTTAGCCCAACTACAACCAAACATATCAACCAATGGTTGCAAGGTGCTGAAGCTTACGAGGTGCCGCAGTCAGACATTGAGGAACTAGTATCATGAAATCATCAGTAGATTACTTCACAAGCTTTGACATGTACAACGGTAAAACAAAAGTTTACTGTGGCTACTCAGACATAAACAGTGCACACATTGTGTGGCGTCAGGATGGGGACTACGTAGGCAACATGTTGATCTACAGCGACGTAGGTGACGCCTTAGAGGACTTTAACACACGTAAAGAGTTTGCACAGGCTATAGGAGTTTTGGACAATGTTTGAACAATGGCAGCCATGTTGGGACATAGCACTACTAATAATAGGTGTTGGCTTTTGGTGGGCCATGTGCTCACTCTATGAGAGATTCAAAACTAAACCAAAGGGAGCAACCAGGAAGTGAAGAAACGTAGCCACGTAAGCGACTACTTTATGACTCAAGAAGAAGTTGCAAAAGTGTTAAATATTACACGTGCTGAAGTTCAACAAACTGAATACCAGGCATTGAAAAAGTTAAAGCAATCTGATAGGCTCAAGAAGTACGTAGGAGCAAAGGAGAACTAAAGATGACAAGAGAAACAGCAGACGTTTGGCATGATGACTATTACGACAGGTTAGAAGGCAAAGGTATTTATAAACACTATGTAGAGCCTGAGTACGATCCAGACGCTGAACCTGATTATGGACGTATGAACACTGCTATGGCTAAACTGCAGTTAACAGTGGAAGACCTAAACGAACAACACCGGCAAAAACTAGAGCGAATGCAACAACTGGCAGACGCTATAAATCACCTTAAGTACTTAACAAGAGGCAACAAGTAATGGTTGAACAAATGATACCACCAGACCCAACGGACTACTTCAGTGCTGCTGAGATGGACTACATGATGGCTATGATTGAGGAATATGAAATAGAAATGTTTCGCCTTAAGATCAAAGGGGACTTACAAAAGATGTCCAAAGCTGATCTTGAGCGTAATATGCTAGATATTTATGGGGACAACTGGAAAAACATATGAGATGTAAAGCATGTGATAGAATCTTAGAAGAAAAAGAAATGTTAAAAAAAGACAACCACGGAGAGTTTCTAGACCTATGCAACAACTGTTTATTTTCATCCATAGATACTAATGTTGACAGCATTGGTACTATTACTGAAGATTTATTCTTGACAAATGATGATGATTCTGATACCCTCTACTAAAGTAGTACATAAGTATTAACTAAGTAGTAAACAGAAGTAGTTAAACCTAAGTAGTAAAACATAGTAGTAAACTACATTAGTACTCCTGTAGTACTTCTGTAGTACACCAGGAGACAACTTAAGTATGATTAGAGACGAGTTTAGTGTGTACGAAATAACCGGTGGTGACTACTCCATCTATCGCCTTGGCTACAGTGAGGCTAGAGACGTCGCTAACGAGATTATGAGGTGTGACCCTTATGGTGGTATACCTTTTGTTTTTAAGCTCGAGATGGACACTAGAGAGGCTCCTAGCGACAGTGTAAAGATCAGTAGGTCTGACTTTGAATTGTTCCTAGAGAAAGCCAGTGATCCATTCCCAACACCAGAGGACGACTAACGTGAAACAACCAGATAACAAACAGGCAAAAATGTTTGGTAATGACGGTCCTGTAGGTAACGACGCAGAGATAATTGTGTACTACGAATACAACGGACCAGCTGAGCCAGTCCTACGTATACCCTTTTGGTACTACAAAGAGGAGCTAGGAATGTTTGAACACTTTGAAGCTGCGGTACATAGGACAGCAAAAGCACTCAAAGAGTCCTACACGTATTGGCCCGAAGGGTACGTCCATGTGCAGACAATCATTAACGACGAATACGTGAATATGATTTGATTGCACACGCAGTGATGTGGTATAATATTAGTATGACTAGACATGATCTAGTTGCAACCCAAGTAAAAAACGGAGATTATTCCAATGGCAGTAATAGAAGGTATTTGTAACTTTAGTAACCTAACTCAACACGACGTTTTCAACGGTCAGGACACCGGTCAGTTCTCTATGACCATTACAATGACTGAAGACGACGCTAGTGAGTTAGCTGCTCAAGGTGTTAAGATCAAGGACTACCAAGGTGCTAAACAACGTAAGTTCAAAAGTCGGTACGACGTTAAGACTTTTGACGCTGAAGGTAATCCTTATGGCGGTGAAGTGCCTTACAACTCTAAGGTGCGACTGAAGTACAAGCTAGGTCAGCCACATCCTGTACATGGTGTGTCAACTTACCTGGAAGCAGTAAAAGTTTTAGAAGAAGCAGAGATGGAATTAGGAGAAGCTGCGGACTTCTAACATGGCTAACTTTGTGAGACATGAAGGGTGTCCCAAGTGCAATTCTTCGGACGCCCTTGCTATTTACGACGACGGTTCTACGCATTGCTTTAGTTCCGTTTGTGATTACCATACACACGGTGACAGTACTATGTCCGAAGTGATACCGATAGCCAAAGCTAAGCCACTACAAATGTTTGGTACAGTGGCAGCAATACCCAACAGACGAATATCCAAAGAAACCTGTATGCGCTTTGGCGTAACCGTTGAGTACGGTTCTACAGGTGAAATAGAAAAGCACTACTACCCTTTTTATGACGTTAACACCGGTGAAGTGTGTGCAGCTAAGATCAGAGAAGTAAAAACCAAAAACTTTTTTAGTAACGGAGACCCAAAGACAGCAGGGTTTTTCGGACAACAACAGTGCACTACTAACAAGTTCATAACTATTACTGAAGGTGAACTAGACGCCTTAGCAGTGTACGAAATGTTCAACAAGCAGTACGACGTGGTGTCACTACGTGCCGGTGCGTCCTCTGCAGCCAAAGAGATCAAGGAACAGCTTGAGTGGCTTGAGTCCTATGACCAAGTGGTACTCTGTTTTGACAACGACAAAGCCGGTGACGCCGCTCTGGAACAAGTTAAGGACCTCTTCAGTCCTAACAAGTTAAAAATAGTAAAGTTACCACTCAAGGACGCCAGTGACATGCTCATGGCGAACCGTGTTAAGGACTTTACGCAAGCATGGTGGAACGCAAAGGTTTATCGTCCTGACGGCATTGTAGCAGGGACTGACACATGGGACACATTGGTACAAAAGCGCCAGGTGAAGTCCATACCTTATCCTTGGAACGGCCTCAATGAGATAACAAGAGGACATAGGCCCTATGAGTTGGTCACGATCACAAGCGGCAGTGGTATGGGAAAGTCCCAATTTATCAGAGAAATCGAATATGATTTACTACGCCGATGCGAAGGCAATATTGGAGTCTTGGCGCTTGAGGAAGATTTGGCCCGAACAAGTCTTGGCATCATGTCGGTGGCGGCAAATAGGCCCCTACACTTGGAAGAGGACACGCCAGTGGACGAGCTTCGGCCGTTCTGGGAAGCCACATTGGGAACAGGACGTTACTACTTATTTGACCATTGGGGGTCAACTTCAGCAGATAACTTGCTCGCCCGTGTTCGCTACATGGCAAAAGCACTTGACTGCCGGTACGTCGTACTGGATCACTTGTCCATCGTCGTCAGTTCCCAAGAGTCAGGAGACGAGAGAAAAGCCATTGACGAGATCATGACACGCCTTCGTACACTTGTGGCTGAAACAGGTATCTGCTTGTTCCTCGTGTCACACTTACGTAGGTCACAAGGCAAGGCACACGAGGACGGAGCACAGATCAGCTTAGGTGAACTACGTGGTTCACAAGCTATTGCTCAGTTGTCCGACATTGTCATTGGTATGGAACGTGACCAGCAGAATGAAAACGAAGACGTAAGAAATACTACTACTGTTCGTGTCCTCAAAAACAGGTATACAGGTGAAACTGGACCCGCTTGTTGGCTGCAGTACGAAAAACAAACAGGGAGGTTACAGGAAGTCGCAAATCCTAATACAAACGAGGACTTTTGATGCGAATAAGAAAAAGATCAGATGAACTGGCGAAAAAGAAGCATATTAGGGACTTTAAAGTTAGCAGAGGTTGTCAAGAGTGTGGTTATAATGAAATACCTGAAGCGTTGGAACTTGACCACATTGACAGAACAAAGAAAAACTTTAAGATGTCAAAAGGACATCATTATTCGTGGGACAAAATACATAAAGAACTAGAAAACTGTATCGTCCTTTGCTCTAACTGTCACAGAAAAAAGACAACGGAAGAGAAGGACTACTTAGAAACTGACTACGTGGAGCCTGAAGAACTGCAGTATGATTTATTTGGATCTTGAAGCTGACGGTTTACAACCAACAACCATCTGGTGTGTCGTAACCAGGGAAAATGGTGTCAGTACCGTACATACCACTCCAGACACGCTCTGTAAGGCTCTAGAAGGCTCTGTGAGCGTCGTTGGTCACAACCTGATAGGGTACGATGTCCCTGTCTTAAAACGCCTCTGGAGCGTTTCTATAGCCTCTGAGCGCATAGTCGATACTTTGGTAATTTCACGTCTTTTTGACCCTAGCAAGTCAGGTGGTCACTCTTTGAGGAATTGGGGGAATGAGTTGGGCTTTCCCAAAGGTGACCATTCTGACTTTTCTTGTCTGTCACAGGAGATGATTGATTACTGTATACAGGACGTAGCAGTTACAGAAGCAGTGCACCAAAAGCTTCTACAGAGTATGCAGAACTGGGAAAATAAGGACTGTATTGAGTTAGAGCATAAGGTTCAATGGATCGTGCAGCAGCAGGAGAACAACGGTTGGCTTTTGAACCAAGAGTTAGCCAATGACCTCTGTGCAACCTTTAAGGAAGGCATGAATGACATACAGTATGAACTACAAGAGATGTTTCCACCCATTGTCGAAGAGAGGTATTCTGAAAAGACCAAGAAGCGCCTTAAAGATAAGGTTACGGTTTTCAATGTCGGTTCACGGCAACAAGTGGCAGAGAGACTTGAAACAAAAGGTGCAGTATGGTCGGAACTCACGCCAAGCGGAAAGCCCGTTGTTGACGAAAAGACGCTTAAGCAAAACGATCATGTCCCTGAAGCGGCAAAAGTTTTGGAATATCTGTTGCTTCAGAAGCGCCACGCGCAAGTACTCTCGTGGTTGGAAGCTGTCAAGGAGGACGGTAGAGTACACGGAAGAGTCATTAGCAATGGTGCTGTTACTGGTCGCATGACCCACCAGTCACCTAACATGGCTCAAGTGCCTGCAGGTCATAGTCCTTATGGCAAAGAGTGTCGCTCCTGCTGGACCATACCAGAAGGTAAAAAATTAGTAGGTTTTGACGCTAGTGGCCTTGAGTTACGGATGTTGGCACACTACATGGACGATAAGGAGTTTACCAATGTCCTCCTCACAGAAGATATACATACAAGAAATCAGTTGGCTGCAGGACTTGAAACAAGACCTCAAGCGAAAACTTTCATCTACGCTTTCCTCTATGGAGCAGGAGACGCAAAAATCGGAACTATCGTTGGAGGCAGCGCATCTGACGGCGCAGACCTTAAACGGAGATTTCTATCAAATACACCTGCTCTTGAAAGTCTACGAGAGCGTACTATTAGAGCAGCTAAACGAGGTTATCTCAGAGGACTTGATGGTAGACATCTCAGAATTCGATCTGAACATGCTGCACTAAACACGCTACTACAGGCTGCCGGTGCTATAGTCATGAAGAAGGCTTTAGTTATCCTTGACGACTATGCACAGCAATGGGATCTTAATTACAAATTTATAGGTAACATACATGATGAAGTACAGTCGGAAGTGGCTGGAGACCAAGCAGAGAAGTTCGGTTGGCTTGCAGTTGAGTGCCTCAAGGCGTCAGGCGTACAGTTTAAACTTAGATGTCCATTGGACGGAGAGTACCAAATCGGAACTACGTGGGCAGAAACCCACTAAGGCTAAACCATGAAAAACATCTACACATTAGTAGACGACATTTACAACCTGGTTGAAACAAAAGAAGTAGCTGAAGGCATAGACATAGAGGACTGCATTGAGACCTTTGGTGAAGCCGTGAAGCAGCTTATGCGTAATGAGTTTACACGCAAGCGTGACGACTCACGTAAGCTACGCATGTCCAACATAGGACGACGTGATCGTTACCTTTGGAACGTCTGGAATGACGTAGAGAAGGACGACGACATGCAGGGTCATACGTACGTCAAGTTTCTCTATGGTCATCTCATAGAAGAACTACTCCTATTCCTTACACGAGCAGCAGGTCACGAGGTGACAGATGAACAGAAAAAGTGTGAAGTTAACGGTATTAGTGGCTCTATGGACTGCAAAATTGACGGCGTTGTCACTGATGTTAAAAGCGTGTCCACTTTTGGGTTTAGAAAATTCAAGGACGGAAATCTGGCTTTTGATGACCCGTTTGGCTACATTTCTCAAATTAAAGGATATGCAAAAGCAGAAGGCCAAACTCAGTACGGATGGTTAGCAATGGACAAGCAGAACGGTCACTTGTCGTACCTCATGTATGACGACGAGGACACTCAAGCACCTGTCCATGAAGTTATCGGTTATGACATTGGTGACCGCATAGACCACATTAAAACAATGGTAGAACAACCAGAGCCACCAAAGCACTGCTATAAGCCGAAGGAAGACGGCAAGAGCGGCAACATGAAGCTGGACACTGGTTGCTCCTACTGCGCCTATAAGAAAAACTGTTGGCCTGGCTTAAGAGCCTTTGCCTACTCTTCAGGTCCACGCTATTTAACAGAGGTGTTCAATGAACCGAAGGTCCAAGAAATCGAAATTTAGAAGCACGTTTGAAGACGATGTCAGCAAGATATTGAAGGATTTTGATTATGAACCATTCACGGTCCCTTACATTATTAGTCGGTCTTATCGTCCTGATTTCGTACATAGTGCTTCCAATACTCTTGTTGAATGCAAAGGATATTTTCGGGACGGAGACACGAAGAAGTACACCAGTATCAGAGACAGTCTCCCCAAAGGACAAAAACTAGTCTTTGTACTAATGCAACCCAATAAAAAAATAAGAAAAGGCGCTAAGATGACTATGTCACAGTGGTGCGACAAAGAGGGAATACTATGGTACACTTTAGATACGCTGCAGGAGTTAATTGACCATGTCACTAACTTTGGGGGAAATGAAGGAAAAGCTACTGAAGCTGTATGATCCTGACGATTTACTGGAAGCGTTAGAGATTACTTCTGAACAGTTGCTTGATAGGTTTGAAGATAAACTAATCAACAGGTTTGACGTTTTTGAAGAGGAATTAAAAGAGGAAGAGACTTATGAGTATTGACGATGCAACTCCTGCAGATTGGGACGGTATTTCTATACTGAAGAAGCCAAAGGTAGACCCTGTAGAACAACCGGATCATTACAACAAAGGATCAATCGAAGCGATAGAAGCAATTAAAGCGTCCATGCCTGAACACGAGTTCAACGGTTATCTTAAGGGTAACGCACTGAAGTACCTCTGGCGCTACGACTACAAAGGCAAACCCATCGAAGACTTACGTAAGTGTAAGTGGTATATTGAACGACTAATAAAGGAACTAAATTAATGGACGCATACCAACAGTACATACACAAAAGCAGGTACGCAAGGTACTTGCCTGAAGAGCAACGACGTGAAACCTGGGAAGAAACTATCGACCGTTACCTCAACTTTTGGATAGAGAAAGGTAAGCTTACTCTTGAAGAAGCTAACGGTATCTTTGCAGACATCCATGACATGGGCGTTATGCCTTCCATGCGAGCACTCATGACTGCTGGAGAAGCACTAGACCGTGACAATGTAGCTGGTTTTAACTGCTCTTACTTACCTATCGACCATCCTAAAGCTTTTGATGAAATGATGTACGTACTTATGTGCGGCACAGGTGTAGGCTTTAGTGTTGAACGCCAGTACGTATCTAAACTACCAGAAGTAGCAGAGGAATTTCATGACACAGATACCGTTATACACGTCGCTGACAGCAAAATTGGATGGGCTAAAGCCTACAGAGAACTTATTAGCTTGCTCTATTCGGGTCAGCTTCCAAAGTGGGACGTATCTGGAGTACGACCTGCAGGGTCAGCCCTTAAAACCTTCGGAGGTAGAGCGTCTGGTGCGGATCCTCTTGTTGACCTCTTTAAATTTACCACCGAAATCTTTAGGGAGGCTGCTGGACGTAAGCTTTCCTCTATCGAGTGTCACGATATCTGCTGTAAGATTGCACAAATCGTTGTCGTCGGAGGGGTTAGGAGAAGTGCTCTTATCAGTCTTAGTAACCTCACTGACGATAGACTACGACGGTGTAAGTCAGGACAGTGGTGGCAAGACAATCCACAACGAGGACTAGCGAACAACAGCGCATGTTATACAGAGAAGCCGGACTTTGAGGCATTCCTAAACGAGTGGAGTAGTTTGTATGAGTCACGATCAGGAGAACGAGGAATGTTCTCTAGAGTCGCAAGTCAAAAGCAAGCTGCAAAGAACGAGCGACGAGATGCTACCTATGATTTTGGAACTAATCCATGTTCAGAGATCATCTTACGACCAAACCAGTTCTGCAATCTATCGGAAGTTGTTGTCAGGTCAACCGATACGTTGTCAGACCTTAAACGAAAAGTTCGTACTGCGGCTATCCTTGGAACTTTACAGGCTACGTTAACTGACTTTCGTTACCTACGTAAAGCGTGGCAAAAGAATACAGAAGAGGAAGCATTACTTGGTGTTAGCTTAACAGGCATCATGGATCACCCAACGCTATCAGGAAGGAGGGACAAAGGTGTTCTCAAGACTTGGCTTACTGAACTCAAAGAAGAAGCGATTAACACTAATAAGGAATGGGCTACTAAGCTTGGTATTAATATCAGCACTGCCATTACTGCTGTTAAACCTTCCGGTACTGTTAGTCAGTTGGTTGATTCTGCATCTGGCATCCATCCTAGATACTCAGATCAATACATTAGACGAGTTAGAGCGGACGCAAGAGACCCACTCTGTCAAGTCTTAGAATCGGCAGGAGTGCCTGTAGAGGACGACGTAATGTCTCCTAGTACTAAGGTATTCTCCTTCCCGATAAAGTCTCCTGAAGGCGCTGTGGTGGCCTCTGAGATGGGAGCAATGGAGCAACTTGAGCTATGGGAAATTTACCAGGACTTCTGGTGTGAACATAAGCCGTCTATGACCTGTTACTACCGTGACGAAGAGTTCTTGGAAGTGGGTCAATGGTTGTACAATAAGTTCGATAAGATAAGCGGAGTTAGTTTCCTCCCTTATTCCGAACATACGTATCAACAAGCGCCTTATGAACCCATAGACTTAGAGACCTATGAGAAGCTGAAGAAAGAGTTTCCTGAGACCATTGATTGGGCAATCTCAGAAAACTCAGACATGACGGAAGGGTCTCAACAGTTAGCCTGCACTGGTAATAACTGTGAGTTGTAACTTATGGGGGCTTAGGCCCCCTTTTTTATTGTTCTTCTGTCTGAACTTCCTCTAATGCTGGACCTGCAGCAACTCCTCCGAAGTACAAGCCACGGTAAACTGAGTTGTTTACTGCTTGTCCTATCTTCGCAACAGTTTTTGGATCTAGTACTTTTATCTTTTCTTGTTGTACAGACTCTCTAATAGTTTTTAAAGACTCTGGATTTAACAACAATTCCATTACCTTTGAGTCCCGCTTTGCTGACACTGAAGACGTGCTAATCTTAGAACCAATAATAGCAAGCTTCGTTAGTCCATTACTGATACGGTCTCTTAAAACAGACTGTAACTGAGGACCGCTTATACCTGCCTTTTCAAGAAGCATGTCTTGATTTTTATAGTCAAGAGCAAATTTCATTGTATCAATATCAATTTTACTGATTAAATCAGAAGCTTGAGCTATGGAGTCTACGTCTTTTGCGTACGTCGGTCCAAACCATTCAGCATAGGCTCTTTGATTTTTTTTAATAAAATCAATAGTTGATACGCCTGAACCCATAGCTTTTTCTATAAGACCTGCCCTAACAGCTTGTTTAGCCATTTTTGCTGTTTCAGGCTCGAAATTCTTAATGTCTTTAAGATATTTTTGACTATCTGCAGCAGACCCTAATATTTCTGAAGTAACTGTACTAATGCCTTTTTTGTGGAAAGCCTCATAAAAACCCTCACCTAATTCTTTGGCTTTAGCGTTGTACTCACTTTCTAACCTGCCTTTAACAGAGGTTAAATTATCAACAAGTTTTCTAGTGTCTAGAAGTTCATCCTGTAAACCAGGAATAGTGTTTATTAAAGTTCTATTTTGATTAACAAAACCAGCAAGCTTTCTAGGATCTAGTAAATTATTGGTGTACACACCACCGCCTACTAAACCAGCACCTTGCATTTTTATTAATATAGCGTCCTTAACAACAGGAATTCCAGCGTCTCCAACAAAACTTAAAAATTCTTGAGCCTGTTCAGGTTTAGAAAGATAGGTACCTGTTTGACTCATAAATTTAGCAGAATCTAACTGATCTATCTCAGCCTTATTTTTAGGTATGCCTAATTCTCTATAAAACTCTAAGTCTATTCCTTTATACGCTTCTGAAAACTCTTCAGGAAGTTTGGCTATTTCACCGTTCAAACTAACTTTTAAATTATTCAGTACTCTTTTTTGAGTAGAGTCCTTTACTTTTCTTATTGCTTTATTAAGTTCTCTTTTTAAAGAGTCCATTTCAGCAAGCGGAACACTCTTATATTCTTTCTTCATCTTGGGTGGTGTAACACCAGGAATAATTATAGGGCTTGGTTCTACTTTCTTTGGAGACCATTGCTTATTAAGTTTTCCTGCAAGATTAGGGAAAGATGCAAAAAGGTCTTCAGAACGTAGCCCTTTGTACATTTGGTGTACTTTAGCTACGGAAGAAGCAGGAAATACAACACCAGCCGTGTCTGCGTCCTTAAGAACTTTATCGTACTTAGGTCCTAACTTAGCACGGACACCAGCTTCTTTGGCCTTCATTAAGTTGTCTGTTCGCTTACCTACATCTATGTAGTCAACAGAAGTTCTAACAGAGTTAGTAACTTTTTCTAGTTGGGTGTCTATAGCATTTATTCTTTTCTTAGCTACACGTATATCCGTATCATAGTTTGTAGGCAAAGCAGCTTTTAACTTAGCGTCTGCTTGTGGACCAGCTGTTCCAAACAAAGCTTCTTTTCTGGCGTCAATCGCTGTCTTAGCACTAGCTAATGACTCTTTAGCTTTAGCATAAAACTCAGGACTAGTACGTAGCAAGTACTCTGTGTTTTTTCTGTAAATAGGGTTATCTGCTAAAGCAGCAACCGGAGGTACGATTAGATTAGGAACTTCACCTTGAAGATCAACAGTTGCCTTTAAAACATCATCAAGATCAGGCTGAATCTTAGTTGCATTATCTATTAACTGTTTAACTTCAGAAGACGCTGCGTATTCAGTAGCGGTATTAATACTTTGGTTTACTCGCTTGCGTTCAGAAATAGCTTTCTTACCTGTTTCAATTACAGACGCACCTATTATTCTGCCTGGTATTGTCGCCCCTCCTAAAGCTAATCCACCAGCACCTGCTGCTAGTTGTTGTGCAAGCTCTCCTCCACCCAATTCCGCAGTTACAGTAGCGGCAGTTTCAGCACCAAACTGACCTAAAACATTTGCTGCATAGGAATGTAAAACTTCAGTAATAGCTCCTGATGCTTTTTTAGCTCCTAAGAAAGCTAAAGGTCCTTCAGCGGCTACGCTTTCAACGCCTGTTCCTAAGTACCTTTCTAATTCGGAGTCAGGTTTAATTCCTTTGTAACCAAAGAACTCTTCCTTTGCATTTTCTATAGCAACTTGTCTGTCTCTGTCAAAACGCTTTCTATCAAAACCGCCGTCTTCTAGCCAATATTCAGAACTAAACTGATCTACTCCTATAAGATTGTCTAGCACTTGTTCTGGTACAGCAGAAAAAACAAGATCAGCTGCTCCTGACTTTGCCTTGTCAATATAGTAATTAGACGAACTTTCGACGGCTTCTGGAGTAGGCTGGCTTTCAGCCTCTACTGGTTGCAGGTTATTTTGTTTTATATAACCGGCTATTTTCTTAGCAGAATCATAATCACCAGCGTTGTGTGCATTGGTCATTGCAGTTACTGCTTCTTCATAACCGTATTTCAAAGTAGTTGTCATGCTACTATTCCTTATTGATTAAGGTACATCTGTATAGCGGCTTCTTCAGTCATTGCTTCAATAACAGGCGCATCTTTATTTCTTTCAGACCAGTTACTAGCCACTTTTGAATCAACGTAATCTGCAAAAGAATCAGAAACGGACTTAACAGCCATAGCTTGTTGGCGACGGGCTAGTCTGTTAGATGTATCTACAATAGCAAATAAAGTATCTTTTGTGTTTTTAGATACGTCACCACCAGCAAGAGTTAAAACCCAGTTAGAAAAACGTTCTTTTATGTCTCTTCCTTCAAGCAGTCTGTCAATTTCAGAAGCTGCTCTTGAATCAGAGTTATATAATTCTGACACAGTACGTTCCATTAAACGTATTGCCTCTGAGTCTCCTTCTCTAACCCCTTGCTTTAAACTCTCTGCTTTATTAACTTTTTCTGTTATGTTAACTGTAGATTCATAAAGAGGATGTTTTCTAAGTTCGTCATTTAAAAAAGAAGTCTGCTCTAAAGGTCCTTTGTAAGACATCCCTTTAGCACGACCACTTACTATAGAGTCGTTATAATTCTTCATCGCTTGTTTAAACTCAGGAGAATCAGGAAGATAACCTTGTTCTCGTAGTCTAAGAGCGTGTTCGGAAACTTTAGGCTTGTCTTGTGTATCTATAGGGTCTAAAACGCCCGTTCCATTTATATAGTTCTCAATAGAAGCGGCTTTAAAATTTTTGTAAAGGTCAGCTTCTTCTTGAGGATTCTGAGCAAAATAAGACGCTCTAGTTACTGGAGTTGTTCGTGCCTTAGTAGCTCTACCACGCTCTTGTGCAGCCGTTATTTGCTCAGGTGTAGCACCTAAGCCAACAAGAGAACCAATAGCGTCTTGATAGTCACGACCTTCTGCTACTGCCTGTTCTAAACCAAACAAGCCGCCAGTAACGCCACGTTGAGTTTGCTCACGCTCTTCTTGCATCCGCTGTGACGCCCTAGTCATAGAAGGACCAGCTGCTGCTGCTCTACCTACTTGATACAGGTTCTGACCAAATGCAGGCTGCATAAGACCCTGTAGTAGTCCTTGTGAAAACCTAGCCATCTTAGCCTCCTATGCCTAGTAGATCAAACAGTGGGTTAACAATTTTAGTGATACCGTCACCCATACCGACTTGCTGTGGTGTCAACAGTCCTGACAGGAGACCAGTACCCAGTTGACCATAGAGGTTAGCTTGTCCAAGACCTGAACCAAGCAGTGCCTCAAGTCCACCCATTTGTGCTTCACCAAATAAACCAGCACCTTGTAGCTGACCACGTTGCGCCATTTGTGCAGCTGGCATACCTGCTTGTAGGACGTTCAATGCTTGCGCTTGAGGTGTGTAACTAGCGCCCATGAACTGACCACCTAGCTGCGCCTGTTGCATCTGCTCAGCTTGCGCCTGTTGCATTGCACTTAGCATCGCTTGGTTACGTGCTTCTTCCTGAGCCTTAGCCAAAGCAAACTGCTCAGGTGCGCCTCCAAACTGTGCTGTACGCAAACCTAAGCGTCCTTGTGCCGCTAGACGCTCTTCAGTAGCAAGACGCTGACGTTGCTCTTCAGGACGCTGTGCTTCCCTTATTCGCTCAAAGACAGCCTGCTCACGTGCCTGCGTAGGTTGCATAGCCTGTTGATAAAACTGACCTGCACCTCCGAACATCTGCTGTTGGAACGCCTGCTCTTCTGGAGACATGCCTACAGTAAGACCACCTTCAGGAGTAGTAGTTAATGCTCCTCCTGTTCCTGTCGTTACTGTGAAAGGTTGGAAACGTGTTTGCTCTACACCAGTAGTAGCAATATCGCCTGCTTCCCTTCTTGCTTGTTCACCTATTTCACCAAGACGTTGATAAGCTTTACCTGTAAGTAAACCACCAGCACCTATGGCACCTAAACCCAATAATTGATTCAAATCTATCATAGTAATTTACCCATTAAAGCCATTACGTTGATCTCCTGTAGTGACAGCTGTGAACCGTCAATCTCTGCTTCTAAACCTACAACAATACTAGTTCCGTAGCCTGTTGCGTTTAAACTTCTTTGGTTGGTCAAAGCGCCACCTGTGAACTCCACAGTTGTGTACTCACTCTCACCGAAGAAACCAGTGACCTGGTCTCCTACTGTAAACTCTGCTGTTGAGTAAGTACCCTTAAAGTCATACGCCCACTTCATAAATACTGTTGCGTTGTTCGCACCAACTAACGTAGGCTTTAGCTTCTTAAGAATCTTAACTCTAGAACTGTCGCCAAATGTTAAGCTTGGGCTGTAGTACTTAAAGCGGTAGCCTAAACCGTTGTCTTGATAACCAGTGTACTCACTAATACCTTCAGACGTGCCTATGTAAAAGTCACCGTTGTCTAAACGTGTGTAACAACTAAAGCCAGTAGAAGGCCAACGAGTAACACGGTAGGAACCATTCTCTGTTGTTCCTCTAACGTCAAAGCAGTAAGTGTTGTCCTGACCTACAAAAGTTAGTAAGTAAAAACCTTCTTCAGGACTATAAGCAGACCTAAAGAATGTGTTTTCTGTCTGCAAGGCGTTAATAATGTCCTTACTAATGTTTGCTGACAAACTACTAACAGGCATGGACTTCTGTTGTATCGTACGTCCAAAGCTCTTTAAACCAGTGTGTGACAGGAACAGTACGTCCGTACCAGTGTACTGAACAGTGTCTCTGTCTACGCAACCGATACCAGCTACAGTGTCCTGAAGAACCATAGTTGCTGGTGCTTCTGCTCCTTGGTACACAATGATGCTGTGCTTACCAAAGATAATTAGGAAGCCGTTGTGTGCAGCCAGTGCTACAATCTCGTCGTACCCGTCAGGCCAGACTTTAGACACGTCAATGGAGCCACTAGTACCGCCTGAGAAGTCATGGCCTATCAAGAGGTCAGACCAGTACACGATAGAAGGACTACCACCAACTCCTGTTACCCAGAGACGACCGTAAGCTGACAGTACTTCGTTACCTAGTACAACACCGGCAGCACCAGCTACTGAGTCTAGACGTACCACTGACGAACCGTCGTACACTAAAGGTTCATGAGAAGCTTGAAACAAGTACGCTTTGTCGTTAAAGTTAACAATCTTCCAGTTGTCTGCTGTTACCGTGTAACTTCCAGGCGTAGCGTCAGTAAGCGTAGTAGTACCTGTGAATATCTTGTTATTGCCTACAGACAACACTACGTTGCTACCGGTACTTCTGTCGAACTCTTTTACAGCCCTGATCGTACCAGAGCCTAGTGCTGTTTTATTAGTTGTAATGACACTATGACCCTTACGTGCCGCAATACGACCACGTTTGTCAATCACAGCGTTGTCTGCTATTTCAGCAAACGACGGGTCCTGCGCCAACGGTGAATCTTCGGTGTTAATACCTTTGAACGCTGGCGCTACAAGATTAATACTCTTTAGTTCTTGAGCCATATCAGATAGTCCTAAAGTACATCTCTTCTGGATGCTTAGCTGCGTCTATTGCGATAGCGTCAGACAAATATCTATCAGCAATACCAAAGTACTCAGCAGTAGAAGTTCCTCCTGTTTCTCCACGTTCACGAGCCAACAAAGCAACAGCTAGGTGTACTACAGGTTGCGAAGGTATCAGCAACGTGTCAGTATTAGCACTCAAGTCACCTTGTCGTTTAATCACGTCAAACCGCAAGCTGTACACGCCGTCAGGAGTTGGGCCTACGAGTACTTGCGTGTCACCACTAGCGTCAAGGCCGTTGTACGTGTAGTACATAGGTGCGCCTGTAGCAGCATTATTAATGTACAGTTGCTCGTTAAACCAGTCCTTACTTTGGTACTCCATAAAGACATTACTAGTGTCGTTAAGAACACACATAACCTTTACGTTGTCGCCACAGTCCGTCAAGGAATAAGTATTGTCGTCGGCTGTAGTAGAAACAGTAATAGTGCTTCTCAAGGCAGACCAGTCGTTAGACTCCTCTACTAACTTCTTAGCGTCGTTAATAAAGTCACCAACCATCTTGTTGTAAGTAGTGCTAGTAACCGACGTGGTTTCTTCTTCACGCAGCCTACGTAGCACGTTATTCATAAGGTTCAAGTATGTCATCCGATATATTCCTTAAACAAACTGCTTGTTATTCCGGTTGGTCCTAATGTGTCCTGTAAAGACGCTACGTAGTCAACTTGAGGTGCTTGACCTATTTCTTCCAACGTAGGCAACTCGTAATTAATGCCTGACATGAAAGGAGTAAAGTCAGTCTTCTTAGGTGCTGCCGCAGCTGCCATCATGCCTGTACCACCACCAACACCAGGTCCTGAACCATCACCAGTACCAGTCCCTGTTCCAGCACCTGAACCGCCTCCAGTTCCAGTACCGTCTCCTTCACCGTCTCCTTCACCAGTTCCGTCACCGTCACCATCTCCAGTTCCAGTAGTGTCTTTGGCCTGCTCTTCAGCGTCCTTCCGTACTTCTTCAGAAGACTGTAGATCCTTTTCTAACTGTTCGTCAGCAGCATCCTTGTTGGCTTGTTCAGCATCCTTAGCTTCGGTTTCAGCACTGGTGTCCTTCTGAGCGTTTTCGTCTTTGGTAGCTTCCTCAGCCGCTTGTTGCTCTTTGGCGGCTTCCTCTGCTGCTTGCTGCTCTTTAGCTTGCTCTTCGGCAGCTTGTTCCTTAACAGCTTCTTCAGCAGCTACTTCTTCTTTGCGAGTTTGCTCAGCTTCTTCCTTACGTGCCTGCTCCGCTTCTTCTTTTTCTTGAGTCTCTGCAGCAGCTTCCTTTTCTGATCTTTCTGCAGCAGCCTCTTCCTTTTCTTGAGTTTCAGCGTCAGCTTCCTTTTTAGCCTCTTCAGCGTCCTTGGCTTGATCTTCAGCTTCTTTCTCTGCTGTTTCAGCCTCAGCGTCCTTCTGAGCTTCTTCGGCAGCTATTTCTTCTTTCTCTTTAGTTTCTGCAGCAGCGTCCTTAGCTGTTTCTTCGGCGTCTTTATCTTCCTGTTCTGCAGCTGTTTCTTCCTTAGTTTTATTTTCGGCATCCTTGTCTGCAGTCTCAGCAGCAGCCTCTTCTTTACGTTGCTCTTCTGCAGCAGCCTCTTTAGTTTCTTGTTCTGCAGCAACATCTTTATCTTCCTGTTCTGCAGCAACATCTTTCTCTTCTTTTTCAGCATCTTTGTCTTGTTGTTCTGCAGCAGTATCCTTGGCTTCTTTCTCAGCATCTTTATCGGACTGTTCTGCAGCTACTTCTTTATCTTCCTTTTCTGCATCTTTTTCTTCTTGTTCTGCAATAGCGTCTTTATCTTCTTTTTCTGCGTCCTTATCAGCTTGCTCTGCAGCAACGTCTTTTTGTTCCTTTTCGGCTTCTTCCTTTTGAACTTCTTCAGCAGCTTCTTTAGCTATTTCTTCAGCTTCTTCTTTTCTACCCTGTTCTGCTTCTTCTTTCTTCTCTGTTTCAGCTTGAGCATCTTTTTCTGCAGTCTCAGCAGCTACCTCTTCTTTCTCTTCGGTTTCAGCCTGAGCGTCCTTCTCAGCAGTCTCTGCGTCCTTAGATTCAGTTTCAGCATCGGCTTCCTTCTTAGCTTCCTCAGCTGCTACTTCTTCCTTTTCCTGAGTCTCAGCCTGAGCGTCCTTTTGGGTTTGCTCAGCGTCTTTATCTGACTGTTCTGCAGCTACCTCTTCTTTTTCCTTAGTCTCAGCATCTTTGTCAGCCTGCTCTGCCGCTTGCTCTTCCTTAGTTTTGTTTTCAGCTTCTTTGTCAGCTTGTTCCGCAGCAGCATCTTCCTTTGCTTTATTCTCAGCATCCTTATCTTGTTGCTCAGCTTGCGTTTCTTTTGTTTCTTTTTCTGCGTCTTTTTCCTGTTGTTCAGCTACGTCCTTTTCCTGAGTCTCAGCCTCAGCGTCCTTCTTAGCTTCCTCAGCTGCTACTTCTTCCTTTTGATCGGTTTCTGCATCAGCATCTTTCTTGGCCTGTTCTGCGGCTGTTTCTTCCTTCTCTTTAGTTTCAGCATCGGCTTCTTTCTTAGCTTCTTCTGCTGCTTGTTCCTCTTTCTCCTGAGTTTCAGCCTCAGCATCTTTCTTAGTTTGTTCTGCAGCTACCTCTTCTTTTTCTTGAGTTTCAGCTTCGGCGTCCTTCTCTGCTTGTTCAGCAGCAGCCTCTTTTTCTTCTGTTTCTGCTTGCTGTTCCTTTTGAGTTTCCTCAGCGTCCTTACCTTCAGCTTCTGCTAACTCTTTTTTATCTTCTTCAGCCTGACGGTCCTTCTCAGCTTTTTCAGCAGCAGCCTGTTCTTTCTCCTGAGTCTCTGCTTTAGTGTCCTTCTTAAGTTGTTCTGCAGCGGCCTGCTCTTTTTCCTGAGTCTCTGCAGCAGCATCCTTCTCTGCCTTTTCAGCAGCGTCAGCTTCTTTTTGTTCAGTCTCTGCTTGAGCTTCCTTATCAGCTGCTTCAGCTGCTTCAGCTTCCTTCTGTTCAGTTTCAGCAGTAGCTTCCTTCTGTGCTTCTTCTGCAGCTGCTTGTTCTTTTTGTTGTGTTTCTGCAGCAGATTCTTTTTCTGCTTTTTCAGCAGTCTCTTTGTCAGCTCGCTCAGCAGCATCTTTAGAAGCTTCTGCAGCAGCATCCTTAGAGGCACGTTCAGCTGCAGCATCTGCATCCTTCTGTCTCTCAGCTGCAGCAGCGTCCTTTTGTCTTTCCGCAGCAGCATCTTGTTCTTTCTGCTGTCTTTCTGCAGCAGCTTCAGCCTGATCCTTTTGTATTTCTTCAGCCGTGTCGTCAGCAGAAGGAACAGTACTAGCTAATGGGTCGTCTTCATCAGTAGGAGTAGTAGAAGAGTCACCTCCGCCACCACCACCGCCACCTATTTCAGGCTCAGGTTCAGGCTCAGGTGTTTCTTCAGTAGGGTCGTACTCAGGGTCTATAAAAATTTCTGTTGGTTCGTTAGGGTCTCGTACACGAATAATGTTGCCAGATTGATCTACGTCATTAATCTGACCGTACTCTTCGCTTCTGTCGTAGTTAAAGTCTATTACTACTTGAGAACCGTTAGTATTAACTGTGTATCCTGACTGAGCCAGTGCTTCAACTAATTCTTCTTGAGTTGAGACACCAAACAAACCCATTAAAACTTCCTGGTCTGAATCGGAAAGACCAAAGAAACCGTTAGCGTCTACTCCTGTTCCAATGCTTGTCATGTGATCGACAATGGAACCGATGTCTTGTTGATCTACTGCACTATCAATAGCAGATTGAAAATCAGTGTCTGAAACCTGTCTAGGATCATAAGGAACCTGACCTTCAGTTAAACCTGTTAGTTGGTCTACAACAGTAGGGTCACTTACTATGTTACCGTCGGCGTCAAACCATTGACCTTCGTCTTGATAGTAAGCAAGGTTGCCTTCAGAGTCATAAAGACCGTCCTGACCTAACTGAATTTCTCCTGTAGCAATAATAGACGCGCCGTCTTCAGCAAAGCCGTCATAGTAATCAACAGTGCCGTCTTCGTTTACTGCAGCAGTGCCTCCTAAGTCATAGACATTACCGTCAGCGTCAACATAAGTTCCGTCAGAAGTATACCGAAGTCCTTCTATGTCTTGACCTAGAATTCTATTACCGTTTTCGTCGGTATAGTAGTAGTATGAACCAGGGTCTATGTAGCCTTCACCTGCTCTGTACTCTAGTTCTTCTTCGTCTATTTCTTCTACAGCACCTTCTACAGCATCACCAATTTGACTTACAATTTCTTCAAACTGCTCTGTGTACTCAGAGATGTCAGTGTCAAATAAACCTTCTGCTTGTGACAAGAAGTCTTCAATAGCACTAATGTCTGGTACGTAACCGCTAAAGAATTCCTCAAGCTGGTCTAACTCAGTTTGTGCTAAGTCTTCTAGGTTTTCTAAGTACTCACCAAACTGGTCCGTAAGACCTGCGCGAACCATAGCTTCAATAAGCTGTTGTGGGTCTAATTCACCGCTTGTAGCTAACTGAGTAGCTGAGTTAATAACACCTGCTTGAACAACAGCGTCAACAAACTCGTTACCTGTTTCTAATGCTTGGAGTGCTTCCTGTGCAATGTCGGTGTCTAACAAACCACCAGTAACAGCAGCTTGTATAACACCTTCAAGGCTTATGTCTAAGTCACCGTCTGTTAAAACACTAGTAGCTGCTTGTGATACAACTGAGTTAACAGCAGCAGAAAAAGCTGCAGCAGAAGCACCACTTAAACCCAATGCAGAAGAAATAGCGGAACCAACTCCAGCACCACCCAATGCAGATCCAACAACAATCTGCATACCTATTTTTACAAAGTCTGCTAAACCTGGGTTTTTTACATCGGTGACTTTTACGTAGGTAGAACCATTCCACTGAAACTGATCGCCAGTTTGGCTATAAACTGTAGTTTGTACGCCGTACTTTTGAAGTAACGCTTGGTTAACTTCAGAGTTAAGCCACTCATTGTAGCCTGATCTTTGTAGGTTAGTTTCAGCTTCAGCGGCTAAGTAAGCGCCACCAGTGCCACCTGCGCCGCTTATGCCAAGCTCACCGCCTCCTCCAATAGTCATTCCAATGTCTATTGCAGGAATCTCTACTACAGTACCGTCTTCTAAAGTTATTGTTTCTGCAGGAGTGCTTATGTTTGCGGCGCTACCCCAATCACCAAGCGTTAACTCACCTGACTGAATTAACTCTTCACGTTCAGTCATATAAGCAAGGTAGTTATCAAACGAGCCAAATACTTCTGGTAACCTGTTAGTACGCTTTGGATCGTTAAAGTAATCTCGCAGGTAACTTTCAGTAACTTGTTGTGGCTCTACTGTTTGACCATATAATTCACCAGGCATTGCTTGACCACGTTCAGAGCCTTCAATAAACGTAAACGTCATTTCTTTTGTTTCTGGCTCTGGAGCTGGAGCAGGTTCTGAAGTAGGAGGTGGTCTAACTATAGGGGCTTGCTTTGTGGGACCACCCTTAACATAACCTGTTGTATTTGTAGCAGAGTCTGTAAGCATTCCAGCAGAGGTAGAATCTGAAGGAGCAGAAGGCGTATTTGTAATTTTTCCACCATTAACTCTTACAAAGTCAATTGCGTCATAAACACTAGGAAACTCTTTTGTACCTACATAGTACGCCATTTACTTTTCCCTTGATACGCCCTTGGTTTTTTCATAAGAACGCATAGCACCAAGACCAAGCATGCCCATTAGTACAGGCATCATAGTCTCTAGGTCAATGAGTGGTATAGTAACTTCAATAGCCAACAGAGCTAAAACAAAGTTGGTAAATGGTATGACCATAAAGTTGCCCATCATACCTAGTACACAACACCAGCCAACAGCAGGTCTCCAACCAGAGACAAACAAGGACTTGTGTGCTGCTTCTACCTTGTTAACCTCTAGTTGTGACTTAGCAAGCTCCTGAGCGTGTTTCTGAGCCATTGTAGCAACTTCATGAGCTAACCTAGCCTTCTGGTCCTTGTCTTGTACAAACTTGTCCAGAAGCCCTGTAACAGGCCCTATGAGCGACTCAATCATCTAGCAAACTCCAAGATAGCAATAGCCATAGTTACGATAATAGCAATAGAAGCAAAACCACCTGTCATCATCTTCTCTAGTTTATCAAAGCGTTGATTGTGTGCGTCTAGTTGCATCTGAATCATTTCATAACGAATACTACACTCACGCTCATGAGCTTCTAACCGACTTAATGCCTGCTCTAGATCTGACATGACTATTCCTTACCGCTTTGGTGATCTACAGTCACCTGTGCATTTAACTTACCTATCTCTACTTCTACTTTATTTAACTGCCTACGTAACTCGTGTATTTCTACACTGCGTTCTTCCAGAGCCATAATTTTAGCGTTCTGTATAAGATCATCTGGTAATGCACCACGTAGACCTAGAGGCCATTCACGAACAAACGAAGAGTTTTCCAGTATGTTCATGTTCTGTATTTCTTGACCGTGTTCAATAGAAATGATACGAGTGTCTAGCGTTACGTAAGCAGTAGTAGCCATAACGATGCCAGCACCAAGAGCAACTAAGTTCCTTAGCGGTATAGATACTTTGGTGTTGTCATCAATTTCAGGCATTACCAAGGCATGCCATCAGCAGACACAGGGTTCTTCTGTGCCTCGATGTTGGCTGTTAGTGCCGCCTCAGTAGCGTCTTGGTCTACTGACTCGTGTACCCATGCAAGTACAGCAGACTCAGTAAGGTCATCGTAAGCTACAAAGCCGTCAGCATCAGCGTCGGGTGTAAAGCCTACAGTGCCGTAAGAGGATGCAGAGTAGGTCACAGCGTCGTCGCCAGTACCAACAGTTTCAGATTCAGTAACACGCCAGTGGGCCACTTGCACCCCTCCTGTCGCAATGTCACGCTCAAGGTTAGATATAGTCCATGTAGCCATTAGGCTTCTCCTTCAAGTTGTGCAACTCTTGCACGTAGTGATTGAATTTCTTTTAACATCATAGGCACTAGCTTTGAGTAGTCTACGCCCATCATGTCTTCTTCGGTTTCGCCTTCAGACACTGCTTCTGGTGCAACAGTCTGTAGTTCCTGAGCAACCATGCCGTACTTCTGGTGTGACCCGTCAGCCTTCCAGTCAAACGAACGTACTTGGATAGCGTCAATGTCGTCAGAAGCAGAAGGTGCGTCTACAATGTTGTCTTTGAGGCGTTGGTCTGAAGAAGTGTTGTAGGTTGTTGTTGTTCCTGTTGTACTAATGGTACCGGCAATAGTGGGAGTGGTATCTACGTTCCTATAAAATCTCATCATAGCGGTAGAGCCAGCACCGTTTCGGAAAAGGTAGTGTTCGCCACTGTTGTAAATTAAATGACCATTATTTGTGGTGTTTTGATTTGATTTACCCACCAGCAAGTTGCCGCTCGCATCTAGCCTAGCCTTCTCACTGCCAGCTATCTGCATTGAGATAACCTTGCCGCTGTTAGCACGTAGGTTCAGGCCATCGACGTTACCAAATACATAGGAGTTAGTTAGTGCTACATCGCCTGACAGGTGAAGGTCTTTCCAGCGTAGAGTATCAGCGCCTATATTAGCCGCTCCGTTTGTTACAACTCCTGAATTATTTGTAGGGAATATAGCGCCATTTCCAAAACGTATTCCTACATGGCCTGAAACAGTTGAATGTATTTCTAAATCAGAAGAAACAGCACCAATACTACCGACTGTGGTGTCGTCTTTGCGGAATTCAACAATGTCACCATCAGAAGTTGTACGATTAAATCTAGCTGTTTCATCGCCTGATACTGTTGCCGCTATCTTTCCTGTAGATAAAACTTGGAAGCCTACTGTGTCACTACCAGCTGAAGTCTTACCAACCAGCAAGTTTCCGCTAGCATCAAACCTAGCCATCTCCCCTGCGTTGTTATTGAAGCGCAAGGCACCGCCGTTTGTAGCGTCTCTGTAGTGGATCTTGGCGCCACTGTCATCGGCAGTCAGAGTAAGACGAGTGTTATTAGTACCGTCAAACTTATAGACACGCATCTGTACGTCTGCGGCAGTGTCAACGATGTCGAGCTTAACATCTGGTGCATTTGTACCCAGACCTAAACGACCCGTCGAGTCGATGCGCATGCGTTCTGTATCGTCAGTTTCAAAACTCATACTATTGTTTGAATGGTTGTAACTTACAGAGCCGACATTTAAATCGCTTGCGTCACCAAATAGTAAAAATCCCTGACTAGAGGAACCTGACTCTAATAGTAATTGTGTGCTTCCAGAGTTTGTAATATGCAAATCTGTGGCTGGGTTTGACTCTCCAATACCCACATTCCCGCTAGAGTCGATACGCATGCGTTCTGTGTTGGCTGTAGAGAAGCGCATGTACTTAGAAGCGTCTTCTTGCAGAAAGTGCATATTGCCGTCTGTCTGAATAACGCCTTCAGCACTTCCACCTACATTACGCAAAAGAAGGGTTCGGCTTGTGTTTGCTGTACCGTCAAGCCTTAAAATTGTGCCGTCGCCGTTTATGTCTAACTTAGAGGCTGGACTGCTAGTACCGATACCTACATTCCCGCTAGAGTCGATGCGCATGCGTTCTGTGTCATTGGTAGACAAAGTAAGACTGTCACCAGAACCTGAAGAATTTATATCCATTACATTGGACGTAGAATTATTAATTCTTAGCTGTGCATCTGCGCCTTGTATTCGTAATATTTCTCCATTAGCGCCAGAGTTAACATGGAGGTTTGTAGCTGGACTGCTAGTACCAATCCCAACCCGTCCCGCTGAGTCGATACGCATGCGTTCTGCATAGCTAGCATTTTGACCTGTAGTAAAGGTCATTATGCCGCCTGTTGTGTTGGTAGAAGTGGCAAAGAAACGCCCTTGCTTACTAGCAATCACGTAGTCAAAACCAACATTGTCAGCATTAAATGTGCTTAAAGACGAATCCGTAGCAATAATTGCACCCGCCGCATCTAGCTTTGCGGAGTTGCTTGGACTGCTAGTGCCAATACCCACATTACCGCTAGCGTCGATGCGCATGCGTTCTGTGTCGTTAGTAGCAAACCGCATATAGCTATCTGCACTATTCCAAATATCAGCACCAGAAGTTCCGCCTTTTTGATGCAAGTAA
>Ga0208793_1000254_pt1 | contig 37441 bp, 64 predicted proteins | sample 17_taG_FD_184092 | JGI IMG/M metagenome (GOLD analysis project Ga0208793, IMG submission 184092) | Marine viral communities from the Subarctic Pacific Ocean - 17_ETSP_OMZ_AT15314 metaG (SPAdes) (version 2) | ecosystem: Environmental > Aquatic > Marine > Oceanic | place: Pacific Ocean | collected... | reverse complement strand
TTGAACCATACTGCTTTTTTTAACATTAACAGGAACTACTTGTTCATCGCTTATATCAAATGGGTCTTGTCTTGTTAACCATACTTTTTCTGATAATAGTAATTGCTCAAAAAATTGGTTAGCCCACTCAGGATAGTAACCAGAACTTAAGGTAATACTTGTATTAGCAATTGTATTAAAAACTTGTTTAGTATGTTGATTGACATTATAAGTAGTTCCGTTTATAATATTTCTTTGAAACTGCTCTTGTTTTTTAGTTGTTGTATTTACTGATTTTAAGAAAAACCATAAATCTTGTAAAGCACCAAATTTATTTACAAATGTAATTTTATGACCATCTCCATATTTAGTACAATCTATTCTTACTATATTCATTCTAATACCTGCTGGTGTATTATTTAATTGCGTTGCAGTTGCTCCATAACTTTGATAACCTAAAAGACCATTTGTTTGAATATAAGGAATGAATCCTGCAATATTCTTAGGAATAAAAACATAATATTTATCAGTTATATTTGTATGATTAGGGTTATAAGCAACTGCCCAAGTAGGTCGAGAACCAAAAGGCACTTCAGGATTAGCACCCTCCATAAATGTTCCGTAAGCATCATAACCAATATCATTGATAGCTTGTGTGCTTGCAGTAATGCCATTAGTATTACTATAAGAATTTATTTCAGTTTCTATTGTTAATGTCTGTGAAGGTGATGCAGGAGAATAATCGCCATCAAACCCAATATCTAAAAAATCTCTACATAATTCTGCTATTTCAAAAACAACTACTTGTGAAGGTGCTGCTTCTTTTCTTAATGTATATTTTAATACCCCTCCTATTTTAATTGTACATAAAGCATATACTGAACCTGCTCCTGCTGTTAGTGATTTATATTGTGGACTTCTTAACGCTATTAATGCCATTGTTTATTGTTTTATTCCTAATGTTAATTGATTTTCTACATCGATTGCAAATTGTTCTAATATTTTATCTGGCAACGATGCAAACGCTTTTTGAAATGGTTTTGTAAAAAACATCGTAGGCTTTAATCCTTGTGCGAATATTCTTTTTTGCAACCAATAACCTATTGTTTGATAACTACCACGAGCATATTGACCTTTAGCGTTTCTAAAACGTATGTTTTTATTTTTTGCCCAATTACGTAATGGTTCCATTGGTGGCATTTTTGATCTATAGCTATATGGACTGTTTGGTGCTTTTTGTTTTCCGTTTTTAACTAAACTAGGGTCAGCTCCTTTGACTCCTTTGTCTTGGAATTGTCCGTAAACTTCCATTAAAAATTCAAGCAAAAAAGCGTCTTTTTCTTGTATTAAATTATAACTTATAGAATTATATAATGGTCCATCACCAATTTTTTCTTTTTTTAAATTAGATTGTGCTTGTGTAACAACGTATGTACCAAATTGATTTAATGCTTTATTTAATTCTTTATAATCCATTAACACAATTTTATATCGTTATAAATTAAAATATCCATCGTTGCAGTCCAACCAGCTAATTGATTTTCGAATCTGTCATAAAATGGTTCACAATTAACATCGCTGTCTAGTTGATATTTATCTGTGTATAATGTTCCCATTCTTAGGACCTGTATTGCTTTATTTAATACAGCGAGTTGTGTATTTAAAATATCTTGTTCGTTATTATTACCTGTAAAAATATCTGTTGTTTGTGTTTTTGATTGATCAACAATGTCCATAGCAATAATGCTAATGTTAAACGTCAATGTTTGTTCTTGTTGTAAAACGTTATTTACAATTATATGTGCTAACGGAAAAATATCTTGTTTATTTAAATTTACGTCATATATATCACCAATCGTAACAGTGTTTATATTTATGTCTGCTAATAATTGATCTTTTAATGTTTGTGTTAATTGATAATAACCTCTAATTCCTTGTTGGCTCATTTAAATTGTTTTTTTATTTGATGTTGTTCTAATTCGTTTTTGTCTTTCATAAATGCCAGCATCATAAAACATTGATGAAATTTTAATTCAGTGATATGTTCAATTCGTTCAACGTTTCCTTGAGATAAGGCAAAAAGCGACTGATACCATCCATATTTGATTGAAAATTGTCCCATTCGACTTGTTGTGCTATTTCCCTCGCCTCCGAAGAGTTCAGGATAATGCTCGATAATTCTATTCTTAAATTGAGAAAAAAAAACATTGAAGATATTACAGCATCCATTGGCATATTTAACATTCTATCTTTTGTGTCAGGATTATAATCCACGATCAAATATTTATTTTTCAATTTAGTTGTTACAGGTCTATATAATACATTCATTGCAATTTCAATGTTTTCGTAATCGCTTGAGTATGTGTCAAGGTCGATATATTCACCAAGCGTCATATTATCTAAATCAGGAACGAAACCATATTTTTCTCCATTCATTATGAAATGTGTTACTAATGTTGGTTGTTGTGTAAATAATTTTAATATGCCAGCTGTGATTTGTTCAACGTCTGTGTAGCGCATAGCTTTTGCTATTTTTAAATCAACGTTACAAAATATTTCAATTATTTTTAATTGTAAAAAAGTAGTGTTTTCTATGCCGTCTTGTATTTTTAAAAACTTTTTATATTGTTTTAACGTTATGTCTTTTAAGCTGGTTGGTATGTTAATATTAAATTCCATATATGTTTTAAAGGATCCTGTTTATATAACGTAAATAAACAAAGAATTTATTACAAAAAAAAAGGTGCTATTTCTAACACCCTTTTCTCACTAAAACAAAACAAACTATTTTTATAACATATCTGCTTGCCAACAATTGTCACTGCAATATTCTTTATCATCGTGTAAAGGTCTACCACACACATTACATTCGTATTGTGGTTGTTCAGCTGGATCTAATAATCGATCAATATAATATCTTGCTTCACTCATCTTTTAATTCTCTCAATTTTAATTTTAATATATTTTTTTCTTCTCTGTATTGACTGATTAACATATTTTTAGCAACTGCGTCTTGTTCTAATCGTATTACGTAAAACGTTATTTCTAAATATTTATTAATTAATTGTTTTAAATCTTGATTGTCTGGTTTAGCTTTTTGCCATTGTTTTAATTTTTCTAACACAAACATTTGATTAGCTAAAAATTCAATGTTATGTATATTTTCTACTGCGTTCATACAATTGTTTCTAAAAAATGTAGAAATAAAAATACAGATAAATAAAATATAAACCAACCAATAAAACAATATAATACGACCTTAAACATATTTTCTTTGTTTTGTTTTTTGTCAATTCGTTTCGCAATATAATATCTACGTTGCCCGTTTACTTCGTAATAATTTTTCATAATAATTTCATTGTTAAAAGGATTATACCTGCAGTCCAAGCTATGACAAGTAAAACACCAATTGCTTTATAATTTTGTTCTGTTCTTATTGGACTACGACCTTGATTAGATCTGTATTGTCGTGGGTGTAAACTAAAAAAATATTTGCCGATCATTTGTGTACAACCTTCACACGTAATAGCACTCCAATTGAAATGATAAACTTTATTTGGTGTATTACATTCAGGACAATAAATTGTTTTTCCGTTTTTGCCAGCTCGTGTATGTTTGTTTACGTTTTTCATAATATGTTTTTGTCTAATTGTTTTACTACGTTTGTTAATTCTTGTAACCATTGTTTGTGTAATGGACATAAATCTGCGTATGTATTTAAACACGATAACGTGCCAAGTGCAATGCCAATTAATTGAGCATTTGATTTGTCTGTAATTTGTTTTGTTGTCATTTGTTAAATTTTAAAAGGGAGCTTTTACACTCCCTGTTGTTGTTAGCCAATTATTTCAAAGTTTTTTTCTATCATCTTTTTTTCTAACTGATGTTTAAATACAAAGTATGTTGCATATCCATAAGTTGTTTCTTCTCTTAATTGTAACAATGTGTTTCCTGATTTGTTTACTGTTGCTTTTGCAATTTTGTATTGTCTTTTTTTTGTCATTTTGTTTTGTTTTAATAATTACTTCGTTGTAATTATATTCAAATATAAGACTAATATTTTAATTAACAAAATATTTAATAACTTATTTATTATAATAATCCAATACCCATTTTTAAATTAATAAACGTTTCAGCTTGTTGTCTATGATCAAAGTTTTTAAATTTTATTTCTTGATCTTTTGTGCCGTAATTTTCGAACCATACAACTTCGTACCACGTTATATCTTGATCGTCTGTGTGTTCAAATAATTTATGCTTGTAAAATTTTTTATTTTTATTCATTTGTTTAATTTTTAAAAAGTTATAAAATCAATTAATTGTTCTCCTGTTTTTTTTCCGTTTAATAAAATATTATAATTAGGATCCATTCCTGATAAAGTTATGTCATCAACTAAATCATTAATATTATTAAATGATTTTTTGTAATACGTGCAATCAATAGTATAATTTTTCATTTTGTTTTGTTTTTAAAAAGGGAGCTGTTACACTCCCATTGTTATTGATTATTTTTTGTTAAAATTTACCCAATAATTATATTGTTTTTCACAAGCATACCAAGCTTCTAACAATGTATCATAACCTTTATTTTCATAAACTTCATTCATTACACCATTAACACATCTTGACACTCTATACAATCTTTTTGATGTATGATAAAAAGGTTTAAAAGAAATATTTTCGTTTCTCCAGTTTTTAAAAGTTTTAGTTTCATCTAAATAATTTTCCATTTGTTTTGTTTTGTTTATATAACTGCTTCATTGCAATTACATTACAAATATAAAACAATTTATTTAATTAACAAAATATTTAATAACTTTTAATTGATGTAATATTTTCCTCGATTAGGATTTTGTAATTGATATGATACAGCATAGCGTATTGCATCTAATAAATGGTTGTGTTTGTCGATTGGTGTATTTGATTTTTTTTCTAACCAGCTGTAATTATTTAATTCTTTGATCAAATTAATGCTTTGTTCATCAACTATTAAATCATAATCTTGTAATAATGCAATGCCATATGTAATTGATCCTTGACCTTTGATTGATTCAACTATGTTACACCCTTTTTGTTTTAATTCATATATCAAACGTTTTTCAGCACTATCACCAATAATTAAATTTTCTTTTGCGTGTTGTAAATTTAAACGTGCTATTTCAGTTGTTGTTAAACCTTTGATGTAAAAACATTCTTTTAAATATATTGTTTTGTTTGTAACATCTATGTTTGTTTCACATAATGTATTTTCGTCTGAAGCGAAACCGTAATCTTGTCCAAAAACACTAACACTTGCTTTTTTAAATTTACCTATTTTCCATCGTGTATAAATAACACCTTCGGCTTTGTTTAACCAACCACCAAGTATTTGATGTTTGTATTTTTCTGGTCTACGTTGTTTGATTGTATTTATTTGATTAATATAACTTTTCGATAAATTGTTTATATTGTCTAAATACGTTGTATGTATATATGTGATGTTGTCTTTTGTTTCGTTTGTTCCTTCTTGTATGCCTTTGTCTTCGTAAAATCGTTTATATATCCAATGTTCTTTTGTTGTTGGATTTAAAATTAATATAACTCGATTGTGTTTGAATTGTTGTCTAACCGATAGATCTATTTTATCAAATGTATCTTCATTAGTTAATTCTTCTGCTTCGTCTAAAACGAATGTAGTAACGCCCTGTAATGATTTTAAATTAGCTGTTTGATCTCCTGACGAGGTTTTAATACCTTTAAATATTATTTTACTACCTGATCGTTTATTTCTAATTTCATCTTTTGTTATGTAAAAATCATTGAATATGTTTAATAATTCTAATTTTTCAATGAACTCAGGTATAATAGAAATATATGTAGAGGATAAAGTGTAACGAGTAAATAATATAGTATGTCCAGATTCATACGTTAATAATACTAATAATAAATTGACTGAAAATGATTTACCTGATCCTCGACCACCTGTAACAATAAAATATCTGCCATTTGATTCTGCTATTGGCGAATATTTTTTATTTATTTCAATCACTTAAATTTAATTAAGTCTTTAAAATTAATATTAAAACCATCGGATGAAGATATGTCAACCGATTCTTTTGGTTTGCCATAACGATAACCAAAATATAAACTCATTGCACGACTATCACCATTTAAAACTTGTTTACCTAATGTTTTAATTACCTCGTCATTATCGATTAACGCATCTAATTTTTCTATTAATTTTAATTCATCTGCTTTTTTAGGTCTGCCAGCTCCTTGTCTAGCACCGCCATTGCTTTTACGTTTATCCATAATTATATTGTTCTAAATCGTCTAGATTTATTCCATTTAATTTTTTTACTTTCTCCTAAAATATTGAGCTTTGATACTTTATAATTAAATGTATTACGTATTTCATTTAATTGATCATTGCCATTTTTGTTTACCATTAATTGATTTTTTATTGTTTATTCAATCTTTATTATATAACGTAATTTTTAACTTATTTTAATAAACTATTAAGACAGGAACTATATTCTTTTGTATATTCTATCTATAAATTCACTAAAATCGTCTCTGCCATTACAGTTTTTATCTTCATTATTTTTTAAAGATAATTTCAATCTTGATTCTAATTTTATAAAATCTAAATCTTTAAATTGCTTAAACTTTCTTTCAAATGCCCAGTTTCTTAATCCTTGAAGTGTAAAAGCACCTTTGTTAAAATCTTGTTTTAGCATAAAAGATATTTGTGCTAACCTGTCGCTAAATTGTACATCTCTAAATTCTAATTCTCCTGCCCTAAAAGATTCTTTGCTTGTAGCATATAAATCTACTAAAAATCCACAAGGCAAACCATCAAATATATTATTATATGTGTTCCATAAATAAGCATAATTAGTAAAATGATCTATATTATCTCTGCCAAATTTATACCAAGCATTTAAGTAATTTTCATCATTCCAAGTTTTTTGAACATTATTTAATTTAGCAATGTCTCTAATTACATCTGTTTTGTTTTTATATTTCTTAATGATTACGTTTATTTTTTTATTAATCATATTTGGCATTTTAGTAAGAGCATTACATAAATGTTGACCATCTATTATAACATATTTTCTTTTGTCAAATTTTGAAATGTCTCCTATTACTGGAACTCTTAATAAACCACATTGATTTATACTTTCCATTATTGAGTTTGTATGCCTTTGACTTATCTCCCTATTAAATTCTAATAATTTTTTTTCTTTAAGTAAGTCTTTTAATTCTGTTATTTTTAATTGTTTTATCATATTTATTTTATTCAGTTCCTGATATTATGTCTTTTTTTGGTCTGTCTTGTAATAAGCTAAAGCCTAATAATAAATAGTTAATAGCATCTGCATATCTTGTTTCTAATGGTTCTGCTTGATGCATAGTAGGGTCTCCAGCGTGTGCAAGTATTGATTGTATGTGTTTATTAAAAAATACTGCCCATACTTCCATTGGTTCTATGCCTATAAACTTTGCAGAACATTTAAAGTTGTGTAGTATGTCTAAATTCTTTTGTGTGTATTCAGGTTGTTTAACATCCATTATTTGTTGACAAATGTCTAATAGATATTTTTTTGTTTCTTCAAATTCTTGTTTAGTCATAATTCTGTATTGCTTTTTTTATGTATTCGTATATCTCTAATTGATTAATAGCATTGTTAAATTGTAATTCTACTATTTCAAATTCAATGTCATTATCTTTTTCAATGTCATTTTCTAATTCTTTTATCAATCTTTTTTGTTCCCAAATTTTAGATTGAATTTTTAATAAGGCTTGTTCTTTTAGTTTATTCCCCTGCATAAGCTGTTGTGCTATCTCTATATTGCCATTCCCACCCTTTAATCATTAATTCAATTCTTGTAATAAATTCTCCTTCTCTTGCTTTTGGAACTTGATTTATTAAATCTATTATTTTAGATTCATTTGGTTTTGTATTTAGTCTTTCTATTTCTGCTTCAAGTTCTTTACATTTAAGTTCTAAATAAGTTTCCCTGTTTATTCCTTTTATGTTCATAGAAGTTTTTAAAATAATCATTTCTTCTATTTCTTGTATTCTTTTATTTGTAGACTTATATAGTTCATAGTTTTTTAATGCCCATATAATAGTAGCGTGGTTTATACTTGAAGCACTATCTTCAAAGTATCTTGACATTTCAGTCAATCCCATATCTAATTTGTTTTTTAATATGTAGAAGAATAACGATCTCATTTCTACTATTTCTCTTTTTCTTGATCTTTCAAATATATTAATACCTGATAGCTCTATTACTTTTTCTGCTATCTCGTTTTGAACAAACCATTTGTTTTCTTTAATCATTTCTTAATTTTAATAGGTTATAACATTCTGCGTATTTCTGTCTTGCCTTACCTTTGTATTCTTGTTTAAATAATTCGTATAGTCTTTTAGTGTATTGATATTTACTTTTGCAATCTGCAAAATATTTTTCTGCAAACTTTTTACCTTTACCTTTAAAATAGTTTACGTTGTCTGCTGTATCTCCTACTATCATTTGTTCATAAAAGTTGTATAATGCTTCCTGTTCGCTTATGTCTAATACTACTCTATGTTTATAGTGATAGTTATACATTAAGCAGGGGAATTGTTTATAGTCTTTGTCTATGCTTACAATCATAACATTATCCCTTCCAAATTCATTTGATAGTGTTTGCCAGTATTTAGCTACAAGGTCATCAGTTTCTAATCCATACACAAATTTACTGTCGTATGTATCTTTAACGTATTGGTGCATATCGTGTAGTAATGGAGGTAACTCTTGTTTTTTTCTGTTTGCTTTATATACTGGTGTTAGTATTTTTCTAAAGTTTCCTTTGCTTCCATTAAATGTAATCACTTTGTCTATTTCGTATTGTTCTTCTAAATCATTTACAATCTTCATAAACTGTTCATCAAACTTTACAATAGAATCTTCTATGTCTCTATAGTAAGGGTCATCGTTTTCTTCGTCTCTTGTTCTGTAACAACTTGCGAAGATTAAGCTGTCTGCGTCTATGAGTAATATCATTTAATAAAAGTAATGAAAATTGGTTTATAAACAAAATGTTTAATAATTTTATTCAAAAAAAAAGGGAGCTGTTAAACTCCCGTTGTTGTTATTTTAAATCTGTTTTTTAAACATCTTTTAAATAGTTTTGCTTCTTTTAGAGTTGCAAAAAATTGTGTTCTTAATTCTTTGTATTTTTTTCCTTGTACAGTCCATTCAACTTCATAAGAATTAGGGTGTTTTATTATATTTATCATTTGTCTGTTTGTTTTAATAATTACTTCGTTGTAATTATATAGCTAATATATAACAATTAAAGTTATAAACAAAATATTTAATAACTTAATTTAAATTTATTCTTGTGGCTTGGTTTTCTTTTAGTAAGTAAACAGGTTTAAGTAACCTTTTTTTAGTCCATAGTGTAGTATCAGGGCAGTACATATCTACTGGTTCTGGAAGTTCTAATGCATTTAACCAGTATAAATAGTTACCTTTAGGGTCATTAACAAAATATAGCTTGACTACTTTTTTATCCATTTTCATTAATGCATCATATTTATATTTTTCTAACATTTTTTCTTCATAGTATTTGTTTCTAAATTTCATTTCTATAACACAAGGATTTCCATTTTTCGTGAATCCACAAGCATCATAATGTTTAAAACCGTCTCCAGTCCATTCTAAATCCCAGCCATCCATATTTAAGAAAGCAACTAATACTTTTTCAAACTTTTTTATTGTTTCAATTCCCATTATTCCAAACAATATTTAATTCACTAATCCATTTATTAATTAGTTTGGGGTTACAGGTACAAGGTTCGAAGTATTTATGATCGTAATAGGTTGCGTGGAACTGACATACCATTTTAAATTCTTCACGACTAATGGTTGATTTTTTTGAAAGCCTAAATTTTTCCCAGTCTTTGAAATCATATTTATTAAATTTTACCATCTTTTTATTTTTATTTCATTCCAGTCTTTACGTCTTTTGTCGCAATTACATTCAGTTCCCATATAGTTGTGATATTTGTCTACAAGCCATTTAATGCCTGTATATTTTGTAATGTAAAATATTAAGTCTCCTAATTTCATAATTTTATTAATTCTAAATGTTTTATATGATTGTATTTAACTTTTATAATTTCATCTTTTTTTCCCCATTTCTGTCGTGTATAAAGTTTTAAATAATCTTTTTTATTATTGGTTTTTTGTTTTGTATTTTCTTTTATATAGTTTAATAAATCGATTCTTTTATAAATACTAAAACAATTTAATTCTACAATAAACATAGCAATATAAAATGCTTTACCTCTTAACCAGCCATTGTTCCCGTTAACATTAGTATATTCTAACCAAATAGTTTCTAAATGTCTATTGCCTTTTATGTCTATACCATAACCATTAACATAACAATCTATGTGCATATACCAATCTTGTTCATTTGTAGATTTTCTATAATCAAAACCTTTTTCAATTACTTTTTTATAAAATAATTCTTCATAAAAATTACCAGAATTAGCACAATAATCTAATCTTGATTGTCTAACTTTTATCATAATAATTTTTTTAGTTTTTCTTTTACTTTTTTATATGTGTTATAAAGTGAATAGTAAGGTATGCCTGACTTTCTTGACAGTTGTGCAATACTTTCGCCACCTTCTATGATCTCAAATATCTTTTTATCATACCAATACATATTGTTTAGTTCATTTTGTATTGTAGCATAGACTTCTTCATAATTAGCTGCATCAAAGTCTGCTAAAAAATCCCTCATATTGTCTATAGATAACGTATTGACTTTAGCTTCTTTGCGTTTTAAATCAAGGAACAAAGATTTTAATGTCTTGAAAATATAGTAATAATTATAGTCATCTCCAAAATCAATATCTAATCCTTTGTTTATTCTTTTTTGAATTTTGATATACATTTCTTGTGTAATATCTTCTGCTGTTTCTTTGTTGCAGCCAAAGGAGCAAACAATGTCAATCCATACTTGATGCTTTTTATAGATGTCCGATAAGTAGTTTTTCATAATTTAGTTTTCCAAAGGGTCATATAAATCCCCAATGATTTCAGGTAGTTCCATTTCATTTACCTTAAAACTAAATGTCTCAAACGCATAACCTCTGCTTCTTTTGCATTTAACTGTTATCCATTCTTTATTAACTGTATTTGCTTCTAATTGTATTACTGTTTCTGCTTTTTTTTCTAAAAAACTTCCAAGATGTCCTGTTCCTAATTTTGTACTTCCAAAGTTTTGATGAATTACATTTATTATATGTACATCATATTTAGCTGACCATTCCATAAGTTTTTGTACACAAGCATTTGATTCTTCTATATTGTTTACATCACTTACTAAATCAGCAATACCATCTATAATTAATAAAGATTTATTTTCAGCTTTATTTTCTAAACAATAATCAATAAATTCTATTCTGTCTTTATGTCCTATTCTTCTCAATCCATAAGTTAAATAACCATCAGATGTTCCTGCCATTTCTGCAACTCTTTTAAATACTCTTTGGCAATGCCATTTGCCCTGTTCTGTATCTATATGTATTAATTGTTTTCCCTTTCTATGCCCTTTCAAATTACCTCCAAAATGATTCTTGTCTGATAAATAAACAGAAGCAAGTAATGATATAAAGAATGTTTTTTTTGTTTTGGGTGGTGCTGTAACGCAGCTTAAATTTCCATAAGTTCCTAAAGGTATTGGTAAAAGCATATCTTTATTTCTTCCTTTTATTAATGTTTCTCCAAAAGACAATGCTACTGGAGGATATTCTAATTTTTCATTTACATCTATTGTGCAATCTTCTTCTATTGATTGCATTGCAAGATATTGTACTGTTTGTTGTTCGTCGAGTCTTAATTGCATTTATATAAATATATAAAAAAAAGGGGTCGTTTAAAACCCCTTCAAAAAAATAAATTTTATTTTGTTTTCTTAAAATGGTAAATCATTAGATACTGGAGCTGTAGTATTCTCTTGTTCTCTTTCAGCTAACTTAATAATGTCGTTAGTCCATACTACTTTGCCGTTACCAAGATAGTTTCTTTGTACTTTAGCTTCTCTTTCTTCTTTTGTTTGAGAATCCATTAAAGCTACGTTGTTTCCGTATCTTGTATCGTCATTTACTGAAATAGTTAAGTTATAATAAACCGCACCATCTTTACCTTTGATAAATTTTTCTTTAGGTAATTTATCGACCCTAATACTCGCATTGATAATTGCACTCATAATTTATTGATTTTAATTAAGTTAATATTTTCTTTTGTAATCCATTTGCCTTCAAGGTCAATAACTCTGTAGTTATGTTCTACTAATAACTCTATAGCTTTATTTATTTCTTTTGCTTGTTCTCTATAGTGATTAAAAATTTGATTCTCGAATGGATGATGATCTTTTTCTTTATAAACTTTTTTGAGATTATCTTTTTCTTTGTAGATATTTTCAGCCATTGTTTTTAATTTTATTTATTAGTTCTTCTTTTGTAGTTTTCTTTTTAAATGAATCTGATTCATCTTCTCCAAAAACTCCAAGTTCATAAAACCCTGTTAGTTTTAATACAGCTCTTGACATAGCTCTTTTTTCTGCCATTTCAGCGACATACCAGCTTTGACAATTACCTTCATTATACGATGCACCTTTTAAAGCAGAACCAAACGTGATAATCTTTTTATTGTTTTTAGTTGCTATTGCTTTAAATACTGCAAAGTTAGTTTCACATTTAATTACTTCATAGTCTATAGAGATTTGTTCTATAGCTTGAATCTTGTCAATTCCTTGTCTGGTAATTATTGTGTAATGTTGATGTTTAAAAAAATCATCTTTAGATAACTCGTACTTGTGATAAAGTTCTGCTAATTTTTCTTTGTTCATAATCTCATTAAGTTATTAGAATGTTCAACTTCGAGTTTAGCTTTTAAAACTTCATTTTCTTGTTCAAGTAAATCATTTTTCTTATTCAAGTCTTTAATTTCTTGTTCTTTGTTTTTGATAAAGTTTTGGTAAAATCCTACCTGAACGTAGTGTTGTTCGTAGGGTATTGTTCTATTATTTGCCATATATATAATTTTAAATGAATTATAAATATAAACAATTTTTTTAATAAATAGGCAAAAAAAAAGGGCTAAAATAAATTAACCCTCTTTTATACAAGACAAATGTAACAGAACACTATAAATATAAAAATTAGTTTAACTCTTTTATTAACATATTATAACGATTTATTAACTCCTCAATATCTGTTCTTGAAAATTTAGTTAATTGTTTTGCTTTGTAATAAAGTGATTCTGCACATCCAGCTCCGTATTCTAAATCTAAATTTTTGCCAAATACAAATTGTTCTCCATACTTAAATACATTGCACCCTGCACATTGTACTTGACAATTAATTTCATCCCAACGAGTAGAATAATATTTACGACTTTGAAAATGACCACATTGTAATTTTTTCCAATGATCTTTTTTGCCACAAGTAAAACATTGTGCTATTTCGTTTTTAGCATAACGTTGTCTAATATATAAACTAAATACTTTGTCAAGTTTTTTTATTAGTTTACTTCTTGTTAATTTTTTCATTTGTAGGTATTACGTTATTGCATTTTTTACACAAGTAATAATAACCGTTTTGATTACTACCTAAATATAGCATTTTGTATTTACATTTTCTACAATTCATAATAACTAAAAAGAAAGAAAAAGAAAAAGGACAAAAAGAAAAACAAAGAAAAAAGCCTACAAAAAAGAAATAATTTAATTACCTGTTCCAAGCACCGTCCAACTTTATTAGGTTGTGCAAGTTTTGCTTAAAGCCAAACAAATATATAAAAATATTATTTACCTTGACCTTTATATTTCTTAAAATAGTTTTTAGAGCTTTTTAAGGCACTCATTTTACTTTTAGCGTGTATCCCTTTACGCTTTCTTGATTTGCTCTTATATGTGTTTATATTAATACCTTTAGCCATTATTTCTTAATGATCTTTGCTGTTTTTTCTATACCTCTTGATGTAAAGTAAAACCCTAAACTCATTATAACTATTTGACCAAGTAAGTCTACATACTGATTAGCTATGTTAAATTCTCCTATATTTCCGTCTATTAAAGCAAATAGAGTATATAGAACTAAAGAAAATATAGTAAGCATTGGTCTAATGTTTTTACTTAACCAACTATCACTTACCATATCGTTTGCGTGACGATTTGTTATTTCTTTTTCAAGATCAAGTTCAGCTTTTATAAATATCTCCTCCATCTCTTTTTCAAATTGAGCTTTTTCAACTTTACTAAAAGTATGTTTATCAATAATGTTAGATATTTTTTCAGCTATACTACCTCCTGCTCCTCCAAAAAGTTTTGCTAATATTTTTTTCATAAACTAATTTTAATATAATTAATGTAGCTAAAATTGTAAATAAGTTAGGATGCCAATGATCTCCACAAATTCCTAATATATGTTTTATAATATCCATAATTTATTGTTTCATTTTTATTTTACTATCATTTACCTCAAGCCTTGATATGTCTTTCGTTTCTACTTTTTGTTTATCAATAGTTTTATTGTTATTTTTTTCTACATAAATCGGTTGATTATTTCTATAATTTCGATTCCAATTATTGTTATACCAATTATCATAATATCTTGAATAATTAGGATATGAAATAACATTGTAATAAATATTAGGTCTAATCATATTAATAGGTAATCGTAGCGTATCGCCTTGTTCTGTTACAGCTAACACGTGAGTAATTTGTATTTTAGGTTTTGTGTCGTATGTTCCACAACTAACTATTAATAATAAAAATAATAATATTTTCATTTTTTATCTATTTGTTTGAGTTTGTTTATAGCCCAGTTAATACCAGCAGAACCTCCCCAAGCATCCCACATAAGACCCCCACACCCTTCTGAATAAGGAACATCTTTATGTTGTTGATGTCTTTTAAATGATGCCATTCTTGCTATAGTATCTCTTGTTATGTTTTGTTTTTTTGCTATTTGTGATGCTCTTTTTTTTCCTGTTGCTTCTCCACAAGAACCCCATCCATTTTTTTCTGCCCATTTTAAAGCACGTTTAGCGTTGTTTACTGCACCTTGTGGGTAATCGTTATATGATTCTAATTCTACTGAACCTTTAAAAGCATCATAACACATTGCTATTGCTTGGTCTTTTTTGTGATATTTCATAAGTTCTGGAACACAACGCATCATAAAATTCTTTTGTTGTTCTCCTTGCTTTTTTTTAGGTATCGGCATTATTATAAAATTTAAAATGTAGTACTATAAATACTACATAAATGTTTAACTCTGTAAAGTCAGTATGCTCATCTTCTGGCAAATAACTAAAACCAATTAATATGCCAAGAGCGAACCTTTCAATTATAGCAAATTCTACTTTTTTCATTTACAGCTTTTACATTCGCCTGTATAAGTGTAGTATCTGCCTTTGCGTTTTATTTCTAAAACTTGTTTTCTGTTTTTCTTTTTATTCCAACTTACGTGAATCCATTTAGGTTCGCCTTCTTCATTAGGATATTCATTAATTAAAATATCAAAGTCTAAATTGTCTTTTATGTAATGAAGCATTTCTAAATTAGTTTTACCTCCTAAAGAATCTAAATCAATAGCTAAACCGTCTTTATGAGCTGATGAAATAGCACCACCAATTCTTGAATTTAATTCTTCTGATCTATAAAAACTATTAATTCTTATAGGGTGGTTAACCCATTCTCTTAATGGCTGAAAGATTTTTTCTGCAATTAACTCCATATTTTCAATATGCTCTTTTTTAGGTTTGTTTGATATACCTAAACGTTTTGCTGTTTCGGAACGTACTGCTTCCTTATAGCTTATGTTTTCGCTTATTTTCTTCATACATTAAATACCATTTGTGAGTTGTGTACAGGATTGTAACTGTAAGTAGTATTATTTTTAATACCATATCTATATTAGTAAAGCTTAACGTAAACGCTGAAAAATTTAATACATACAATTTCATATCCTGTAAACTCATTATTTTTCTTCTTTAATTTCTTCATATGACCCATCTTTTAGGTCTATGTTAATTTTACCATATTTTTCTTCTAATGATTTCTTTGATTCTGCTTGTTTAGAAATTTCATCTGCATACATATGGTTTAAGCTATGGATTTGTGTACTTAACAATCCGATGTCGTGCTTAATAGCATTTAGCTTACCTTGTTGTTCTTGTAAATCTTTTAATTCTTCTTTTGTAATTTTTGACATTTTATTAAATTTATGATTAAGATATAAATATACTAATTTTTACATTTACATTCTTGTTTCAATTTGTCTACTTCTGCTTTTAGTTCTTGTATTGACTTAACTAACAAAGGAACTATTTTAGAATAATCAACACCTTGCATTTCTTCTGCATCTTTTTCTCCTACAACTGCTTGAGGTAAAACTTCTTGAAGTTCGTGAGCCATAACTCCATAGCTTCTACTTTCATCTAATTTCCATTTAAAGTCGTAAACAGGTATTTTAGAAACCATATCTAATCCTGCAAAATCTTGTAAATCTTCTTTTAATCTATAATCTGATGTTTCATTAAATGCGGTTGTAGAACCAGTTGTTGAGATTGAACCAACTTCACTACCATTTTTACCAAATCTTATTTGTTTTATAGTAGCAGTATCATCACGACATAAATTTATATAACCATTACCCATTTCAGAACTATTAAAATCTGCTAAAGTTCCTTGACCTGCTGCAGTTTGTATTCCCTTTAATAATTCCCCCACAGATGTTATGCGCATTTTTTCTGAACCACCACCAGTTCCAGTTAAAAACCTCATTCCAAGTTGTCCTCGTAAAAAAGAGCCATCAATAGTTGAATCATACCCTACAGCGTGTGTATTATCTCCTGCACCATTAAATCTGAATGAAGCAGTAGCATTTATTCCAATATCCCCCGCAGATGTTATACGCAATCTTTCTGTACCTGAACCACTTGTAGCAGTTCCCATATCTTCTATAGAAAAAGCTCCATTATCTTTGTTTGTTACAATTCTATAACCTTCATTATTTGTTGTATCTAAAAGTAGAATAGCAGAAGTTCCTGCGTTATCAAATCTTACAAGGTCGCCTGATGTATGCAAAATTCTTTGAGGGTCATCAGTTCCAATTCCTACGTTTCCTCCGTTTGGATTTAATAAAAGTGTATTACCGTCGCTTAAATCAGTTATACTTGTAGACTGTATCCAAGCTCTTGATGAAGTTCCTAAACCAAAATCTAAACTTGCAGATAAAGTTGAGCTTGTTGTTGATGCAAGTCTTAATCTTGTTCCGTCGCTTACAGTAGTTCCCGAAGTAGCAGGTTGTCCCGTAGCGTCTCCTCTAACATCTAAAGTAGTTACGGGTAAAGTATCTCCAATTCCTACGTTTCCAGAACTGTCTATAACCATTCTTTGTGCCCAAGTAATTGCAGAATTTGCTGTTCCTGTACCTGCATTTTGGAAATTAATTACATCATCATTAAACCAAATTCTACTTGTTGCGTGTGCTGAAATTCTTTGTTCTTCACTAGCTGTTGTAAACTTAAAGTTTGTTCCAATACCGCCATCTGGATTTGCATTATTAGCTCTTGCAAACATACTTAAACTCCCAAATTGGAAATTTCTCCAAGTACCTGTTGAATTTTCAGCTTCTGCATTTAATCCAAAGTTTCCAGAACTGTCTATATTCATTACTTCACTTGTGCCTACCTCTATTCTTAATGGTCTTGCTGTTTGAGAACCATCTTGTTTACCTACTTTAATAAATGCAGAAGTAGAATCACCACCTATTGAAATCATTGATGCACTCGCTGTTAAACTTCTTGCAACTATTTCACCACCTACTAATAATTTTGTATCATAATTTGTAGTAAAGTTGCCTGAAATAGTATCATTAATTCCTACGTTTCCTTCAAATTCAGCATCGTTGTTACCTTTTAGTGTTAAAGCTCTTGATAATACACCTCCTGTTGTAGTATTAAAATTAAGTTGGGTAGTTCTTGAACTTGTAGCCCAGTTAGCTTCTGCAGATGCACTTATTTGAGCAGTTACATATTGGTTACCTGTATCTATATCTTCGCCACTAAATTCGAATTTACCTAAACTATTTCCAGAAGTTGGAACTGCATCTCTTGAAACTGTAATACTTGACCCAGTCGAAGTTGTTGTAAAGACATCTTCTGCAATTAAACCTCCTGTAATGTCTAATTCTGCTTGAGGATTAGTATTTCCACCAAGTCCTATATATCCATTACTAGATTTAGCAAATAAAACTGTACTTCCAGTTTGGAAATTATTATCAAAAGATTGAAAAAAGAATCCTCCAAAAGAACCCCTTGCTTCCATTCTCCAGTTGTTATCTGTATTATTGGTGTCTTCGAAATCAAGTATAGGTGTTCCGTCTGAAATTGTTATGTCATCTGCAAATGTTGTTTTTCCTGTAACATCTAAAGTTCCTGCAACTAAAGTATTTCCTGTTGTAGCATTTACTGTAAACTTATTTGTGTTGATTGCTAAATCTCCTGTAAAAGCAGTATTTCCACTTGAAGCAGCAACTGTAAATTTATCTGTATTTACTGCAAAGTTACCTGTTGAACTTAAATTAGTGTTTGTACTTAATGAGCCATCTACTGTAATTGCACTTCCTGATTCTGAAACTATTGAATCTGCTATTACTTGTGTTGCTGACCATTTAGTTAAATTTCCTGTTGTTCCTGTTCCGTCTATTTGTGAATGATCTAATTTAGTCCATTGATTGTTTGCACCAGCTATAACCCAGTCTCCTACAGTCCAGTTAGATATACCATTTAATGTAGTAGTCCCCCCAACGCTTACAACATAATAATGACCTTGCGTTATAAAAGGACTATTATCTATTGTATAGGCTTCTCCTGTTAACATTATATCTGCACTTAAAGAAAGTGTTGTATCGCTATCTACGTTTGAAACTAAAGCAGTTTGACCGTCTACTTGATTGACTACTTGATCTCCTACCGTTACTGTACTTGTAAAACTTGCAGAACTATCTACTAATTTATTTGCTGTTGTTGCAGTTGTTGTTCCGTTTGCAGCTTCCCCACCCCCAGAACTTAATACTGGAGAATTAGTATCTGCATCCCAAGAACCCATAAATCTTAAACCACCTGCTAATCCATTTACTTGTGATTGTAGTTTACCAAATCCTTCAACTATTGTATCTGTTGCTAAAACAGAACTTGCAGAAGGAGAAGTTAATCCTGTTAATACTTTACTTGTTACTGAATTATTGTCTAATGTTACTGCACCACTTACATTTCCTGTTCCGTCTACACTTGATATTGTACCTGTTGCTTGACCTGTTAAAGATAAATCCCTTGCAGTTTCCCAAGCTGTAGCTGTATCTGCGTTTCCTGTTAAATCTCCAGTTACATTTCCAGTAACATTCCCTGTCACGTTTCCAGTAACATTTCCTGTAAGATTACCAGTTACATTTACATTTACTGTACTTGGTAAACCTATTGTTACTGCCTGACCAGAACCTGATGTTTCTATTTCATTAGTTGTTCCTAAAACACTAAACGTTTCTGAATTTAAAACTACTGCACCACTTCCTGAATCTGTTGTAAAATCTAAATCACTTGCATTGTTTAAACCTTTTACATAAGCAGTTGTCGCTACTTTTGTTGAATCGTCACTTGATGCTTGTGTTGTTGCAGTAACACCATTAGCTAATACAGATGTTGCAGTTACATTTCCTGTTAAGTCTCCTGTAACGTTACCTGTTACGTTTCCTTGTAAGTCTCTATGTACTGTTGCAGGTAAACTTAAACTTAATCCTTGACCCAAAGCTGCAGTTGTTATTTGATTTGCAGTTCCTGTTACGGCAAATGTTTGTGTGTTAAGGTTTACATCTCCTGTTCCACTATCACCAGAAAAATCTAAATCAGAAGCTGCATCTAATATGTCTACATATGCAGTTGTAGCAACCTTTGTAGAATTATCTCCTTGTGTTTGTGTAGTTGCAGTTGATCCGTCAGGCAGAACAACACCACTTGAATTAAAAGAAATTGTTAATGTTTGGTTTGATGCTACTGTTGTAATTTGATTTGCAGTTCCAGCAATGTCTAATAATTGTGAATCTAAATCTACAGAACCATTTCCAGTATCTCCTTCAAAGTCTAAATCCTGTAATGTAACGTGTCCTTGTACATAATCTATAATAGCAGCAGTTGTAGGGATTGAAGTGTCGTTATCGTTGTTTAAAACGCCATCTGCAGCATCTACAAACTTGCTTATAATTATATTTTCGCCTGTATCTTTTAAAGAGCCAAATTCTAATATAGCAGTAACTTTAAAATCTCCTGCTGTATTCATAAATACCCCACTTGCTAATCCTGAACCGTCTGTTAGCTCTTTTAAACTTGAAGTTAAAGCAGCATTATCAATAGTTTTGATTAAACCTGAATAAGTATCTGATATTCTTGTGTTAAATAGACTTGCCATATTTTTTATTTTTTATTTCTTGTTTCTTTAAAAACGTTTTCAGTTTTTCTATATTTTTTTGTTTTGGTTTATATCTCATAATACCCAGCCATTAAATAATGCATCATAGTCAGGATAAATGTCGTCATTTGTGTTACTTGTGTATTCAGGATAGTCTGATTGATTAAACGACATAAAATCAATAAAACGTCTTGAATAATATTCCATAAATTCACGAGCTTTGTCTACTAAATAATCTACTTCGTTTTTACTTACTGTTTCGCTTGTTTCTGATCTATGTTTAAAGACACCACCATTTTTTATAGCATAACTTGCAAATGGAATATAATATACTTGAGCTGCCCATATCAACATTGGCTGTAAATATGTGTTAAGTAATGTTTTGTATTTAGCATTAGCTACGTCATCAATTTCTCCATTAGCAATTAATGTAGATATTTTATTGTATAAGTCTGTACCTGTATAGTTTTGTATATCTATTTCTTGAGCTATCTTGATAAACTGTATAAATTTATCAGTATCTACGTTGCCATCTATTATGGAATTTCTAACTAAATCGGTTCTATTTATAAATAATGCTGTTGCCATAATTTTCTATTTTGGGTATGCTCCTTGATTAGGCATATTAACTGGTGCTATTTGTGATTGTTTAGTCCCTCTTGGATTCTTAATATAAGTTTTAGGTATTGTTCTTGTTTTCTTGTAATCACTTAAATCTTTAGATGGTTTAGTGTTTGCTTTTAGTCTATATAATTGACGCATCCATTTATGTCTACAATAAATGCCACCCTTGAATTTGAACAAATCGTATGCTTTGCCTTTATGTCCTAATTCTTTGTTAACTCCTTCTCTTGACGCTTTGTCAATATCTTCTAATCTATAAACAATACCTGATTTAGATAAACGCATCATATTTTCACAAAAATCTCTTGTTGAATTACTTGGTTTTTTAGAACCTACTACATACTTATATCTAATCTTATAGTTTTTAGAATCTAAATAACTAAAGCCATCAGGTTTAGCAGTAATTTCATCTTTTAATTGTTGAAACAAACTCTTTTTTTCATCAATACATATATTAGCCCAGTCCTCATTGCTTATGTCAGAGCCTTCTTGTAATTCGTCTACAAGTTCCCATTCGTCATTTATTACTTCGCCTTTTAAATTTTCTAAAATAACTTCTCCAAGTTCGCTTGACATTTTAATCGGAATACAATTAGGCACTAACCTACCGTTCTTAACTTTCATTCCATATTGTTCATATCCAGCTTGACAAGGTTTTTTTAAGTCAATTTCATCGTGTGATTCACAAGGCATATACCAAACCTTATCTCCTTCTTTGTGTTCGTGATGACCAGAACATCCCATTTTTTCTGCTTGTTCTTCTGCTTCTTCTTTAGTTTCGTAAACCTCAAATCCGTCTATTTCTTTAAGATCAGTAGACATTTTTATTCCAGTTTCTTCTTCTATTTCTTCATCTGTCTGTACACTTCTGTCAACGTCAGTAAATTCTAATGGCTGTAACGTAATAAAGTATAGGTTTAAGGCTATATTATTGTAAGCGAGTATGTTGTCAAAGCAATCTATTAAAAGTTCCTGAAACGGTCTTATAACGGTGTTATCCATAAGCAAGGATGCTGTCTTTATTTCATCTGCATTGTTTCCAAGACCTGTATTGTCTTTTATACCTAAAAGCATAGGACTTACTACCCTATGAGCTACTAATACTTTACTTTGTGATTCGTCACTTAAGAATTGGTATTGATTGTGAGCATCTGATAATTGAACAGGTGTTATTTCTGCTTGTGCTTCTTTATTGTCGTTAAATGATAATATAAATTTACCTGCATTACTTGTTCCACTAAATTTTTGTGCAATACGTTGCTCTATTAGTTCTCTTTCTTGTGGATTGGGTGTTCCATTATTGAAATTTATAAGCATTGAAGGACTTAAACCATTCATTATATTGTTTAAATGATAGTTACTGATCTCCTCCTCAAGCTCTGCATATTGTATGCCACCCTGATAATCTACTGGTGCATAGTAGTAAAAGCCTGATTTATAAGGTTTTATGTAATATATTTCTATGTTTTCTTTTGACATTCCATAAGCTGGTATTCTTAATGGCTTATCACTTGGTTTTAATTTAGACCAATCTTTAAAATAATAGTATGCTGGTATATCTCCATCTTCATTACATTTTTCTGCCCTTAATGTTTCAATAGGCATATGTTCTATTTGAGCAATTTTAGTTCTGTCTTTAGAATAAATTATTTGCATTGCACATTGACCCATTAGTTTTAGATCATAACATAGTTTTCTTACAATATCCTTTTTAAATAATGTAATCATTTCTGCATACTGCTCTGGTTTTCTGTTAGAATCAGTAGCTCCTAAACCTTTACCGTAGATTTGTTGACTTATACCATTAATACAGGCATTGTTTGTAGGACTTCCATTGTATCTGTCTATTAAAAATTGAAAGTAATTGTTATCTTCTCCATAACCTACCCATTCTTGGTTTGGAACTTCTGTCACTTCTGGACTTGTATAGGTGCTTAAATTAACAAAACTAATTTCGGATTTAGATTCTTTAACAAATTGACCTAAACTATTTCTTTTTCTATTTTTCATATTACAATGTAATCATTATTATAAGAATTGTCTGTTATGTATTGACCTTGATTGATGTTATAGTATAAATTATCCATTTGATCTATTTCTTGGTCTGTACAGAAAATCTTGTCTTTAAATATATCTACAATGTTTGTTGTATCTACATTCCAAAATTCATTATAAACTTCCCATAAAAAATAATTAGTATTCCAAAAATTAGGGTCTGTATATAATTCTAAATCGTAAAAATGACCTTCAACTAAAACAGGACTAAATGCTTGACTAAACGTCAAATAATTACCAGATGTTATAGCATTAGAAACTTCATAAATTTGCGTTACATTAGTACTGTCATCTGTAATAGACAAAGTAAATTGTGAACCATACTCTCTTGGTATGATTTCAAACGCTTGAGACGAAGTAGTAGTCTTTAATACAATCATTTTATATATAACGTAATAAATAAGTTATTTTGTGAAAATGTTAAGGCAAAAAAAAAGCACCCCGAAGGATGCTTAATTTTTAATATCAATAAATATTAGTTAGGTTCAATTTGTGTTGCGTCTGCAACAATCAATCCTGAATCTAAAAAGTAAGGAGCTAATTCTTCCTGTCCTTCCATTACTAAAGTGAATCCTGATAAATCTCCTGCTGCAGCTCCAGAAACTACTGTTCCTGAAACAAACTCCATTCCGTTTTCAAGTCCACATAAGAATTGATTTCCGTAATAATCTTCAACACAAACGTAAGGTCTTGCAACTGCAATCTGTTGTAATTCTGCTTGAGTTTTAGCATCAAGGAATGTAAGTGTTAAATTTAAAGTTTGTGTATAAAAAGTAGTTCCATTTTCTCTTGAACTTGTTACAGTAGTTTCAAGTGAAGAATTACCCTTTACATCAAATTGATACCAGTCAGGTTGTGTTCCTGCGATAGTTGTTACTTGTTTTGTAGAAGAATCTACAGTGACACCAGTAATACCTCCGAAGTCTCCAAACCAAACTGTTTTTATGCCACCGAAGGCACTTTTACAAGGTAACTTTCTCCCTGTGTTTAATGTACAAGCCATAGTTTATATTTTATTTTATAAAAAAAGGGTAAGTAGGTTATCCCCACCTACCCTTATTTTTGGTTAATTTTATTTATTAAGAATAAAGAACGATCTCGCTTCCTATTCCGTATTGAACTCCAGCAGTAAATCTCATAATAACTCTTACGTTTTTACTTCCGTCAATATCAGCCATATCAATCAATTTTACAAGATTGTAGTCAGACATTAATCCAGTTCCAAAGTAAAGGTTACTTCTTTGAGCAGCCATTGCATAATTGTTTGGTAAACCATTAGCAACAAAGATTTTCACACCGTCAATAGAAAGATTTTCTCCTCCAGCATACCAAAGTGTACCTCTGTTGTCAATACCATTTGCTCCTACAGAACCTACATTTTCAGTTCCTGCAACGTTAGTTATAGCAGCATATCCTCCTAAAGCTCTAACATATGCTTTAGCAATGTTTTGTGAAACGTAAATGTGTAAATCGTCTTTACCATATAAAGTAGATGGAATTGCATCAACGATTTTTCCAAGTTCAGCAATTACGTTTCCAGAATTAACACCACCACCTACAGCAGCAACATCAATAACGTCAGCATCAGCAGTAGCTAAAGTTGTGAATCCATCAAATTCTCCAGCTACAGCACCACCAAGATTTCCTTGCCAGATATTGTTTTCTGTTGAAGCAGATACTTGTTCTGCAACGTGAGCAATTAAGAAACTTGAAAAATCAGGAGGTAGGTTATCAAAAGCAGAATATCCCATAGATACAGCTCCCCAGTCTGATTCAAAAGGTGTTTTACATAATTCAAGATTTACTTGAAATTGTTCTGGCTGGATAATTCTTTCTGTAAGTGTTACAGAACCAGCAGATGTGAAGTCACACGAGTCATCTGTAATTAAACCAGAAGTAACAACTTTTTTCATAACTTCTTTAAACTTAATGTTAGGCTTAATTTCGATAGCACCCTGACTTAATGTGTTACCACTCAAAAGAGCAGCAGCAATGTACTTACCTGCAAATTCTCCAGCATAAGTAGTAGTAATAGTTGGTTGTGGCATAATTATTTATTTTTATTTATTTAATTGATTTAATATATAGTCCATTGTAGAAGGCTTTCTATTTGGCGAAATTCTAAAATGTTCTTTTTTTGTATTTCCTGATTCAGGATTATGTTTAATTGGAGCAGCAGCAGGTTGTGATAATTCTTCCTTCAATTGCTCGTTTACTTCTTCGTTAAATTCTTCTTTAACTGTTCTGGATTTAGGTTGTCTTGAAACTTCTTCTTCCATTTCAACTTCTTTTTCCATATTTTTTTCTCCGACTTTAGATTTAAGATCAGCAATAGCATCTTCAAGATTTTTAATTCTTTTTTCCATACCTTCCCAGTCTTGTACATCAGCTTCTTCATCCATTTTTTCTTCTTTGTCTTTGTACTCTAAATCTTCTGTTTCGTCTTTAGATTCTTCTTCCTTTTGTGGAACTTCGTCAGATACTTCTCTAACGTCATCAATAATTCCTTCTTCTGCAACAACTACAAGTCTGCCATCTTCAAGTAGGTATTCGCCTACTGGCATAGCAACTTTTTCGTCATCTGTAAGAATAAATATCTCTTTACCTTTTTCAAACGACTCTGCTTCTACACGAGTACCGTTATCAAGTTTTTGTTCTTCAAGTTTAACCTCTATATTTAGAAGCGTCTTGATTTGGTTTAACATTTCAGTTGATTTCATAATTATATATATAACGTGGTTAATTAATTTTTTTGCATTTTCATATTGTTCTTGATATAACTCCTATGCCTTGCGCCCATAAAGAGCCATCACAACACTTTCTTGAATAAGTATTTTTGTCTTTACATAAACAAGCACGTCTTGAACCTTTAGGACTTGAATGACTTGGAAAAAATGTTTTTTTAGGCATTTAATTATCTAATTTTTCCAGTTTGTTGGATAACTCTTTCAGCTTTTTTCTCAATATCATTAACATCTTTTTTAATTTGCTGAAATGGTTTTGTAATTATATTTGCATTAACTCCTAATTCTTTAGCTTTTTTTAAATCTTGTGTAGCAAGTTTTTCACTTTCTTTTAATATTCCTGATGCTTTAAAACTTAATTTGCTCACATTTTTTCTTATAGCTATAATTTTATTTTTTAGTGAAACATAATTTCCAACTTCATTTCTTAAATCTTTATCAATAGTTAATAATTCTTTTAAAAATTTATTATAATCGTCTACACCTAATTCAACTTTTTCTGATTTTAATTCAGTTTGAATCATACTGAATATTTTGTTTATATGCTTACTCATAATTTTATTTTAAATATCTTTTTGCTTTTGCTTCTTGTTTAAATCCTAATTTTGCTGCTTGTATAGCTTTATTATAATTTGGTATTTCACTAACTGACATACCTAATAATTTAGCAGCAGTATCAGCAGAATTTATACCTTTAGCAAGTTTTTCCATATCTGACATTAAATCTTTTAAATCTACTTCTAAACTATTTTTTGCTGAATCAATTTCCTTTATATCTATATTAATGTTTTCTGAAAATATTTCTACGCCTTTATGATATTTAAGTAATTGTATTACGCTTTCAGCTAATTCAACTTTTTCGCCTTTAACGATTTTTTCTATTTGACTTAATAGTAAGTCTGCTTGTTTTTCTGACATATCTTCTTTTATTGATTCTTTTGGACGTTCCATTTTATCTGCAAAGTAGCCTTCTATAGAAAACCCTTTGACTTTACCTGTTTTAACATAGTCATTCCAGACTTCATCATTGTTAACTTTTACAGCTCCCATCCAAGTACCTACAGGTACATTCATACCATACTTTCTGGACTTGTCGTGTACTTCATCTTCAACAAGCCAAGATTCTACTAAACTTAAACCACTTAATGAATGTTGGTGTTCTAATGTTGAATTGTTTTGATTACCTTTTGTCAAATACATTTGGGATGCTTTCAATACCGTATCTTTAGAGAAGTATATATAATATTCATCTTCTCCATTATTTCGATATATAGGCTTGTTTGGTATTAACAAAGCTCCCATTAATATCTTTTTTTCTTTATCTATTTCTGCAAGTTTCACTTCATTACTTTTTAAAGCAACAAAATCTTCTTCTATGGCAGGATTTTCAACTATGGATATTGCTTCAATTCCAGAAGCATCTTGATTTTCGTCAAGTATTAATTCGACTATCTTCATATTTTATATAACGTTATTGATTAAAAATTTTGCATTTATATAGTAGCTCCTTCAACAATATTTCTTTCAAGCCCTTGTGCAGTTGTTACATCATTACTTACAACGTATGCTCTGACTGGTTCTTGTGCTTGTGTTCCTAATGCATCTGCCAACTGACTTGTTGCTCCTTGACCTACTACATTAAATGCAGGAGGTGTTGCTGGTGTTGGAGGAACAGGAGAACCACCACCTACTGATGCTCCTGCTGGAGGTGTTGGGTCTGGTGTTGATGTTATTGTTTTTATGTTTGCAATACCTGCTGCAGTAACTGCTGCTGCACCAATAAATCCAAATATACCTCCTTGAGCCAATGCCTTTGTAGCACCTGCATAAGTATCTCTAATAGCCTGTACTATTGCTATAGCTTTACCAAACTTTGAATTTTTACCTACAATACTTGCAATATCTGTTAAGGCTTGTGTGGTTAATTCTTTTTTAGATTTATTTAAATCTTTCTCTATAGCTACTTGTTGATTTGCATTTTCTTGTTGATATGCTAATAGTTCGTTGTTAGCATCTACATACGCTTGTGTTCCTTCTTTGTATTGATCTCTTTTTTCTGTTAATCTTTGTGATTCTATTTCCCCTTCTTTTTGTGCAATATCTAATTGAGCCTGTAATCTTAAATAATCGTTTTCTATTTGTTCTGCTGTAAATTCAGATTGTGCTTTATTTCTTTCTGCTTCTGCATCACTTATAGATTGATTTAATTCTTTCTGTTCTCTGTCTAATGCTAAATCATTTGCTTTCTGTTCTGATCTAAAACCTGCAACAGTAGCCTGTACTGCTAACAATTCGTTTTGTGCTTCTATTAATGCTATTTGATTTTGGTCACTATCGTTTTTGTCAAATTGTGCTTGAGCTGCAGCAAGTATAGCATTTGCATTAGCTAACATTGCTTTTTCTTGTTCATCTAATACAGCATTCAATTCATCATTTGCTTTCTTTCTTTCAGCTATAGTATTTCTTTCTTCATCCCTTACTTGTCTTAATGTTTCTGCTTGTAGGTCATACTTCTCGATTAATCCTTGATTTTGTACTGCTGCCAATTCTGCTGTTTTAGCAAGATTAACATTTGCAGTTGCAGCTTCGACAGTTTCTTTTACATAATTTGTAGTAGCAGTAACAACTTTATCTACTGCTTCTACTGTTTTGTCAAATGAATCATCAACACCTGTAACAACATCTACTAATTCTTTACCTGCATTTTTAGCTGAATCTAATGCACCTGCAAAATCTCCTTTGAATACTTTCATTACTGCTTCTGCTAAAAACCCTAATGTATCTATAGAAGATTGTATTCTTTCAATTATATTGTTTTTAATAGCAACACCAAAATCAATCATATTTTGTATAGGGTCATCAAACGCTGCTTTAAAGAAATTTGTAATACCAGCAGTATTGTCAAATATAAAATTAAACAAGTCGTTAAAAGCTAATGACAATGTTTCAAACGTAATAGAAAAAAAGTCAGCTACTTTTTGGTTTTCGTTTAGAACTTCTGTAAACTTTGCAAAAGCAGCAACTACAAGCCCTATACCTACAGCTTTTAATGCACTTCCTATTTTCTTAACACCTCCAGCCGTTTTATCAGATGCTTTTTCAACACCTTTTAAACCTTTAGCAGTTTCTTCATTTCCTTTTTTGACTTCTTTATTAAGATTAACTATTTCATCAGTTAGGTTATCAACACCTTTTTCTGCTTTTTTAGTTTCTATATCTAATTGGACTTGTATTACTTCTGCCATTTTATTTCTTTTTTAATTTGTTTAAATCCTTCTTTAAAGGTTTCAGCTAATTTATATTTGCCTTGTGCAATTCTAATTGTTTCTGTTTCTCCGTCTACGATCTTTAGTAACTCTAATATATTTTTTATCATAATTTTATTTTAAGAACCACATCCTTTAGGATATTCTCCTGTAGCATTTTCAAATTCTGACTGCCACCAACCTTCTAACAACAAAGACGGAGCAGTAGGTGTGTAAGCTATTTTGTTCCACCTGTCATATTTACTACCTCCAACATTACTATAATTCCCACTATCTGCAAAAACAGTTAGTTCTTTATTAGCGTATATTTTACCTATAGTTTGTATAACGTTTTGAGTTCCAAATACTATGCTTGAAGTATCTGAATAAACAGTAACTAAAGTTCTACCTGAATCGCTTGAACAAGAAGTTCCTGTTGCATTATAATACATACTTATAGCAAAACTATCTGATTCAAGTTCGTTTATTATTTCAAGATTACTTTTGCCTGTAATTAAATTGGTTTGTAAAGTATTAATGATATAATCTTGATTATTAATAGTAACCTTATCATTCATTTTTAGGTTTTTAATAATATTTAAAGGTAAATCTGCTTTTATATTAGTTAATCTTCTTTTACCATTAAAAATGTTTTGTATATATCTTAAATAATTTTCTTCAAATAAAGTTCCTGTAAATGTTGTATCTAATGTATATTCATTTATTTCTAAATAAAAATTTATGTTTTTTGTACTTGTTGAAGAACTTAATGATAAACTATTACTTGGTATAATATAATTAGTTATAGGAGAATGATTAGTTGAATCTGTCCTAAATGATATTTCAGTTCCACTTGTTATTTGTATTGGATAAAATAATAATGGTTTTCCAATATATGCCTCTTGATTATCATCTACAAAATATCCCCATTGTACATCAGTAGTTCCGATTCCAGAAGCGTTAGCATCTACTAATCTTTCAAATTGCATATGTTCAAAAGGAAGTGTTATTTTATAAACAGGGTTAGGAGCATCAAAATTATTTCCTACTGTTGAATTTCCTTTAAATTGTTCTGCACCCCAGCTTTTATTTTGTAGTTGTTCGTATTGTAATGCAAGGAAAGTTCCAGTACCTTCATAACCAAACTCTATTTCTTTATATGGTAAAGCCACATTAACTTGACCTGTTTGCGTATCTACATATTCACTAATATCATAACTTGTTCCTGTTGCATAAAAGTTGTCTAATTTTTCAACTCTTATTTTACCATAATCTGCATCCTGCGCATTACTAACATAGTAAGCAGTTAGATTAAACATCTTAAATAAACCCGTAAGAAAATCTATTATTTTAATATCAGGTATTTGTTCTGTAATTATAAATTCAAATGTAGCGTATAATTGGAATGTACTTGTATCGTAAGTATCTGTCCAAGTCTGACCATCATAACCTGAAAATTCCCATTTTATACTTGAAAAAGTTAAACCTAAAGGGTCTGAAATACTAACTATTACTGTATAAACAGCAGCATCCATAGTTCCTATTTGAGATTTATTAAAAGTTTTTGTTCCTACGTTTCCTGTAAATTGTGCAAATAAAGTATTATTACGATTTATTGTCACATCATAAGGTGTGCTTGAACCTGTAGTTAAAGTTAAATCTTGTTGTATAGTAGGCAAAAGTCCTTCGTTTATTATTATAGCAGAACCAGTAACATTAGTTGTTCTATTGTTTAATCCTGACAAAGGGAAAGCATCAATTAAAGTTGGATATGTAGTAACTTGTACAGCAGGTTCTACACTTCCTTTTTTTCTATGTAACCATAAATAAAGATTATAAAATTCTGTATTTGTTGTACTGAAAAAATCACGAGTAAAAGTTATATCGTAGTTAGGTTGGTTTTCTATTGCTTCTATAATTTCATAAACTCTTATAGCATATTTTAAGTCTGACCATAAAACACCGTGATCGTGAGAGCTTCCTGTATGATAATATAAGTTTCCTGTATCGTCTAAATGTTTTGAATTATCAGAATTATAAAATAATCTTGACTCAACTCCACTTGCACCTGAAGTAATTAAAGGACATAATATTGCTCCAGAAGGACTTTGTAATCTTGATTTTATTAAACCTGCACTATAATCTAATTTGTATTGGTCTAAATCATCTAAAACACCAAGTTTGTCATCTCCTAAAACATCTTTTAAATTAACAGTTTTACCAAAGAATGTAATTTTGTATGAATATATTCTGTTGTTTTTTAATTCTGTTCCAGTTAATTTTACATAACCTCTTTGAAACGTAATGTTATTTAATTCGATTAAAGCATCTACTTTGTTTCTTGCATCAAATCCATCTACAATATCATAGTTGTAATAATGTTGAAAAATTTGATTGTTAATTTTAGAAGCTGGTATGGTAAACGTTTGACTAAATTCTGTAAATATTTTTGCAGGGTCTTTTATGTTTTGAATAGATTGATTAAATGAAACCTGTTCATCTTTAAACAAATCTACTCTTTGATTATTAATATATAGTTGTAGTTTTTGCATTATCTAATGTTATTTATATAATCTGCTGATAATTCAAAGTCAAATGTGTATTCTATTAATTTATCATTTAATGATGTCTTTTGCACCATACTGCTTTTTGTAACATTAACAGGAACTACTTCAGTTTGGTCTATTCTGTTATATAATTTATTTCTTGTAAGCCAAACTTTTTCTGATAACATTAATTGTTCAAACCATTGATTGCACCATTCAGGATAATATCCAGAACTTAATGTAAATTTTTGACTTGCTGTTGTATTAAAAACTTGTTTAGTATGTTGATTAACACTATAAGTTCCTGTTGATGAAATTATATTTCTTTGAAATTGCTGTTGTTTTTTAGAAGTAGTATAAACTGTTTTTAAAAAAAACCAAATATCTTGTAATGCTCCAAATTTATTTACAAATGTAATTTTATGACCATCCCCATATTTAGTACAATCTATTCTATTTATATTAACTCTAACCCCCATTGTAGTTCCTATAATTTCTGATTGATTAGAAGTATAAGAATAATAATTCATAACACCTGCCGTTGTAATACCAGCAACAACACCTGCGTAACCAACAGGTACATATATTTCTGCATCTGCTGCTGGATATGGTTCTCTTTCAAATAAAGTGTTTGGTAAACTTGTAAAAGGCACGGTAGGATTATCCCCCTCCATAAATGTTCCATAAGCATCATATCCTATGTCAGTCCATTGTGTGCCATTAACTAGACTATCACTTCCAGTATAAGCGTTTATAGCTGTAACTATTGTTAATGTTTGAGCAGTATATGTTCCGTCAAAAGTTATATCTAAAAAATCTCTGCATAATTCTGCTATTTCAAAAAGAGCTACTTCATTTGGTGCAACTTCTTTCCTTAACGTATACTTTAGTGAACCTCCTATTGTAATTGTACATATTGCATAAGCTGAATTAGCTCCTGCAGTTATATATTTATATTGTGGACTTCTTAATGCTATTGCTGCCATTGTTTATTTTTTTGTTCCTAATATTATTCCTTTTTCTATATCTAATATAAAGTCGTTTACTAATTCTTCTGGCAGTCTTTTAAAAGCTGCTTCAAATGGTTTAGTAAAAAAGTATGTAGGTTTAAATCCTTGTGCGTATATACTTCTCTGTAATACAAATGCCATACTCTTATAACTTCCTTTTTTAAATTTACCTTCTTTATCTCTAAATCTTATATTCTTTCTTTGTGCCCAGTCTCTTAAAGGTTGCATTGGTGGCATCTTTTGTTTATAACTAAACTTACTGTTAGGAGCTTTTTGTCTGCCTCCTTTTATTAATGCAGGATTAGCACCCTTAACACCTTGATCTTGAAATATACCGTAATCTTCCATATAGAAGTCAAGTATAAATCCTTTTTGTTCTTCATCTAATGTGTATCTTATTGATTCATATAATGCTCCTCCTCCTTGTTTGTTTTTAGTCAGTCTTGTTCTGGCTTGTTGCACAACATACCTTCCAAAATCATTAAGAGCCTTATTTATATTTTCAAAGTTCATTAACAGATTCTTATATCGTTATAAATTACAATATCCATTGTTGCAGTCCATCCTGCTAATTGGTTTTCAAACCTATCATAAAATGGTTCACAATTTACAGGACTATCTAATTGATATTGGTCTTTGTATAAAGTACCCATTCTTAAAACTTGTATTACTTTATTTAATACTGCTAATTGTGTGTTAAGTATATCTTGTTCATTATTGTTTCCTATAAACCTATCTTCTGTTGGTAATTTAGATTGATCTACAATATCCATTGCAAGAATGCTTATGTTAAACGTAAGCGTTTGTTCTTCTTGTGTTACGTTGTTGACTATAATGTGAGCAAGAGGGAATATGTCTTGCTTGTTAAGGTTAACATCATATAGGTCTCCTGTAGTTACTGTATTACAATTTATGTCAGCTAAAAGCTGGTCTTTTATTGTTTCAGTTAATTGGTAAAATCCCCTTATTCCTTGTTGGCTCATTTAAACTTACTTTTTATTTGTTTCGATTCTAATTCGTTTTTGTCTTTCATAAATGCTAACATCATTAAACATTTATGCATTTCTAATTTTGTGATATCTTCAAATCTTGTAATATCTCCTCCAGCGAGTCCGTAAAGGCTCGAATACCATCCCCACTTTTTTGCAAATCCAGCACGTCCAGAAGTTGTTTCTCCTCCTTGTTCTCCAAATAATTCATCATAGTTTTCGATAATTCTATCCCTAAACGATAAAAAAAAAGTATAGAACCGAATACAGCATCCATAGGCATTGTAGTAATTCTGTCTTTTTTATCAGGGTCATAGTCCTCTATTAAATACTTGTTTCCCAGTTTTTGTTTGATAGGTCGGTATAGTACATTCATTGCTATTTCTATATTATCCCAGTCTCCCATATAAGTATCAAGGTCAATATATTCTCCTAATGTAATTTCATCAAGATCAGGAACAAAACCATACTCTACATTGTTAAGCCAGAAGGACTGTACTAAATCAGGCTTCTGTTCAAACATATCTGATATTATTCTTGTAATACGTTCTGCATCTGACAATCTTATGTTAAGAGCATCTTGAGGTTTTACCCTACAAAATATCTCTATCATTTTAGTCTGTATGAAGTTATTATCCTTTGCTTTGTCTTGAGCTTTTAAGAACCTTTGATATTGCTTTAGTGTAATCTCATTAAGTTCGTTAGGAACGTTTATATTAGCTTTCATACTTATATAACGTAATTAAAGTAGGATTTTAGTATAAAAAAAAAGGTGCTATTTCTAACACCCTTTTTCCAAACAAAACAACTCAATTATATAGTCACTCACTATAATATTTATTTTCTTCTTTTATTAATTCTAAATCATACAAGGCTTCATTCATTCTTTCTCTATATTCACTATTAGCCATTTTAGAAGCTGTAAGATCATTTTGTAAACCTGCAACGTAAATTGAATTATCAATAAACGCATCTCTTAATTTTAGAACCTCTTTGTTTTTAGGTTTTGCCTTTAACCATTTTTTAATTAGTTCTCCAATTAATATTTGATTGTTACTGTATTCTAAATCTTGTATGTTCTGTATTTTGTTTCTCATACTGCCATTTCTAACAAATGTAAGAAAAAAAACAATGCAATATAAAATACTGCCCAGCCAATAGCTGCATAACCTGCAACCTTTAAAAATGTTTCTTTGTTTTGTTTTTTAGATATTTTCTTTGCAATGTAATATCTTCTGTTTCCGTTATCTTCGTAATAGTATTTCATTATGATAAAATTAAATTTACAATAGTAGCAATAACTAATAATACAAATGCTACTTTGATTGTGTTAAACATAGCTTCTTCCCTTTTAGGATTACGCCCTTGATTTGATCTATACTGTCTTTTTTTCATAGTATATCGTTTTGATGTTTAAAGTCTAAAATGTTTTTATAAGATGTTAATGCCCAGTCTTTGTGATGAGGTTTTAAATCTGCGTGTTGTATTAACATTTTTAAAGTTGTTTCAACATCTATAATTTTAAATTTATCTTCTAATTTTATTTTATTTACTGCCATTTGTTAAGTATTAAAAAGGGAGCTTTTACACTCCCTGTTGTTATTATAAAGTTTTAATTTCTTTTAACTGTTCGTTACATTTAATCATATCTCTTGCAAATAATATAATTTCAGATTCATTACTTCTTAAATTATCTTCATTTTCTGATGACTGATTTAACCATTCTATTAAATGATTTAATTCTCTTGTTAAATGACTACTCTCAATTCTTATGTTAGTACCTGCAGTCGACAACTTAAAAGTTAAATCGTGTTCAAAATGGATTGATTCCATTGTTAAAGTTAAGTGTGCTATTTTTACACTACTACTACTTAAATTTTTAATTTCGTTAAGTTTTAATTTATTCATTTTGTTTTGTTTATATAACTGCTTCATTGCAATTATACTGCAATATACAACTATTTATTTAATTAACAAAATATTTAATAAAGTTTATTCAAACTCTATAATATCACACTCCCTACAGTAGTAGTAGTCCTTGTTGTCTTTACCTGAATATATTGTCATTGTCTGTTTACATTTTTTACATTCCATTTACCCTTGTTTAGTTATTGTATGTAATATTTACCCCTATTAGGATTTTGAAGCTGATAACTTACTGCATATCTAATTGCATCAATAAGATGATTATGTTTATCTATTGGTGTGTTAGATTTCTTCTCAAGCCAACTGTAGTTGTTTAGTTCTTTGATTAAATTTATGCTTTGTTCGTCTACTATTAAATCATAATCTTGTAATAATGATATTCCATAAGTTATAGAACCAGCTCCTTTTATTGAAGAAACTATATTACATCCTTTTTGTTTTAATTCATAGATCAATCTTTTTTCTGCTGCATCTCCAATTATTAAATTGTCTGTAGCGTGTTTCATATTTAAACGTGCTATTTCTGTTGTTGTTAAACCATTCAAGTAAAAACATTCTTTTAGATAAATAATCTTTCTTGTTGTATCTATATTAGTTTCTACTAATGTGTTAGGGTCATTAAATCCAAAGTCTTGACCAAATACACTAACGCCTACTTTTTTAAATTCTCCTATTGACCAGTTAGTTAATATAACACCCTCTGCTTTATTAAGCCACCCTCCGAGCATTTGATGTTTATATTTTTCTGGTCTGCGTTGTTTAATGTTCTCTATTTGGTTTATATAACTTTCTGATAGGTTCTTTAAGTTGTCTAAATAGGTAGTGTGTATGTAAGTGATATTATCTTTTGATTCATTTGTGCCTTCTTGGATTCCTTTATCTTCAAAGAATCTTTTATATATCCAATGTTCTTTAGTTGTAGGGTTTAGTATTAGTATCACTCTATTATGTTTGCCTTGTTGTCTTACTGACAAATCTATCTTGTCAAATGTATCTTCATTAGTAAGTTCTTCTGCTTCATCTAATACAAACGTTGTAACGCCTTGTAATGACTTTAGATTAGCTGTTTGATCTCCACTTGATGTTTTGATACCTTTAAAAATTATCTTGCTTCCAGAACGCTTATTTCTTATTTCATCTTTTGTGATATGAAAGTCATCAAATATTTTAAGCAGTTCAAGTTTTTCAATAAATTCAGGGATAATAGAAATATAAGTAGAAGATAAAGTGTAACGAGTAAACAGTATAGTATGCCCAGCTTCATAAGTTAAAAGAACTAATAAGAGGTTTATGGAGAATGATTTGCCAGACCCACGTCCTCCAGTTACAATAAAGTACCTCCCATCTGATTCAGCAATAGGAGCATACTTTTTATTTATTTCAATCACTTAAATTTGATTAGGTCTCTAAAGTTTACATTAAAGCCGTCACTTGAAGATATATCTACAGATTCTTTAGGTTTGCCATATCTATAACCGAAATATAGATTCATAGCCCTGCTGTCCCCTTTTAATATTTGTTTACCTAAAGTTTTAATTACTTCATCATTATCTATTAAGGCATCAAGTTTTTCAATCAGCTTTAGTTCGTCTGCTTTTTTAGGTCTCCCTGCACCTTGTCTTACGCCACCATTGTTTTTTCTATTATCCATAATTGATATTTTATTGTTTAATCAATCTTTATTATATAACGTAATTTTTAACTTATTTTAATAAACTATTAAGACAGGAACTATATTCTTTTGTATATTCTATCTATAAATTCACTAAAATCGTCTCTGCCATTACAGTTTTTATCTT
>Ga0208793_1000252_pt1 | contig 37535 bp, 41 predicted proteins | sample 17_taG_FD_184092 | JGI IMG/M metagenome (GOLD analysis project Ga0208793, IMG submission 184092) | Marine viral communities from the Subarctic Pacific Ocean - 17_ETSP_OMZ_AT15314 metaG (SPAdes) (version 2) | ecosystem: Environmental > Aquatic > Marine > Oceanic | place: Pacific Ocean | collected... | reverse complement strand
ACCACCATCTGGACTTGACCCAAGGTTCGTGGACCTTGATGACTCGCACAAACAAGAAGATGCATGACTGGGCCCACGAGCTTCGCAGAGACGGGTTTCTATACTCTACCAAGGGAAGGTCCAGCGTCAGTGAAAAGCTGGCCTCAGTGATCTCCTCATGGCGCACGTTGCAGCAGGGTGAGGCTCTGCCATACCGATTGGTTTGCCAGTTGTATGACAACGTTCCAAAGCAAGGGGACTATGCGGTTGTGAAGCGCGGTTCGAAGAAGCTGCTCGAAGCGGCCAGTCCGGACGCGATGTTGACCTATGACATGTTGGTTGCGGAGTTCGGGATGAAGGCTCCGTTGGAGCGTGAGGCGTTCGATGTGGCAAACATGGGCAAGGACATGCGAAACTACATTAGGGCCATTGAGCGGCGCGGAGAGGACATCCTAGCCACGCCTCGGTTAAAGGTGTCCACGTTCCACGGAATGAAGGGCGGCGAGGATGATAACTGCGCCGTGTCTTTGGGCAGCACATGGGCTTGTGTGAATACGGATTTTCCGGATGACGAGCACCGAGCCATGTACGTTGGTATAACCAGAACAAAGAATCGGTTGTGCATAATCGATTCCGACGAAAGGCATAGGTACGACCTATGAAAGATAAAAAAATAACTTTGAAGGAATGGCACGAGATGACCAAGCTTGAGATGCGGAAACCCGTCTCAGACCTTACAAAGGATGAGGACATCGACGCCGTGCGTTTTACTTGGGATGCGGAGAGTGAAACGTTTGTTGTGGCAGGATATGAGGGAGTTAAGCATTGAACTGCTGGCATTGTAAAACAGAATTATCCAAGGGAGGGTTCGGATGAAGAGAGATGATGTTTTAAAGACTGCAAAGACCGCGATCAACGGTCAGAGGGCCAAGGATTATGGTGACGCATACGATAACTTCACGCGGATTGCTGATGGATGGAATCTTATTGTGAAGGAAGCGCAGTGCACCAACGGGTACATCACTCCGCAGCATGTTGCTTTGATGCTCGACTGGATGAAGACCGCGAGGCTACTGCACAACTTGGATTCCGCAGATGGATGGGTGGATAAGGTTGGCTATAGCGCGTTGGGATCTGAGTGCGGGGATCGTGAGAGCGAAATACAAGAGCGGTTAAATCTGTTCATTGGAAAGGTTCCGAATGGCAAGGGATAGAAAAGACAAGAAGACTGTGGATCTGGTCGCTCGCATGGAGCTAGGTGAAAGCCTTGATCCGGATTGGAACATTCCATCCGAGTACCCTGACCTACGGGGCTACAAGTCTATCGCCGTGGATCTGGAAACAAGAGATCCAAACATTCAAACCTTGGGTCCGGGCTGGGCCCGCAACGATGGAAACATCGTGGGGATCGCCGTGGCTGCGGGGGATTACAAGGGATACTTTCCGATCCGCCACCAGAACGGGCACAATCTTGATCCGGACATGACCATGCGATGGTTTAAAAAGCAGATGGCAACTCCGGACATCCAGAAGGTTATGCACAACGCGACCTACGATGCGGGTTGGCTGCGGGCCGAGGGGGTCGAGGTGCAAGGAAAGCTGATCGATACGATGATTGCTGCGCCTCTGGTAAACGAGAACAGGTTTTCCTACAGCCTCAACAATCTGGGCCGTGATTATATCGACATGCGCAAGGACGAGCGGATGCTGCGGGCTGCGGCCAAGGACTGGGGCATTGATCCCAAGGCGGACATGTGGAAGCTGCCGCCCAAGTTTGTTGGTGCGTATGCCGAGCAGGACGCTTTGATGACGCTCAAACTCTGGGAGTATCTTCAGATCGAACTCAGCAAGGATGAGCTCGGGCATATCTTCGAGCTTGAAACCAGCCTAATTCCTATGATGCTGGACATGCGAGCCAAGGGTGTGCGCGTGGATCTGGACAAAGCCGCTCGGGTTAAGAAGGATCTGGAAGGGAAAGCCCAACAGGTCCACAAGAATATCAAAGACAAGACAGGCGTAGACATCCAGCCGTGGGCCTCGGCCTCAGTCCAGAAGATGTTCGAGGCGCTGAACTTGCAATACCCAACAACGGATGCGGGCGCTCCGTCCTTTACCAAGCAGTATCTGTCCTCCCATCCGCATGAAATGTGCCAGCAACTGGTGCGCTTGCGTGAATTGGACAAGGCCAGTAGCACGTTTGTCGAAAGCATCCTGCGCCACGAGCACAAGGGCCGCATCCATTGCGAGTTCCACCAGCTTCGATCTGATGACGGGGGCACTGTAACAGGGCGGTTCTCTTCTTCGAACCCCAACCTCCAGCAAATCCCGGCGCGAGATCCGGAAATCAAGGCTGCAATTCGTGGCTTGTTTATTCCAGAAGAGGGAGAGAAGTGGGGATCGTTTGACTACGCCAGTCAGGAGCCTCGGCTCTTGGTTCACTTTGCTGCGTCCATGCCTGACAATCTGCGCCACCCTATGGTCGATACGATTGTCGAAGAGTATCACAAGGGAGATGTCGATCTGCACCAGATGGTGGCAGACATGGCAGGAATCAGTCGCAAGGAAGCAAAGACCGTGAACCTTGGGATTATGTACGGCATGGGGGTGGGCAAACTTGCCAACCAGCTATCGATTACAAACGATGAGGCCAAAGAATTATTGGAAACGCACCGCCAGAAGGTGCCGTTTGTTAAGCAGCTTGCCAGCATTGCTACGCAGCAGGGAAGCACGAAGGGCCAGATACGCACTCTGCTGGGCCGTAAGTGCAGGTTCCACCTGTGGGAGCCTAGATCATTCGGATACAACAAACCCCTGCCTCACGATCAAGCACAGGCGGAGTACGGTATGGGTATACGCAGGGCGTTTACATACAAGGCGCTGAACAAGTTAATCCAAGGCTCCGCCGCCGATCAAACCAAGCAGGCCATGGCCGACTGCTACAAGGAAGGATTGCTTCCGCTGCTCACGGTGCACGACGAACTCTGCTTCTCTATCGAAAGCGATGAGCAAGCTGCGAGGATCAAGGACATTATGGAGAACGGCCTGAACGATGTGCTGCTTGTTCCATCCAGAGTGGATCAGGAGCTAGGGGATAACTGGGGCGAGGTGGGTTAGTTACCTACACCTAGTCTCTGTGCGATCTGTAGATTCTTCATGGCGTCTATTGGGTTAGATCCCATGAGCGTAGCCAGAGTTCCTTGATCCCGTTCTTGTGTCGGGGCCGAGTCTTGTGGGACTATTGGTGCAGCGACGGGAGCCGCAACTTCAGGCTTCGGTGCTACAACAGGTTCCGGTTGCGGCTGGAAGAAATCAACAACAGGGGCTGCTAATCCCGCTAATCCGCTATTCGCCTGCTCCGTTTCCGCAGCTTCTCGCAGTCTGCGCTCTTCGAGTCGAGCATCGCGCTCCTCTTTGAACAACACAGGCGACAGCTTTTCACCACGACGATCATTGGACAGGATGTTGAGTTCCCCCCAAGGACGCTCGTTAACAAGGAAGGTCTTGTCTTCGTTGCGCATTTCCCGTTTGGTTTCCTTAATCACCTCTTTAGATGCCAGACCGGGCCAGAACTCCCCGCGCATAATCGCTGCAATCTCTGCGCCGCCAAGGTTTGCTGCCTTGAGTTGCGATCTAATCACATCGTCGGGCGTATCCATGGCCCGAGCAGCCTCGACATAGTAATTAAGCTGGCTCTGAGCGCGATACAAACCATCGAGGTATTTGTTCCAAGCACCAAGCACATCGTCGGGCGTGGCATCCGCACGTTTAATGGTGCGAGTAGCTTCGCCCTTGGCTGGATTACGAAGGGAGGTGTACTCCGCTCCTCGGAATGTAAAGTCAGTGCGGTTGTTGATTACAATCGGAGTAATACCAGTAAGCACCCGAGCTACTTCCTCGTTGGTAGAATACTGTTGACCCCGAGTTCCGGGCTCTCCTGTGATGGCTCGTGTTAAACGTCCCGCCTGAAACTCGCCGCCCCGTTCTTCTACTGCCATACGAGCATAGCCCGGAATGTATGTGCCGAACAAATGGGTCATGCTTTTCGCCATCTGATCCCCGACGCTTTCATCCTTGGAATAAATCCCAGCGCCCGTCTGTGTTTCACCGCCACGACCAATCCACGAAGACGGCAATACGTCAATCACCCGCTCGGCAAACAAAGATTCGCCAACAAACGGCTCGAAGTATCCTTTGACCCCGGCCCATGCGCCGTTCAGGATCTGATCGGCTTCGCTCTTGTTTAGTTCCCCGCGCTGATTGTATGTGCGGATGGCATCGAGTGCAGGCTCCCGAACAAAACTATGCGGGAAGATGTAGCTCATGTTGAACAGTTCCATCTTGCCACGCTTGTCGTTGCTCAACACGCCAAGATCACTGCCATCGTAGAAGTCTGCGGCCTGAGCTCTTGCCGCTGCCATCTCTTCTTCCGAGGTCCCAGTTGCGAGCATCGAGGCTTTGGTGATTGCAGCGGGCGCAGCGTTAGATATGGCAACGTAGGACAGGAGGCGCTTGGACCCCATGCCTCGAACCTGACGAGCGAAGGCTCTTGCCGCTGCTTCGTCTCCGTTAAACGCCGCAACCAAGTTGTCCATCACTCTTCGGTCTGTACCAAACGCCAGTTCATCGAGCCCACGTTTAAGGGTGTTGACTGAGTTGCGAATGTTCTCAGAAGCAAACGAGGTAAAAGCGCCGAAGACCGGAATAGCATCCAGTTTCTTCACGGCTTTACCTACCCGTGAGTACACGGGCATCAGGTCTTTGACTGTGTCTCCCGCCATCGTAAGCAGGAAGTTGGACGGGGTGTTTTCGAGAGCGATGGATGCCCCGCGTTTTGCTAAACCAGCATCCATCATCGCGTCTCTGAACGCCTCGAAGTTAAAATTCTCTAAGTTGTTTACGTCACGACCCGCTTTGCCCAGCGCAGTTGCCATCTTGCCCTGCTCCGAGAACACTCCAAGCAGTTTGAAGAATGAATCTGAATCTCCGTACAGTTTTTCCAACGACCCCATAAACGGGATGTAGCTGGTGGTTGTGTCAAAGAAGTTCTGAAACTTTTCGGAGGTGGCAAACTCTTTAGACATGTCTTTAAAGTTGCGCAGCGCACTGGTCACAAGGTTCGTTTCCATTACACCCAAGGTTCCAAGCTCACGAGACAGACGATTAAACGCCTCATCGTTCATGTCGGCAACGTTTGAAGCCACAACCCTAAACGCATCTACCATATCACCCCGGTTTGGTAGCATGTCTCCCTGCGCCAGAGCGATTTGGTTGCCAAAGATGTTTCGAACTTGAGAGATCGGATTGGCAACAACCGTCATTCGTTGCGCTTGACCCTTGAGAATAGCACCAATCGCCCCAAGCTGGCCGATCTCGTCCGCCTGCAATCGAGCGGGCGTCATTAGCGCATCAGCGGCGGCGGGGGAAACATACATGCTGGTGATGTCCCCGAACGCACCCACGACAGATGGATCTTCTGAAACTTCAGACAGCTTTTTATATCCCGCTTGCTCCAAGCGATTAATGATTTGAAGCTGCTCGTCTCCGGTGTAGGCCAAACGATTCATGTCTTCAGGTGTAAGGCCCTGCTCCGCTGCCTCATTCGGACTATCGAAGGTGTCCTTTAATCGAGTGTCCAGTGGATCCTTTACGATAGCAGGAAGATCAGCCCCCGTTTCCGCTGCTTGGATCACGGCCCGAGGAGCAACGGCCACATTATCGGCCAGCCCACGATACAATTTCATAGCCGCCAGCGACTGCGAGGTATCACTAATAGTACGGAAGAACATCTTCTGTGGATCCCGAACCTCGCCCATTAGCTCCCGAGTGGAGGGCAACTGATCGAGCTCCTTGACCCGAGTTATAAAGATGTCATCAGCTATGCTGATCTCACGGCCCGGAAGAACAGCCTTTTGATTTCTGTTTGTTTGAGCAAGAGTTTGACGCTTGGCATTTAACGCTTGCTGCGGTGTTAACCCGCTGGTGATGTCCAGTTTTAAGTAGTCCAACAGTTTTTGTTCTGCAAACTGGTCCAGCACATCCTCTGGAAGCTGAGAAAAATCCACAGGAGCATTCGGATCAAACGTCCCGTCCGGGCGAGGACGGGGCTTAAACAAATCAGGCTGCACACTGGGCAGCATTTCGCGCATTACATCAGGGGTGATCGGCGCAGCAAACGCCCCCCGAACATACTGTTTCATCTCACCCAACGCAGCCTGATACTTGGGCCCTGTAAAGTCTAAGGCGTCGTAGAAGTTTTCTTTGTCATCGTACATATCAAAACGACGGCGCAAGTACCCAGCTTGTGGGTCTTGAACGTTTTCTTGAATCTGACGAAGCGCCATTTTAAGCGGGCTAGCGTCTGATAGGATAGTCCCCGCCGCCTCCTGCCGAGTTATGATTGTTTCTAACTCTGCTGCAACCTCGTCCTGCATACGAAGGCCGAACTGAAACAGATCATCAAACGCCTTTCCAGCTTTCGCACCGTACTTTTCAGCCATGCGCTCTGTGTTTCCAGACAAAAATGAGTTCAAGAAGTCTTCCTTTAACTCTGCCTTTTTTCTTTTGCTGCGATACTTGGGAAGCATTCGAAACATTTTGTTAGTTTTGTCTTCAAACTCTTGAAAGTATTTCACCGCTTGGCGTTCCACGCTGGTCACGCTGCCACGAGTGTCCAACATCTCTTCCACAATCTCCGATTGCGCAGTTCCGGTGGGCGAGAACCAATACGCCAGCTTGTCTTTCAACGGGTCCTTAACGTTTCGGATCACCGGAGCTTTGCCCGCGATATCAGTGGCTTTGTTGAATACGTCCTTTAAACCTTGGGCCAAGAACGAAGATACCTCGGATACTCCGGGCGCAGATCCCACGGCCCGCGCTCCTGCACCAATCAATGGCAAGCCAACATCAAACGTAAGGCTGGCAAGCCCGCCCTCAAAACCCCTTCGGCCTTTGTTTAGTAGCCGTGTTGCCGCCAGATCCGAGCCACCCAGCGCCAGTGTGTCTTCTGTTTTTAAGAAGTCGGGGGCAGAGTCAAACGAATCAGAGATTGTTGGCCGACCGTCGGGTGTAACCAGAGCTTCATAGCCGCCAGCAGCAAGGGCCGTGGTTCCAATTAAACCCGCCCGTGTGCCAACCAGTTTCTTTCCGGTGTCAGAAGCGCCAAACTTATCGGCTGCTTGAAAGAACTTGCTTTTGGCTTTGGCTTTAGATGCGCCTCGGGCCACCTGACTGGCACGGCCCAACCACCCTGCTATTGGAATAAACCCAAGACCAAAACCCACAAGCTCCTCGGTGATTTCACCGCCTGTGGTGCGAGGATTGAGGTCGTATTCTCTACGGAAGTTTTCAAAGGCGTCTGTTACACCACGAGAATAATCAGTGCCAAAGGCTAGGTCCGCGCCCGCTGCTCCGCTTTCCACCAAGCCTTGCGCTATCATAACGGGCGCAGCTTTAAGACCACGGCCTATGTCAGTGAGCTTTGATTCTTTGTACGGAGCCATTAAAGCCCGCGCTTCTGAGGCTAGATCTTGCGCTGCGTCGATGTCTCCCGCAGCTTCCAGTGACAACGCTTCGCTTTTCAACGCATCAAAACGGCGTTGGTTGCGGGCTTGCTCCGCTAATTGCTGCGCACCCTCCATGTCCCCAGCAGCTTCCAGTGCCAGAGCTTGTCGTTTAAGGGCTTCAAAAGAAGGCATTATTAAGACTCACCAAAGTCTAACTTGGATTGAGTTGGAGTCACCCCGGCTCCAACCCCTCCACCCATAGCGGAGAATCCTGTTAAACCTAAGAACTGAGTAGCATTTTTATCACCCACTCGTTTGAAGAACTCTGCACCCTTGTCGTCGGGGTTTATGGTTTCGTCTTTAAGAACATCAGCGTAAACGCCGAGGATAGCATCTCCCAACTCGCTAGAAAGATATCGACCTGCGGGGCTAGTGGGATCCAACTCTTCTTTGATCCGCAATTTATCAGCATAAAGAGCTAAGGTGCGTTCATCCTGCCGTTCTTCTTTAGCTAATAGCTGGGCCAAAGCTCTTTCGTCAGATTCTTGTTCCAACACATCTTTAACAGCCAGAGTTCTAATCGCCTGATCCAGCTTTTTGTCTTCTTTCTTATCAGCGCGTTTCATCTGCGCACCGACCAAGAAGGCATCCGCAATATTCTTCATTGCGTTGGGGCTTTCCCCAGAGGCCATGGCAAACCCAATCGTTGCCATCAGGTCATACATGTCTTCCGCTTTGTCTTTCTCCCGAATACCAAACAACTCGGATATCATATCCACAGACTCCAGCATTCGCTGCTTGCGAGTCTTAGGAGCGTCTGGAGTATCGTCGTCTGGATCACCTTTCGGAGGCTCCTTAGTTAGTTGATCAACGGTGGACGGTACGATATCAGAATCCCGATCCATAAAACGTTTCTTCAACGCTTCCGTAAGGGACTCATTTGCGGCTGCGGGATTGGTGTTCTCCGCCGCCACCACAAGGTCCTCTTTGTTCTTTCCAAGAGTGCTTAGAGGAGGAACGGATTCTGCTGCCTCCAACGCGGCCCTTTCTTCGATGTCTCCAGCAATGTCATCTTCTGGTTGGTCCGGAAACACTGCATCAATGATCTTTCTGACAGTGCTTTTTTCAGTGGATGCTTCCGCCGTTTCCGGTTCCGGAGTTTCGTTGTTACCCGACGCTCTTCGGCTCATCTCCAAAACACTAGATGATTCTCTAACAGGAAGATCAAAAGGATCTTTTCTTGCAACAGACATAAGATTCTCGGAAGGATTAACAGCGCTGTTTTGATCGGCCAATCGAGGTCTGGCAGAAAGAGCTTCGTTAAATCTATCCGCGTTTGTCTCAGAGAAACCCTCTTCTGCCGGGTAAATGGGCCCAGCCATAAGGTCCTCGGCATCACTGTTTCTTGCCAAAAGATCTCCACCGAAGGAATCAAACGCAGGGTTCATAGCATTTAACAACCTTGTCTCAGAGGAACCCTCTTCTGCTGGATAAACGGAGCCACCCATAAGGTCCTCGGCACCTAGAGGCTCCGGAACGAACGCTCTGGACAACTCTCCGGGGAACATTACTTCAGGCTCCGATTCAGGTTGTGCGAACACACGAGGCTGTCCCTGCGGAACATCCTGCGCCATCGCCATGTCTTCCCCAGCAATTCGTTGATTTGACAAAACGGCTTGTTTTATTGCGGGGTCTGTAACCTCAGTTCCAGTCGAAGCTCTAATAATCTTAATACGATCAAGATCTCCCCTAATATCATCAGCAATGATTTGATATACATCACCTAAAACTTCGACCATCTTTCCTTGAACAGCCCTATCCGCCGCCTGTATGGAAGATCCAATATCCCTATCCAACTTTTGAAAGTCAACTTCAGGCAATTCAAAAAGCGGGACTGTCTCCGCACTCTGAACCGTGGACCGAATGCGATCTATTAAAGACATATCAGAAGGAGTAGAGGCCGAGGACCGAGGAGCGGCGAACTGGTCTAACGCACCTTCGCCCGAGATTGCTCTTTCTCTTCCGCTGGTTATAGGAGCGCTCTCCAACACCACCTCTTCCGGTGCCGACTGCTGCATCATTCTATTAATCCGGGTTCCGATAACAGCGTCTCCGGGCCGAGCGTTCATAGCCTCTTCGCCCATTAATTCTACGGGCTCCACCAAAACATCCTCTTGCCCCATTAAGTCAGGAAACATGTCTCCCAACTGCATCAACGTGCTTTCCTTAATACGCAACATCTCACCGGGGCTGGTTAAACCCGGAATGTTAATAATGAACTCCTGTTCTTGAGCCTGTCCACCATTAGCAAACTTCATCGCCTCGCCCATTAATTCAGGAGATGAGGCTAGTATTCCACCCATTTCCGCAAGGCGCTTACGAGCGTCACGGTTTGCAAAGAGCTTTCTGTTTTCGACGTTCATAATAACTCCTTATTGCGACATGCCATACATGCCCAGACCAAGTCCTGCCGCTTGCGTAAACGCATTCGGCGACGGAGACTGCTGAGTCATAAACGAAGACTGCATTGATGGCATACCTTGATACATGTCCGAGTAGAACCCAAGCTGCTGATAAGGTGCCATCATGTTTTGCTGTTGGTTTTGACGAGTAGCATCCAACACGCGCTGTTGCTGCTGCTGTTGCTGTAGACCCATTTGATTCAGCAACGTGATGTCGTTTCGAGCCAAGCCTTGCTGCGCTTCGCCCAGTCGAGCTTGCTGCATACCCAACGAGCCAAGGCCTTGACCCAACTGACCCATACCCTGACCAACCTGAGCCTGTTGCGCGCCCATCTGGCCGTACTGTTGCGCGCCTTGCAGACCCAGTTGACCAAACTGTGTTCCTAGTTGACCAAGCTGCTGACCGGCCTGCATTCTTTGCTGTCCAGCCTGCATACCCAACTGACCCTGTTGAGCACCCATCTGGCCTAGTTGTTGTCCAGCTTGCATACCCATCTGACCCTGTTGAGCACCCATCTGGCCTAGTTGTTGTCCAGCCTGCATTCCCATCTGACCCTGTTGCATACCCATCTGACCCATTTGTTGCCCAGCTTGCATACCCATCTGACCCATTTGAGCACCCATCTGACCCATTTGTTGCCCAGCTTGCATACCCATCTGACCCGCTTGAGCACCCATCTGACCCGCTTGTTGAGCACCTTGCATTCCCAACTGAGAGCCCCGCATGCCAAGACCAGCCGCCTGACCCGCCATTTGACCTTCGAATTGACGACCCTGCATTCTTTGCTGCGCAGCCGCCTGAGTTCCCGAAAGACCCATTTGCGCACCCTGCATGCCAAGTTGTCCAGCCTGAGCCGTTGTTTGAGCGCCGAATTGCGCACCCGCCAACCCCGTCTGAGCCGCTTGAGCGCGTTGACTCCCCGCTTGGCCTAAACCAGAAAGGCCAAGTTGCGTTGCTGTCTGCGCAGCGTTAATACGACCTTGAGTTCCGGACTGAAGAGCTTGGCCCGCAGCTTGCGCACCCTGCATCTGTTGCCCCGCTTGAGAAAGACCCAGTTGAGCCGCGCCTTGAGCCGCCTGCATTCCTGTCTGTGCACCCGCTTGTCCAAGTTGCCCGGTCAACTGTGACTGTGACTGCTGACGAGACATAGAGTCCTCGTATGCTTTTTGAGCTCGTTGCGCGGCACTTTCAAATCCAGCTTGGCGCATTCCCGCAGCGGTGCGGCCCTGCTGTTCCAAGACGTTTCTTGCGGTTTCCGCCTGTTGAATTCCTTGACGAGCGCCGCCAAACGCTCCCGCTGAAACTGCGCCTGCCGCTTGCCCAGCCTGTTGAATCTGGCCCTGACGGGCAATATCAGACATAGCCTGTTGCACCGCAGCGTCCTCAAACTGGTTCATAAATCCGCCAATTTGACTTGGATCAAACTGGCCCGCAGAACCCTCTAACCCAGCTATTCCTTGTTGCGCCGAAGACATCCCCATTTGCCCAGCACGACGCATATCCCTCTGACCAACACGAGTGCCCCGTTTCGAAGACTGTGCCGCACGGTTAATGTTACGAGATATCCCTCGTCCTTGGCGCTCCATTCGAGTGCCCATGCCGGGAATACTGCGTAGAGCATCCATGCCAACACGTTGAGACTGCTGCGCTAGGCCTCCAAGAGCACTTGCGCCTTGGTTCGTGAATCGTTGACCCTGCCGAGCTTGCTGCTGAAGCCGACGGCCAGTGCCCCGAGCAATACCCGCTCCTTGTTGACCCGCCCGTTGAATTTGTCCTGCGCCTTGGTTTGCCTCTCGGGCTCCCGTTGCGCCGATTCGATTAAGCTGCGCCGCTCCTCGCTGTCCAAATCGTTGACCCTGCGCTGCGTCACGACGAAGCTCTGAGGCTCCACCTGTAAGCGCCCGTTGGCCCATTTGAGCCCCCGCGCCGATTCGACTCATTCCTCGCTGCAACCCGCGTTGGCCCATTTGAGCCCCCGAGCCGATTTGACTCATTCCTCGTTGCAATCCTCGTTGGCCCGTTTGAGCCCCCGAGACGACTTGATTCATTCCTCGCTGCAATCCTCGTTGACCCGTTTGAGCCCCCGAGACGACTTGATTCATTCCTCGCTGCAATCCTCGTTGACCCGTTTGAGCCCCCGAGCGGACTTGATTCACGCCTCCCATAATCTGTTGTTGAGCCATTTGACGAAACGGCATAGCCGCACTCATCTGTTGCTGGGTCATGTTTTGTGCGCGATTAATATCTCCCATCGCACCTTGCATGCCCCGCATGCCCTGCTGCATGTAACCTTGGCCTCGACTCAAGTTTTGTGCACCGGCTCGCAGCATAGGCTCATACGACCCCAGCCCTGATTGGGCCATTTGCATTGCTCTGTTTTGATATGGAGTCATCCCCGCAACTTGATTAGGTGCAGGGATGAAATTCTCATCCATAGCTAAGCCTTGGGCTCTAGTTAGAATCCTCTCTTGATGTTCCCGCATCCAATCCGGGATAACCGTCATTTGCTCCGTTCTTACTGTATCAACCATGGTGTGATCCCATCTTATATCCGTTCATTGAAGCAAACATTTTTGCAGCGGCTTCCCCGCGAGTGCCGTTCGGAGCATCGCCTATTAGTTGGCCCGCTAACTCCGCATCACCGCCGCCCAACTGTTCTAAATCTTTCAAAGACAATACGACCTCTCCGTTTGACAAAGCGGCTTCCTGCACAGGCTGGCCGTCTTGATATATCATCGCGGGAATGTCGTCCGAGGTTCCCGTTCCGGGGCCCTCGATTAATCCGCCACGAGCAAATTCCGTATTTAAATGTCGTTCTCTATATCTATCGTCATACGCATTACGTTCTTCCGTCGTATCAAACCGTTTTCCGGTAAATCGACTTGCGTAAAGGTTATCTAGGAAATCGGAGCGATCAATCGTGTCACCGCGATAACCTTCTGGAGCCTCTGTATTTATTTGATCGGGCTCTTGCATCCCACCAAGAATACCAGCGCCCATAACATACATTGGCAGGTTTGACATAAGTCCTTTTTTTGCGCCTTCTGTCGCTGCGGTCTGAGCTAACGCGCTTATAGCCGATTCTTTCGCAGCTTCTTGGGCCGCAGCATTAAGCATTGGATTGGCTATGCCCTTTTCGGCCATGGCCGCAGAAACCTGCTTGCCCATGCCCATGCCTCCGATAGCTCCACCAAACAAACCGCCGATTCCGCCGCCGATCAAAGCGTCTTTGATTGCGTTCTTAGGGTCGGATCCGGTTAATAAACTCATGCCACCGGCACCAAGGGCCGCGGTTAATGCACCGCCGCCCGGAATAAGAAGTCCGCCAAGTCCACCAAGTACCGCTCCAAGATTCATGCTTCACCTCTAATAGCTTCAGGCGCTGTTACAGTAATTGTCGTGCTACGTTTCTCTGCGCCTGTCCAAGCCTGTCCACAAGCTGGACAGTTACCATTAGGGTAGCTTGCGATCTCTTCTGGCGTGTCAACTGCGTTGTCACAGTTTACACAATGCACCATATCAGAACTTGAAGAAGGTTTCCAGCGGGAGCCATCAGGCATTGTAATTGTCATGTTGTTGTCACCGTTACTGTTCCAACAGCGCCCGTGGCTAGGGAACCACGAACATAGGGAGAATGAGCTAATGGCACTCTAACATAACCATCGTGGTTAAAGATAGCCCCCGGCTCTAGCCCACTGTCATCTGTTTGAAGATTTGTAAACACCGAAAACGTGTTGCGGCCTTCCCCCGGATTCTGCATCTGGTCCAGATACACCGAAAACGAACGCACCACTTCCGCAAGGTACTGTTGATTGTACTCGGCAGGCGCTACCGGGAAGAATGGAAGAACAAGATTACGAGACATTATCGACGCCCATCTGGCTGCATCTCAACCCTTGGCGTTCCCAGACGCCAAGATAACCCCGGTTCTGTGGTTTCTATCTTGAACGCAAACGACCTGCCTCTCAGACGCACATGTACCTGTTCCGTAAATTGCTCGACTGGAACACTCGCCGTTTTAGAAACATTCTTGGAGTTGCTTTGTAAGTAGGCCCCGCCGGGAAAGTTTCTAGTTTCCAACGTCATCGTAGCCACAGGAGAACTGCTAGTGCTATTTCTAAACGTTAAATCCGGTAACATCCGCCGCAAGAACACAAACTGCTCCCCATCTCCCATGCTCATTTGGCTGCTTTCTATGTACGCGGTGATTCCTGTCGCAGGACTGGTGCTTCCGTCATCCAACCCTGTTTCTTGGTTATATAGAACATGATCGGTTCCTGCGGAAATTGGATTGGACTCGACGCCCCGATCCAGCCAGCACGTTCTGGACAACGTGCCGTAATACCACACCTGTTGTTGATAGTTGTAAACCACATATCTATCACACTCTGCGCTGGACGCCGAAGGATAAAACCACCACACTTCGGAAAATGCGGTGTTCGAACCCGCCGTTACCTTTTCCATCTGAAAAGTATTAATGTCACTAAAGACGTAGTCTCGAACAGTGCACGGCAAACGCTGAACGGAACCCGCAAACGTGTAAAACTCTTCTGAGCCCATCCAAAACACGTTGTCTTCTACGGCTATCGCAGCAAGCGGCCCAGCTATCGTCACGTTTTCCGACACTAGATTAATGCCAAATGTAAACGGGGGCCCAAGGAACTGCATTGCATGAAGCGACACATCCGTAAACACGAGAACCTGCTGACGAGTCTCCACAGCAGTTATAATCTCGGACCCAGAACCAAGGCGCAAGTCACCCGCAGTATTAGTTGCTGCCGCTGCCCAATCAGTCAGTGATTCTTGTGTCGAAAAACGTATTAACAATGGATCCTGAACACCCGGATTGGTTTGGCTGTCACAACCAAAAACAATAATGTGCCTGTCTCGGTCTGAAACGAGAACCTGCTTGGCGACTGTGGGGGTAGTGTTAGCACCCGCCAACGAAGAAAGCTCCACGGCGCGAGAAGTTAGCCCGCTCGACTTATCCCAATAGTAAATGTTGCCGTCTCGAATGTTTAACAACAAGTCTTCGCCAAAATTATCATGCGACCAAATACGAAGAGTTTGCCCAGATGCCGTTAACGACGCACCACTGCCCCACGTTCCTCGGCTCCATGTTCCTGCACCCCAACCTGTCCCCGTGATCGTGGTATCAAGACCCGTGTTTTCTTGATACGCTCCAACTACGCTGGACCCGCCGTTGCCGCTATCACTCGTTGTTGCGAAAACTAAAGTGTCATCCACGCCTGAGGATGTGGTAATAGAAGATAATGCAGCAACGGTGCGAGCATTGATGTAATAGTTGTTTACGCCCTTAACGTATGTAATCTGATACTCTTGATTTAAAATATCAGCAGTTACAGCGTCACCTAGTGTCACAGCGCCCGAGTAGGTTACAAAATCGTTTTCTAGTGCTCCGTGATCGTTATCCGTTACAATTAACGTAGAACATGTCACGGAGGCGCTGGTAGCGTGAGACGCTGCCGTTGTTCCTTGTGCACCACGAACGCATCCCGTTAAATTGTTCCCCGAAATATTTGCGTAGGTAATAACTTCGCTACCGACTTTAATCACTCCTGTATCAGGAAACCCACTGGAACTTGTTAACGGAACAATGGTTATTGCGGCATCAATACCCGCAGACAGCGTGTTAGCCGAAGCCGAAAACGTAACTTCTCCCGCAGAGGTTGTTGCGCGAATCGGTGTGATGTCGTTAAACCCACCGCCTTCGTTGATGTAGTATTTTAAGTTCGTACCCGCGCCCAAGTATTGCTCCCCTTGAAGGGCTCTCCAAGGATGAAGCGCTCGACACGTTCCCAAAAAATAAGCGGAAGAACTGGGAGTCCAACCGCCTATCTTTTCAGGAAACCCAAACCGGAACCTAACCTTGTCCATATCAAACCAACCGCCCTCGTTAGAGTACGATGTAGTTTCTCTATTTATTCCGGGCCGGAATTGGAGTTTGGTCAGTGGCATTTAGCACCCCTAGTTTACAACGTCTGCTTGTTCAGGCGTATCTTCTAACGAAGACTTTAGCATATCCATAAACGCCTGACGACCCACTTGCAGTTGCGCTAGATTAAACTGCGCAGAGCCGATCTTCTGGTCTAACGAGTTAATGTGATTTATGCACATCTTTGCAGTGCCGCTTAGCTGGTCTTCAGTGTAGTCCACATCGTCAATCGTAATGACCTTTTTGTCTTCAGCCATGTTGATCTCCTTTCTAGGTTATGCTGCCCACGGCACCCCGTCAGCAGTCGTTGGATTCGCTATAGCGTCAATTTTAGACGCTATAGAAGATTCAGTATCAGCTTGTGATACATGGTTCCAGACCCAGCCCTGAGCTTGAGCCTCCGTAATATCGTCATACGGTGTGAAATCAGCAGCAGAGGCATCGTAGGTCAAGCCACAAGTGCCATATGAGCTTGCTGTGTTGCCATCATCATCAACGCCTGTGCATCTCCAATGGGCTACATAAACGCCACCGTCAGCGATTTCGTGTTCCAATGTTGGAATAGTCCAAGTGTAGGTGATAGCCATGATTTTATCCTTCTAAAGCTGTTAGTCGTGTTTCAAGAGCCTCTATCTTAGCAATAGCTTCTTTTAATGCCGCCGTTAAAACGGGAACGATTTTGCTTTGGTCAATGCCTTGGTAAACAGGTTCACTTCCTGTCGCAGTCCAAGTGTGCCCTTCTTGTAAATCTTCTGGCTCAGCAATACCCGTTTCAACAATTTCACCCGCTGCATCGATTACGTCACCAACAGCATGTGTTTCATCTTTCACACCGTCGATGGCTTCAGGTACAACCGTTTGAGTTTCGTGTGCAATGAAGCCGTCAACAGTCAAATCAGCATCCGCAATAAAATTAAATCGCTTTGGTGAAAGCTGCTTTACCCGTTCAATCCCATCCGTAATATCAACTACATTTTCTTTTAGACGATAGTCAGAAGATGTGACGTAGGCAGTAGCGGTGCCACTGGTTTGTATTCGGCCAACAATGCCATTTGGATTGAAAAAGTTTATTTGGCGTCTAGTTGCCGTCGAGTTAAATTTTAAACCCATAGTTGCAGAAGAAGTGCCGGTTCTGGTGTCATTAACATAAAGTCTATGGGTGTAACCGGCCCCAGCGGCACTGGTGGTATTTATCGAAACCAGTTTGCTTACGTCAATCGCCATAGCAACACTATTGTTGGTGTAAATCTTCAGTTGATTAGTTGAGTTATCATGCTCAATAGAACAGATATTATGATCGTCTGTATCACCGAGGTTAATATAAGAAACATTAGAAGTTCCTGAAATTACCCTAAGCCCACAATTTTCGGTACTGGTTCTAGCCTGAACATGTAAATTTGATGCCGGAGTTTCAGTTCCCACCCCTAAGAAACCGCTAGCTTTTAGCGTCATTTGAGCGGTATCTGTTTCGTAACCTGTGTTTCCCGCAGCAAAAAACATGTCCATTGTACCGCTAGTGGCAGCACCTTTTGCCCACATCCCGCAGAAGTGATCTTCAGTAGCGGTATTGTCATCATTTCCGAAAAGATACGCCCCTATAAAATCACCAAATGCTATAGCATTATCAACTCTATATGCAACAAACTCACCGCCTTCTGGATCGCCAGTAATGCATTTGTTAGCATTGGCTTTAAGACCTGTTATAGTTGCTGTCTGAAGGCTACTAGGACCAATGCGTGCTTCCTCTACTCTTGCTACGCCTGAGAGGTAGAGGTCTTTGAAGCGTGCTACGTTTACGCCCAAGTCAATAGCAGCGTCACGACCAGTGCCTGTGGTAAGGTCTTGTGGTTGTATTGCATTAATAGCGTCTTTGAATCTAAGACCAACAGCGCCAGTACCTAATTGAATATCACCACCTTGTGTCCCAATACTCCCCACTTCTGTTGAGTTCTTTCTCAGCGTCAAAATATCACCATCCGTGGTAAGGCGATTAAGTTGAAGCACAGTATTTACATTGGCTGTACCAGAAGAACGTGTGATTTTAGTATGACCATTACTGTCGGCCTCAAGGCCCGTGTCGCCAATGTCGCTACTCGATTTGCCCAAAAGCAAGTTACCCGATTGAATGCGCATGTACTCAGTGCTGGTAGATGTTGATGATCTCCAGATAAAAGCATCACCCACACCATTGATCTGATAAGGCACTTTTCCGTCATATATAAATCTAACCGACCCTGCGGAGTTATCTAACTGCCAACTATTGTAGCCCTGAGAAGCTAATAAAAGTTCACCGCCATCAGCGAGGCCATTATCAATCGTAACTCTGCTGCTGGTCAAATTCCCAGTGATGTCTACACCTCCGCTGGTGGTGGCGAGTTTTACATTTGCAAGTCCAGTTCCTCCATATGCCAGCTTTACGGGAATACCTACATTTCCGCCAAATATAAAACCATTACCATCGGTATAAACAATGCGACCATTAAAGTCTTCACTGAGAGGCTCTTTAAAGTCTATAAAAGCGCCACTATCTCCACCCAACTCGATAGAGCCATAACCTGTGCCTCCGTCTACAGTCATTCTGGTGTCTAGACTTAGTTCACCCGTTATGTCTGCACCTGTGCTGGTGGTGGCGAGTTTTGTAGAGCCATTGTATGACAACGACACTGCACTATTAACTAATGCGTTTATCATCGTTTGACCGCCATTGGCGTTTTGTATCTTTACGTTACTGCCGCCTCGCAGAATAAGGTCTCCCGTACCCTGATCAGAAACATAACTATCCGACCCATCATGGTAAATCTGTAGATCAGACCCAGCGCCGAAGATGGCTTTGTCGTTATCTGCAAAGTTAGCGTTGCCTGTGATGTTTACGCCTGTGCTGTCGATGCGCATGCGTTCTGCGCCATTGACCACAATATCTAAACTATTAGATGAGTGATTATAGTTAATCTGGCCTCTGGTTGCAGTGTCTGCATCGCCAAACAAAAGACCACTAATCCCAGTATTGGTGCCAGTAGCTAATAACTGTAGTCTTGGGTTAGCAGCTTGCACAACTAACGGATATACTGGCGAACTCGTGCCAATCCCAACATTGCCGCTGTCAGCAAACGTAACAGATGCAGTTGTGCTTCCACTGTTATAAAAACCTAGTGAGCCATCGGACTCAACCCCAAGAGTGTAAGCCTCACTCCCACTAGCTTCTTCAATAGCTATGGCGTGGTTACTAGCATTAGTCTTTAGCGCAAGAACCCCATCAGCACCACCTTGAATGCTACCTATTTTTAGTTTCTCTGCACTCGCATCCCAGAAGAACTTTGGCGTGGTGCCTGTGTCCTCGTAGAAGCTGATGTCTCCGTTAGAGGCTATTCTAAATCTCTCCACTGAGTTTGTATCAAGTGTGAGTGTTCCCGCTGCTTCAAGTGCTAAAGAGCCAGTTGTAGATGATACAGTGTTTCCATCCACACTAACATTATCCACAGTCAGCCCATCGCTGGTCAAAGTACCCGTGATGTCTACACCTCCGCTGGTGGTGGCGAGTTTGGAGGCGTTGTTGTGGTATAGGGTTGTTTCAGCATTACCTTTAAATATAGCCGCAACATTATCATTCAGATCTGTTATGCGAACTTGATTGTACCCTCTTATTCTTAGAGTTCCAGCGCCAGCATCATCAATGTAGCTATTAGACCCATCGTGGTAAATCTGAAGGTCCGACCCAGCACCAAAGATGGCTTTTGAGTTGTCCGCAAACGTAATGCCGTCAAAAAACGCATTGTTAAACACGTTTGCCGCTACCGCGCCAGTTCCAGCGCCATTAAAGAACACAACCGCAGTCGTACCCGCAGGCACTTCATAATCGTTACTTGCGTTATATGTGCCTTGGAAAAGCAAGATACTGCGTGATCCACTAAGGCTGTTACGAACATAAACGATCTTCTCCGCATCATTCGGCGTCAACTGCACATACACAGTGCCGCCAAGATCGCCACCATCGCCAAATATCACCAAACGATTACGTCCATTAGAAGACGAGCCATCGCTGATAGGCAACGTATTAGGAGAACCAGAAGACCCCGTGGCGGCAAGAGTTACAGACACCTGCCCATCAAGGGAGGTGTCTAGCAATTCGAAGTTCGTGTTCGTTGTATCACCCCATGTGCCAGACTGCTCGCCTGTTCCAATGAGTTCGATCCCGTTGTTTAACGTGTATGTACTAGGCATAATTTTTTTCCTATGCTGCTATATCATTCCAGTCAGGGGACTGGTTTGGAGTTGTCTGCGCGTATCCCGGGGATTGTGAGGGCGCTTCGATTCCCCAATCCGGAGATTGGTCTGGAGCAGTCTCAACATAACCGGCGGATTGCGATGGTACTTCAGGAGTATAGCTTGGATTTTGATTTGGAACAATACGTCCCCAAACAAGGACCGTTGATATTTCCCCTGTTGCGGAAACACCTACGACACCTACCTCGGTTCCCGCAATCGCGTCTACGTCTCCGACCGCGCCTGTCGAAAAAACACCCGTTACGTTCACGGTAACAAAAATGCCAACGTCAACAGCGCCAACCGAACCAGAAGATCCCAAACCCGTTACTGACACATCTGCATCCGCAGTAACAGTAACAGCGCCAACCGAGCCAGAAGATCCCAAACCCGTTACTGTAGTATTCGAATCGGCGGTGACTGTAGACGAGCCAACAGAACCCGTTGCCCCTAAACCCGTAACGTTGATAACTGCCGTACCTGTTACGGAAACTGAGTCAACTAATCCTGTGGCAGATAATCCGGTAACATCGACATCTGCATCCGCAGTAACAATAACAGAGCCAACAGAACCAGCAGCTTCTAACCCCGTTGTCGGGACGATAGCCTCCGCAATAACAGTTACGGAACCAACCAATCCAGCCGCTTTGGGTAAGTCCGTCTGCCCCCATGGCATATCGCCCCAACCAAAGCGGGACCAACCGCCGATTGGAACGATGATATCAGTCATTAGGCTATCCGAACAATGGCGTTACTTGCGTCCGCTGTTGGGAACACAATCGTAAAGTCCCCTGCTGTCGATGTTTTGTCTGTCCCAAAGTCCAACACGCAAACCGTGCGATTTCCATTGGTTGAGTTGTAAATCAACGCACCACGAGCAGTGATCGTTGCGGAACTAAACGTTAAATCTGCAAAATCAATAAACGCCGTTGTTCCGCTAGTAGTCGGATCAATGTTCGTCAACGTACCGCCCCCAGCAGAATACCCTGTTCCACTTACCTCGTTAGTGGCCGTGTAAACAGTTGTTGCTGCTGTAAACGAAGCACTGTTCGTATATAACGCAAGTTTGTAGGTGTTCCCACCGCTTGCGTTAAAATCATGCAGACCCTCAAGAACTTCTTTCTTGAAAGAAGTGCATAAATAGTTTCCTGAAAAAGCCATTTGTAGTCTCCTTATGATCTCGGTGTGCGAATAACACCATATCGGTACTCATCGCTAGTTTCTTGTGCCTCACCCAAATTCTTTAATCGACCAAGCGCCTCGGCGTAACGTTGTTGATACATCTGCATCAAACCCGGATCTCCTTTCATAAACGTGTACGACTCTATAAGAGCCGCATACAAAAGAGTGATCTCAGCATTTTGAGACAGCCAACTTGTACCACTGTCGGCACCCGCGGTCAAAGATGCGGGTCGATATAAGTAATGTATGTCCACAGTAAAGTTAGCGTTAGGAGTTGGAGCGATGATAAAGTTATCAACGTCGAACTGGGCGTAGTATCTCGGTTGTCCCGTTGTCGTCGGGTCTGGCGTGTATGTCTGGACAAAATCTAAATCCTTAAACAGTAAAAACTCTGCGTCTCCGCTCACATCAATGCTCAATGAAAACGGAGCTAAAAAGTCAGAAGGTGCCGCCAGATACTGATTGCCCAAGGTCATCGTCCCAGCTTGATTTTTTTGAAACAAATTAAGCTGGACGTTCTTTAAAATCCGTTCTTCCGCCAGTCGGATAAACAATGGCAAGTTATTTACAAACGTTACCTCGTCGTTTTCCGTATAATCCTGAATGGCTTGCTTCAGTTCACCATATGTCATCGTCATGTTGTCACCGTCACTGTGCCCACCGAACCGATAGCCACCAAGTTATTCGGCGGCGAAAGACCCTCAATCTCGTTAAACCCTACAGGATTCCACCCGTATTGTGTAGCCCTCTGCTCAGACAACCCGCTTTCCGGACGAGGATTGCGCAATGCTTGCGGATCTGGAGACGCCTTCGGAGGAAACAACTGAGGATGCTTGGGCTCAAACTCATCAGGGCCAACCTTCGCACCTGTCCACTCCACCTTCATTTCTCGAAGACGGTAGCGACGGCCCGATCTGTCCGATATCCCCCATGCGTGTTTGCCCGAAGCGTATGCCATTAGACCCTCAGATACTGTATACTAGGCTGCAACTTCAACGGCACACGATCCTCGTCTTCATCCGCCGCACGTTGAAACTCTTCCTCATACACCGACTTTAAAGGCTGAAGACGGTCAGGAGCTCGTTTCATTGCAATGTAATAAGCCAAACCCGCTACCATGCACGGGTAAAACCTAAACGGCATGTCCGTAGTATTTACCAAACTATCCGCATCTTCAATCCGCTGCACATAGTAATAGATGATTTGATCCGTAGAGTTCTCCGGAACCGCCCAAAGATTAATTACAGGGTTGATCTGACGGTTAAACCAAAACTGGCTTGGCCGACCCTGAGTAGTTTTGTTCGGAAGAGTAACGTAGTCCCCGCGACTGATCCGTTCCACTTCATAGTCAGTGTCGCCCCGCCTAAGAACAATTTCCAAAACATCCACAACATCAGGCAACAAAGTCTCCTGAGCCTGACCTTGGGTAAGGGTTATCGTGCCCTGCTCCACGGTCCACATGTTAATGCCACGATTCGCCCAGTCCGCAAACATCAGGTTCAAAGACCGACGCGCCGTCCGAGCATCATAACCAGTGCGAACTTCCAGCCCGCACCGCTCAAACGCTTCCTCGATTATCTCTCCGACATCGAGGTTAAAGTCTCTTGATCCTGAAGTAGCCATCTATCAACTCTTATGAGGATTTTGATTTGTTTTTACCGTCACACAACCGCCAGACTTATACCCATTTACCTTGCCGCCGCGCATCATCCCGGGAACTTCGCCGCCGCGCATCATCCCGACACGACCGCCGCGCATCATTTTACCAACGCCATCAGCAGCGTAATCAGGGACCATTTTTCCCTGCTTGTTCTTAACCATGTTTAATTTACCCGGCATTTTACTGTCTCCTGTTTCTACGCGCCAAGATATGGCGCTCATAATCCTGTGGGTCGTAGTTTGTATAATAACCTAGTTTTTCCAACTTTGCAGCAGCGTTTTCTAACTCTGTCCAACGCTGTATAAAAACAATGGCGTGTTCTCTTAAATACGCCAGAAGCCATATGTCTATTCCTGCCGACTCAAAAAACCTATTAAGCGCCATGCATTCTTGTTCTAATTTATCATAGTCATAATCGTAACTGTAATCAAAAACCATCGTGACTTTGTAACCAGTGCTAAAAAACTTCGCGGCTTCATGTAAAACATCCGTCCACAAACCGTCAGAAATCAAGATCTTTACTTCATGGTTCTCAACCGCAGGCAAAGCAAAAGGACAAGCCGCAACACCGTTCGTGTGTGCAGTGGGTTTAGATAATTCCTCTGCCCAATCCCGTATCAAAACACTCTTACCAATCCGCCAGTAGCCTTTTTGTTTTTCCAACTAATCCGCTTAGAAGATTTCTTCTTCTTTGCAGCAGACGTACATTGCGCCATCGTAGGCCGACATGCGGGATAGCTTTTGCGCTTTTCGCCTTTCTTGCGGCCACACGGCTTTCCCGTTTTACAATCAACCCAGCCCTTCCCTTTGTTTTGGGAGAACCATTTTCGCAAAGAGTTCTTTTCCGCCATCAGTACGTCCTCGTACTTTTCCGCCTGCTCTCCTCGACGCAACCACAACCAGAAGCAACGATTCCACCGCCGCGATACCTATTACGAGCAGGGCGTTTTGGATTATCAACCGCCGTCATTAAACCACCAGTAGCTGCTTTCTTAGTAGAGTTTCCCCAGTTGGCGGCTCCCACTTTTCGGCACTTGGCTACCGCTCCGCTTGCGTAAGCCGAGGGCCAAACCTTGTATCTCGCCTTGACCTTTTTTGCGCAAGCGTCGAGCTTTTTCTTTTTCTTTGCCATTACTCCGTCCCTCCGGTGGTGTGGATATTTGGAACGACATTTGTCCACGACTTATCATAGTTAGCCTGCCTCACTAAAAAATCCTGCCACATGGGCTTTATCATCTTATAGTTTTCCTCAACCCGATAAGACACGACAGCTAAATCAGACTTCATCGCATAGAGTTGAGTTGATCCCCAACCTAAGAGGCCAACTACAATAATCGATGTTATATCCGAAAAGTTCACTTTCATCACGCTACCACATCTTGCACGACCAGTAACGGGCCGTAAGTTTGTCCAACTTTTTTGTGTCACAACCATGCCTAGCCCGGAACGATTTCCTACGCTTAGGATTTGATTTCTTAATCGTCATCTTGGCATCGCCAAATCTGACGATCTTTTCTTTGCCTTTATCACATGCCTTTACAACAAACTTCTTGCCGCCAGAAACCTGACGCTTGGGTTTGTTGCATTTCATCTTATCTTTGTCGATCTTAGCCATCAGAGTGGTCCCGCGTTCCGAATGTATACGATGTCAAGTGCAGCCGAAACATGCAATCCAGAGTTAGAACTGCTGCCTACGGCACGAACCTCTACGTCAGTTTTCTCTGAGATCGGCAGAGGAGTTGAGTAAGATATTTCAGTGTGCCCGTTTTGAACAGAGAACTTGTCCTGAGTTCTAAACACTCCCCCCGACTTTCTCGCAACCAAGCTAATAGTTCCGAACTTGTTGTTCGCCTCAGTAAGACAAGTAACGTCTTTTTGAAAAAGATATGCCGTATATCCAGCGGGAACCGTCCATACACACATGAGAGTTTGATTCTCCCCCAGCGTTATACGAGCATACGTTGTTCCAGTGTTGGTGATGTTTATCGTGCCAGAGGGCTCCTGAGAGCCTTCGATAAAGGCTCTGAACACACGCAAGAAGAAAGAATTGGTTTCCTGAGTGCCGCTGCCATTCAAGGTCACTGTCTCGGAGATTTGGTTGTAGTCCGCGTCCAAACCTTGGATTGTTACCTGAACGTCCTCGTCATTAGCACTATCTGTACTTGTCGCGGTCATTTTTACCGCAGCCGACGGGTAAGCATATAGTGCGCCAACCTCCCAAATGGTTTCTTCTGTCTCGTTGATAAGAGCGTTGAAACCGAACTTATATACGCGGTAGTGCCCGGGGATTTGACCCCGAGACACCTGAAGCTCAAACGGCTCCGAGGTTCCGACCTGTGTAATAGAACGGATATCGTAAGCCACAGGACCCCCTACGACAAAATAATTGTCAGTTGGTTTGCCGAGCCCGTGAACGCAGCTATGTACACCCCCGCGCTGGCAATAATACCATCATCCGGAATGTTCATAACATGATGACCTGCGGGAAACGTCTGCGTAAGCAAAACATCTCCACTAGCGTCACCGTTCTTTATAGTAAACGCTCCCGCTGCGGCGGCATAAATAACCACTTGACGAAGCCGTGACCGAGTTGGACCGACAATCGCCGCCGAGGTTCCTTGAACCCAATTATATGCTGTTACTGGACCAGCCATGATCTATCTCCTTATCCTGCGGAGACAGTTACAACACCTGAATTGCTGTACAGTTGACCTGCTACAGATGGGTCAGAAGTCGGAAGGTCGCTGATGATTACGACACTGTTTGTGCCATTGTGTGTAATCGAAATGTTTTCTGTAACAGCGCCAGTTGTAGCGTTTTTCGTTACATCTTTGAATCCGTTCTCCGAGCGAACTGGACCGTTAAAAGTAGTATTAGCCATGTGGATCTCCTGTCGCGGCTAGTGTCAGCCGCACCATGCGGCTGTCAGGGATAAAAAAACCATACAGGAGAAATAGACAAAAAGAAAGGGGCTACCGAAGTAGCCCCCAGTTTGGGAGGAGGTAATGAAACCCTCCCAAACTATAGCACAAATTACGCTCCGGGTGAACCGAATACGCAACGTGGGTCGCTAAAGCCAAAGCTATAACGCTCACGAGCTTTAAAGCGCATGTTGCCTGTGTCGAAGTCTGCTTCCATGTTGGTAGACAGAGGAGTACGCTCAAAGTGGATCATTCCACGAGGCGCATCCGTCATGATGAAGAACGCATCAGGGTCCGTCAGGAAGTCGTTGACGGCATAACCATCAGGCAACATTCCCATTGAACGAATCGCGTTCGTATCATTGTCTGCTGTTCCAACACGAAGGTTTGAAACCATCAAGCGTTCTGCAATAAATTGCAGTTGACGCGGGATGAGTAACTTCGTGCCACGAAGAGCAACCTTCAAACCACGCTCGTCCACAAAACCTGCGATATTGATAAGGGCATCTTCAAGAGATGTCTCGTTCAAATCAGCAGCTACTGCGGGTTCGTTGGCAAACGTTCCACCGTTGGTTAACGGGTGGTCTGTCGCACAAAGCGCAACACCGTCACCACCAGCAGAAGCGCCAGCAGTAAATGCGTTGTTAAGAACCGCAGCGGCCTTAACTTGCTTTGTGTGTGCCATTGAACGAGCCAACGCACGAGTATAACGCGAACCAAGACGATCATACAGATTGTCTTCGATAGCTTCCTCAGTGATTGAGAATGCCAGCGCAATAGTTTCGTGGTTGTAACGAGCAGTGTAAGCTTCGTTAGCGTCGTCAAAGTTTACAGAGGAACCTTCCGATTTGGTAGGTGCCGCTCCGAACCCACTCAACATAACTTCCTCTTCGAATGCTCGATCAGAAGATTCTGTTGTGTAGATCTCCGCGTGTTGGTTTTCGTACCGATTGTACTCCATACCAAACAGCGCGTTGAGGCCCGGTTCTAGCTCTTTCGCTAGTTGTGCGCGAGAAATAGCCATTCTTTAGACCTCCTTAAACGCCAGTAGTCGATGGAGTACCAGCAACAATCGCACCATTGGCGGAGTTGAAGCTGTTATTCAATCGAACAATTAATGGGATACCAGCCGCAGTAAAGTCTGCATTTTCTGGGTCATCTTGAATGCCCATAATACGCAGTTGTAATGCCGCAGTGGTGGCGATTGTGCTAACACCCAACTTAGCAGATGAGATGCCTGTGGTTGAAGAACCAGAAGCAGCCGCTGCAAAGTTTGCGTTTGCGAACACATGACCCTGCGCAGTTGCTTCGCTAGTCAGTGAAGCGTCTGAGCAGATAACAAATGTCTGCATTGGGTTGTCATAAACAAAGGCTTTGACGGGATGATTAGAATCCGCGCCAGAACCGGGCCAGCTATTTGAGAAAATAGTCTCACCAGTGGTGGACGATACATATTCGCATCCCCAGAACACACCAAGTAGACCTACCGTTCCACCAGTAGCCGCGCCAACAATATCAATAAAGCCTGTTGACAGCGGTTTTACGGGTGAACCTTGGTAAATCGCGTTAGTGTTTCCAGAGGCGATACGATACTCGGTCGCACCAGTGGTGTTTGCAGCCTGACCGACTACACCAATCGGACGAAGTCCGAAAGCACCGTTACTGTTTGCCATTTTAGCAATCCTCTTTCAATTAATCGGAGTCTCTACGAGATCCCCCGAATGATACACGACTTTGCCGATTATTACTTATCGGCATCGAAGGATGTTGTTCCTTCATAAGGTCCTGATCTACAGCAGTCATCTGTTCGCGGGTTCTGCCCCCGTAATATGCAGTTCTTTCTGCTACTGTTTCAACAGGTATTCGGCACAGCATCAGTCCGCCTTGACCAATCACACCCTCATACCGACCATCGTCGATAACAGGTGCTTCATAGTTTGGATATTCGTCTTTCCGGACAGGTTCCCATCCTTCGCGTAGCTTGGCGTTGACATTCATTTTGTCTTCCTCACCACGCATTGCAACTCGTATCCAACGATGCACAAAGCCCTCTGGGGCATCAGGTGCTGCAAGGTGACTGGGCGGAGCCCATGGTTTTCTGCGCGTTTCTGTTTCGCGTGTTGCGCTTGAGCGCGGTTTTCTGTCAGCCATAATATTAATCCTTCACAAATTTTGCATATTCTTCAAGCGGTACATTTAGACGTTTCGCCATCGCTATTTGTGACGGTGATAGTTTAACCGACCTGCGCCCCGTTTTTGCCGTACTGCGAGATGCTGAAGCGCCAGCCGAGGCGACCTGTGCTCCACTCGATTTCTTCGCCTGAAACTTATTCGGAAACTCCGAACGCATTCGACGATCAACTTCAGTATAGTATTCTTCGCTGGCTGGGTCAAACCCCTCTTCTTCAACGAGCTTCCTATGTATTCCAAAAGCAGCATAAGTCATGACTTCGTCAGAACCAAACCAATCGTTTTTCTCCGCCCACGACTGCGCCTTTGGATCAGGCTTTGGTGCAGAGGGAGCAACTGGTTGTTGCTGCGGAGGCATCTGCGGCGCAGCCGCTGCTTGCGCAGGCTCCGCAACTTGATCCTCTGATCTCTGCTTTGCAATCCGCAAACGCTCCTGCTCAATAGACATCTTGGACAAGGCTTCTTGAGCCTCAAACATTTTGTCCGTATCGCCAGCGTCATAGGCTTCTTTGTACAGCCTTTTCGTAGCTTCTACCTGAGCATCTATTCGAGTGCCGTACTCAGACAAATAACCCTTGTCCAAGTTCTGGACACGGCTTTTTAGGCTCTCGTTTTCCTGCAAAAGCTGCTGCGCTAAACGAACGGCCTCTTCACGATCCCGTTCTTCCTTGCGATACTTTTCAGTCAGCTTCTTAATCCGAGCCTGAACCTTGTTACTGTAGTTGTCCAACTCGTCATCGGAACCAGAAGCCGCCTCTTGCGGCTCCTCTTCAACCTCCGGGGCTTCTTGAACCTCCGGTTCGTCTCCCGACTCAATCTCTACTTCTACGCCCTCGTCTTCGAGAACTTCTTGTTCTTCCGCCATTGGTATCTCCTAAACCTGCTTAATGTCGTCGGGCTCTAAGATCGTAGCAATAACCTCATCGTCATTGATTATACGAACTTCGCCCCCATCGATCTTAAATCTCGATCCCGAGTATCGACCGATACAAACCCATTGTCCCTCCGCACACCAAGGTGCAGCATCTGGACCAAACTTGTCAGGGTCTTTGTAAGCAATAGGACCAACCTTTAAAACATACGCAACAACCGTTGCCACAGCTTCACGATCCCGAACCTCGTCAGGGATATGTAAACCGCCCTGTGTTTTAGTAGCACCTTGATAAGGCATAACTAAAACACGCCAGCCCGTGGGCTGCGGTAGTCTTTCAAGAAGGGGTTTTTCTAAAAGAGAAGGATCTAAAACCTTCTCGGTGGTATCAACATACGCGCTACCAACGTCAGAAGAAGCAGCGGTGTTCCCTGCTTTCTCTTTGTTAATTTTCTGCGCGACATGATCAGGAAGATATAAGGTCTTCGACATCGTCAGCGTGGTTCTCCAGCAGGGCTTTGATTTCCTCACGAGCGTAGGCAATGCCCCGTACTTCACCTACCATGAGCTTATACTGCTCCCAGTCTTTAGCAGTATCATGTGCGAGAGCATTCGCAATGTCCTGCTCTCGTTCCTTCAGGATCTTATACATATATGTAGCGAAAGCAACAGCGTCCATTAAAGAATATCCCTTTCTGAACCCTCGGCTATGGACTTAATTGGACCACCCTTTACCCAGTCATTGCAAACATGGTCAGACGAACACATGAATTTGTACATCTGGCAGTAACCCAGATCACCAGAATCATCACCAATACATTCCAACATGTCTTCCGTTTGGTTATAAGCTCCGCAGTTTCCACAAACCTCGGTCAGCTTAAAGCCTCCGTCCATAGAGGGATCCCGATAGTTCGCTTCTTCTACCGCAACCTCTTTGGCTTCCATGTTTGCTTCAGCATCCTTGGTGGCTATAGGACAGCTTGGACCTCCACCGTCGCCGTCCCGCATTTTATCTACCGGAATACCATCCGGTATAATACTAATCGAAATCATAGGCATTAGAATGTCTTTCCACGGCTGGAGTTGTCCCGAACGTCCCCGGCTCTTCCACCGCCAGAAAACTTCTTGGGCTTCTTATCCAACATCTCTTCGAATATCTCAGGGTTCTTACGAAGAAGTTTCTCCACCTCCTGAGCTACCGCAGTCTGTCCTCCCGCGCCGGGGCTCTTCGAACCGCCCATCGCTTCGTCTCCTGTAGCCCCCTTTAAAAATCGGTCTAGTTGTTCGCGTGTAAAACTTTTCATAGCAGAATCCTAATCTATCAATTCAAAATGTGGACCATCGATAAACGGGCGACGCCCCTGTGATCTGCGCAAGTCTATATACGCATTCATGGCTTCTTCCATCGTACCCTCCCACTTGCGAATGTCCATTGGATACGGCATCTCAGGTGTTCCCCACGCTGCGCCCCAACAAATAGGAACGTTTAACTGTGTCGCCGCTTCTTTAATCGCATCAGCAAGATCATCATAAACCGAGAGTTCCCAACTCGCCCTCCCATTTATGAACGCCATAATATCGAAAGCCTTCCCCTCAAGGTGCTTAGATTTCATCGTCTGGCTGGCCCCTTTAGCAACAAGTTCCTTCTGCTGCTCAATGGTTCTCATCCCCTGAACCACCCCGAAGTCGGTCTTGGTCAAAGTAATAGCCATTTTGATTACAGCCTGTAACCCGTCATCAATACCTTCAAGACGATCAAGGCTACGTCTGCTTAACTTAAACTCGCTCATCGTACCTGTCTCCTACCGTACTTTCCGTTCCACGCAGAGGTGAACTCTTCATCCTCAGATGTGTCGTATTCCATTACTTCCTCTTAAAAAATGCTTGAGCCCCACGCACACCAAAACTGGCTGAAATTGCAATTCCAAGGCTGTAAAAATACCAGTCTGGGGCCTTGTTAAGCTGCGCAAACCCACGGTCTACCCAACCTTCCGCACCCGGAATCCAACATAAAATCAAAGGGATAGACAAGATGACAACGAACCACTCGTCTTTCCAGCTAGACTTGGCACCCTCTGCCATAATGCGCTCCCAGTCGGCAACGCTGGTCTTCTCAGACAAAAGTATCTGTGCCTTAGCCTTAGCCTCGGTGAGTTTTAGCTCCGCCGCCGCGGCGTTCTTGTCGGCTTTGCCTTGCAACCAACTTCCCGCAAGGTTTGCAACAGGGCCTAATAATGCCTGTATCATTTCTCAGAACCCAACCAAACGGCGAACGCTCCTGTAAGCGCCCCAGAGCAAATCGAAATCATTGCGGATTGTTGCGTTGACAAATCGTCAAGACTCATCCCCCACTCCAAAACGCGTATATACATGATCGTCATCACCAGCATCATAAGACGCGGCATAATCTTCCAAGCCAGTATTTTTTCCATGTCAAACCTCTATGTTTAACTTCGTTCCCTGCGGACGATCCGCATTAGTCTTGCGCCCAAACCTATCATAACTTTCCTGTAAGTCCAATCGTTGCTTTACAAGAGCCTCTAAATGGCTGTGGTTGGCCCGGTGTTCTTTTTCTACCCTCTGCTCCACAAGATGCGTTTCTATGCGCTCACGGGCCCGCGTTTGGGCGTGTATGTCGCTTCCTACATTAAAAGGAGAAGAGCCTACTCCTGAAACCCCGTCTGCCATCAGATGCGCCCCTGCTTGGCTAAAATTATCACAATCGTAATACCCAGCATTATAGAAACAATTATAACCGCTCCGCCATAAATAACTATACGCTCAACCAACTTGGCCTTACGCTTCCTTTCCGCTTCCGCCTTCGCCTTGCGGTCCTTCCGCGCTTGAACTCTTATAGCTTGAAGCTCGCCCCAAGCAGAAAAACCCCTAGTGGCTATCACAATCTGCCTAAGTTCCTCCTCGGCGTCCTTGGCCCTTTGCAAGTTCACAAACGTCTCCATAGCGTTTTCGTCTGAACCAGAGAAAAGACTATTCTTCTTTTTCTCATGAGCAGCGCGTAAATCATCCACCCCATCGAAAAACTCTCCGATTTGCTTAGTGACATTAACGAGCTCTTTGCCCGCAGAAACAGCAGACTTAACCGCTGCTAACGCTGTAAAGGGGTCTATCATACACGTTCACCCACCTTGGCTACAGGAGGACACCGGAAGTCATACGGTATCCGTATTATTCTCGGGTAATGATAGTAAAAATACGAAACGTCTTTAGGACAACGATACACACACGCCTTGTGCATGTCGCCACCATGCATCCCCACCAACACAGCGGTGAGAGCGCACAACACTAGAACTCTCCGACAAACCTCTGTGGTCGGGCTATCGGACTAAACCGCCTGTTCACCATACCGCCAGAAGAATATTTACTTTTACCCGCTTTGCTCAAAGCAATAGCAACCGCTTGATTTTGCGGTTTTCCAGCAGCCATTTCTGTCTTGATGTTCTGGCTGATAACACCTTTTGATGTGCCTTCTTTAAGAGGCATTAGGTCCTCCGTAACATGGCTTCTCGCTGCACATCGATCCGCTCTTGGTTCACAGCGTTGCGGTTGTCCGCAACCTCTTCCTGTAAATCCAATCGAGCAGCATCCGTAACAGCACGTTGCTCCAGTCGAGCCCCCTCAAGTTCAAGATTCGCTTGATCCATCGCGGCCTTGTGTTGAGCCTCCATCTGCTTAATAGAAAGCTCCTGCATCCGTATCTTAACCAAAGGATCCTCTTGATCACCCTCTGGAGAATACGAAAGTTTAGGCATCAGATCCTTAATCATCTCCTCCTCAACCTGAGCCACACGAGACTCAATCTGCTCTGGAGTAAACTGCGCAGGACCCTGCTGCTGTAACGCCGCCATTTGTTGTTGAGCAACCATAGGATCCACCGCACCCGCTTGCGCCATCAACTGCAACTGCTGCATCTGCTCCTGCGGCTGCACACTAATCTGCTGAAGCTCTTTATCCACCTGTTCACGAGCCTTGAAACTAATGTGCTGCAACGCATGAGTAAACAATGCCGACAACACAGGAGGCGCATTCTGCATCATCGGTATCTCCAATAATGCAATATGTGCCGCCAAATGCGCGTCATGATCCTGCTGCGCAAACGCCTGCGGAACCTGCCCACCAATTAACAATCCATTCTCTACCGCCGGGTCTTGTGGCTGCGGAGGTGGTGGAGGCGGTGGCAAGATCTCGTCAATATTCTGCACCTCTAATGCTTGATACATCCTTCTATACGCCGCATGAAGGTTGTGCATCTGAGGGTTAGATTGCGCTAGCTGAAGTTGGGTTTGAGCCAGCGTCACCCTCTGAGACATAGAGAAAATGTTCGGATCAGAAACGGGGAGAACGTCGATCCTAGCATCAAAGTCTTGCATCTTAACCTGTTGTGGCGCACCCGCTACTTCGTAGGGGTACATCGGAGGAAGGTTTTCCGCAAAGATACGCGCCAACAAACGGAACTCCGTCCGCTGGGCGTAGTGCATACGTTTATGAATCGCAGACATAACCTTCATGCCACGCTCCAACATGGCAACCGTAGTCCCCACTGGCGTTTCCTGATTCATGTCCGACATCTGCTGATCAGCTAAAGCAACAAACCTACGCCCGTCGTTAACCAATCCACCCAACAACTGAGCCAATGTCGCAGACGGCTCTTTGTACGGCAACGGAACAATAGCGTCCCTGATGCTGCCACCGGGCGCGTCAATGTCCCTAAACTCTCCGGGCTGTAACGGCTCATCATCGTTGCGTACACGCACTCCACGGGCCTTAAATCCAGCAGGAAGGTTGGCTAACGTCCCGGCATCTATCAACTGTCGCAACAAGCTCGTCGCAGCGCGGCCCAAACCGCCAATCATATGCACCAAACCAAAGCCGTAGAAGCCCAAACCCGGCATAAACTTGTAATGCACAAAGTACTGGCGCTTCCGCTTCAACGGATCGTCCATGTCGTAGTTACGACGAATCGCTAAAATTTTCCCCGAAGACTCATCAATAGTCACAACATAAGGAAGACGAATACCCGTAGGTTCTCCAGTCTCAGGATCTAAATCCTCAAACCGCTCAAGATCCAACTCAACGTGCATCTCCAAGATCGTCAGAACATCATCGCTGTAGTTCTTCGATATCCCCTCAAGCTCATTAACCTTCTGCCTAACAGGGTCCTCTTCAGTATCCGAAGAAGTATTTAAATCTACATCACGATAAACCTGAGCAACCTGCATCTTACGAACGTCATTCTCGTCCATTCGCAATACATGCGTAACTCGCGTCGATGTCGCCAAATCAGAAGCAGAATACGGTACAACCAAATCCTGCGCAGGAATAAACTTCGCAACAGCCCGCTGCCGCGTTTGATCAAAATAGACCTTCTTAAACGTCGAACCGCTCAAGGGTAAATAAAACAACATCTGATCCATGTCCGGATCGTATTCTTCCATAACCTCAGTAATCTGATAGTTCATGAAGTCTTTTACACGATTGGCCTGCTCTTCTCGCTCCGCGTTCTGCAATCCCAAAACATTCGTGCGAACCGGACCACCCGCTGGCAATAACTCCTTATACGCCTGAGCCTGAAACTGCGTAACACTCTCGCTAATCATCGGATGCGTAATACCACTCGCACCCTCAAACGGAGTCGTGCGCTCCTCAGTCCTTAAACCAAGCAGATCAAGACCCTTAACATACGTCTCTTCCCACTCGTCACGAGAATCCAAATCCTCGTTATACGAAGCCCGCAACTCAGAAGATAACTCTCCCAACGTGCCTTCGTCCAAAATCTCCGCTAAATTAGCGTCAAAAGGGATAGCCTCGTCAGGAATCTCCATCTCCCCCTCACGAATAGCCTGCACTATCGCGCCGCCCTCGCCATCCTCAATAATCTCCGCACCATCCGGAAACTCCATCGGTACATCAATAGGAATTTCTACGTCTGGAAGTCCCGCTGTGTCATCGAGGTCCAACCCCGGTGCAACCATGTTAGGTGGTAAAGCCATTAATAATACTCCCGCTTACGGGGCCTCCATTCTAAACTATCCTCGTCTTCGCCACTCAACGAAATAAACCCGCCTTGACGAAAACGCATCAGTGCCAAGGTCATACTATCACAAAAGTCATCATGATCGCCATTAGGAAATGAAACTACCTCCTCAACGACCTCATCAGCAAACTTTTCGTGCATCGGGGCCCAAACCATCTCAGCCTCAAACAAAGGCGCAACCATGTGCATTCTCGTTATCTTATCATTCCCTTTGCCCGGTGAGAAGCCCAATGCCGGAATACCACGAAGCCGCAACTCGTCAATAAGTGGTGTACCCGTCGCTTTCGCTTCGACCAACACCATGTCTGGCTCCCAGTATTCGTGCTCTTCATAGGCAATCTCCTTGAGTTCCGGAAAATTCCACCGCCCGCGACGGGCATCCAACAAAATAATGTGATCAGGGCCACCCTCCTCGGGCTTAAATACCCCCCAAGTCGTGATCGCACTGTAATCCGCAGTCTCTTTCTTCGAAAACGCCGTGTCATACGCCTGCAAAATGTAATCCAGCCGTGGAATCTTCTCCTTATCCCAATCCTTCCACCACTCACGCTTGATAATCGCAGATTCCGACGCCGTAGGCTGCTGCTGCCACTGCGCATTCCACTTTCCTACCGGAAGTGACGCCTTAATTCCCAATAATGCGTCTTTTTCCCAGAACTCAGGCCATAAAGGCTGATCAGAAGGCATGATCGCAGGAAATTCCACAACCTCCCACTTGTCCGCCATTACATCACCGCCCTGCGCGGCAATCAAACGACCTGTCAAGTCCTTTTTTCCCCACCGAGTCATAACAATTATGATCGCGCCACCCGGTTGAAGACGCTGACGAGGACCAGAAGTGTACCACTCATACGCATTGTCGAACGCACTGTCGCTCATAGCGTCCTGCTCCGAATGCGGATCGTCAATCACAAACAAATCCGCACCACGACCCGTTACCGCAGCACCAACACCCGCCGCAAAGTACTCGCCGCCACGGTCCGTCTGCCAACGACCCGCACCCTTGTTGTCTTCCTTCAAATTCGTGTCCGGAAAAACAGACTTATACGCAGGATCGTCAATCAAATCACGAACCTTACGACCAAATCGTACCGCCAACTCAGTGTTGTGCGTAGCCTGAATGATCTTTAACTTCGGATTCCGCCCCAAAAACCACGCAGGCATCAAATAACTGGCAAACTCAGACTTCGAATGACGAGGCGGCATATTAATAATTAACCGCTTTAACTCGCCCCTCGCTACCCGCTCCAACTTTTCCGCAATAACCCGGTGATGACGACCCTCAATGAAGTTCTCATACACATGATGAGCAAAAGGCATGAACTGATCATGCGCCTTTTCCCTCAAATCTAAGGTCTTCTTAGCCTCAGTTAAGGCTAAAATCTCCTTTAACGCTTCTTCAGGTAATGCCTGTAAATTCATTACCTAAACGGATCTACATCCGTAGGCATCCCGCCATACGTTGTGGGCATAAAACCCCGATCCGCCGCAGCTACACCAAAATCAGGCATCGGCAAAATCCCCGGAGTTCCGCCCGGAGTTAATGGAGGCAACGTAAACGGAGACTCTATCTGAGTATAATTCGGACTCCCAACAACCGTAGGAACCGTCGAAATCGGTGGCGTAATACCCGGAAACGGAGTCACAGGGTCTGGGCCCGGCTCCGGAGCCGCATCCGTAACGTCATCACTAGGAACACACGCATTCGTCGCCGTGTCCATCCGATAACCCTCCGGACATGGATCAATCGGCGCAGGAGAACTATCATCACCAGATCTCGTTCCACCCTGAGCCGCAGCCTCGTTGCGAGCTATCGTCGCCGCAGTCCGATCAAGATACGCCTGAGCCTCTGCCTCCGAATAACCCGCAGCAATCAAATTAGCCCGCTGAGTAGCAGGATCCCCAAACCCAGCATAATAACCCATCGTTACATCGCCCGCAGCGCCCTTCAACATGTCCACCATGTTCGGTAAACCACTAAAAATACCAGTAGCCTCCGTAGGACCTTCCGCAGCAGCCTCGCCCACACTCGGACGGACCGGGGGCCGAGGACCCTGATAAACACTCGTAACACCTCCGCTGTCTGGGGCCGAAGCAATGACCTTGGCCTTTCGAGCCTCCTCACGAGCCTTCGTTATCCTCGCATCTTCCTGAGCCTGAGCAATGCGAGCCGCCTCCTCACGAGCGCGTTGCGCCTCCGCTTGAATGCGAGCTCTTTCTTCCGCCTCTTTTTTCAGACGCTCAATCTCACGACGTTGAGCCTCCTGCTGCTCGCGCTGCCTCTCCGCAGCCTCACGTTGAACACGAGCAATGCGAGCCGCCTCCTTGCGCTCCTCTTCAGCACGAGCCGCGTTTCGAGCCGCCAACGCAGCAGCCTCTCTCCTACTTTGTTCCGCCTGCTTCCTACGAGCTTCCGCAGCCGCAGCCTCACGAGCTCGCATCTGTTGCTCGCGCTGTCTGTCCGCTTGTTGCGCCCGCTGTCGATCTTGAGCCGCTTGA
>Ga0208793_1000250_pt1 | contig 37567 bp, 44 predicted proteins | sample 17_taG_FD_184092 | JGI IMG/M metagenome (GOLD analysis project Ga0208793, IMG submission 184092) | Marine viral communities from the Subarctic Pacific Ocean - 17_ETSP_OMZ_AT15314 metaG (SPAdes) (version 2) | ecosystem: Environmental > Aquatic > Marine > Oceanic | place: Pacific Ocean | collected... | reverse complement strand
ATACTGCAGCAGATACTGAAGCAGCTGCAGCATTAGCTGTAACGACTGCAGCACTAGCATTTGTAGATGCTGTATTAGCTGTAGTAACAGCAGTACCTGCAGTTGTATTAGCTGTGTTAGCAGTAGTTACAGCACTATTAGCTGTTGTAACAGCGTTATTAGCTGTCGTAGTAGCACTATTGGCTGTACTAATAGCAGTTGCTGCATCAGTTGCTGCAGAGTTAGCCGTAGTAACAGCACCATTTGCCGTAGTTGTTGCTGTATTTGCCGTATTAACAGCAGTAGTAGCATTAGTAGATGCTGTATTAGCCGTTGTAACCGCACTAGCTGCAGCTGTAGACGCTGTATTAGCGGTAGCACTCGCAGCATTAGCTGTAGTTACAGCTGCACTAGCGTTGGTATTAGCTGTGTTAGCCGTAGCAGTGGTTGCATTGGCTGTAGTAACGGCACTGTTAGCCGTAGTAACAGCACTGTTGGCTGTCGTTACGGCACTATTAGCAGTTGTATTAGCTGCTGTAGCTGTTGTGTTGGCCGTGACTACTTCGTTATCAGTCTCTTGGGTAGCAAAGTGAGTCTGAGTAAAGTTATTATTGAGGTCTTCAGCCTTAATAGCTGAACCAGGGAAGAACGTAGCATTAAGAGTTGTAATATCCGTATCACGATAAATACGAATAGCAGCTCCATTAGCTGGTGCTGTATTAAATGACAGCGTTGTAGCGTTAGCAAATGTAAATTGAGTTGTAGCTGCAGACGCTACTGTTACCTTGACGTCTGCTTGCTTGATATATTCAAATGTAAGCGAATAGTTCGTTGTCGAACCATCTCCAGTGTATGTGTTTTGTGTAGTTGCCATTACGCTTTAGATACCATACTTTGTTTTTACGTAATCCAGATATCTCTTTGCTTCTTCCAGTTCACCTCTTTTTTGATATTCAGCTGTTCTTTCACGGACGTACTGTCTACGTCTAATAGAAGTGAAGTGTTTAGACCCGGTAATAGCATCACCAATAGCTCTCCTTAGTTTAGAATCAAGCTTGTCATGAACACTTTCAGCAAACGCAGAATCCATTGGTAAGCCCATACTTTGTCCTTCTCTAAATCTTTTCCTAAAGCCTTTACCACCGCCAGCAGTTTCCGCCATAACTTCTTGAATGCCTTGTTTCCATAATTCATCATTACCCATAATGCTGAGGATTTCAGACTGTTCAGCTGCGCTTAATTTCTCACCTTGGCCGTTTGTACCAAGCGTAGCTGTAGCATCGTATTCAATGTCAATAAGGAATTGCTTTTCAGGAGAAATTTTTCCGCTTTCTTTCCAAGGTGTATAAGTGTTTCTAAGACGTGCCCAGATGCTATCTGGTACGTTGACTTCACCACCATCGATCCAATCATATTCCTTAGGCAGCATTCCTTTTAAGCCAGGCAGCCTATTCATAATCATTGCATCGAGTTCATTATTGATAAGCTTCAATTCAGGATCAAGCAGCCTTGCAATTTCAGCCATTTGACTAGAACCACGTACTGTTGATGCAGTAAGGAATCCAGAACCCCACCGATTAATAGCACCTACATCACCACGTAAAACATCGAAGAATGGTTCTAAACCAGCCATATAAGTTCTATCTTTAAAAGATGCGCCAAAAGCAAAGGCAGTTTTTCCAAGAAGGTTGCCAAGATCATTAGGTTCTAATACATCAAAGTTATCTCCGATAGTAGCAATCAAACTAAGGTAAGTCGTAATTGGTCCTAAGCCTTCAAAGCTATACCATTTATCATCAAAGCCTCGGATAGAATTTCTCTTCCAATCAGCTTTGTCTCTTGTCTTCTGTACTTGTCTATTGTAATGACCTGCTCCGTGAAGCCTGTCATCCAAAAACAAGGCAACAGCACTACCTGTCATCAATGTACCTAACGCTTTCCTTCCGCGCATGTCTGCCCTTAGTTCGTTATACTTACCTTTAACTTGCAGTGGATCACTAACATCAACACCTCGCTGAGTTAATATTTCCATTACCTTATCTGTTTCAATGTCATCAAAAGAATGCTTAAATACATGCACATCTTTCATAAATAGACCGAGTACAGGTGATACTGGATTGTAAGAAGCAGTATACTTAAGCTCATTAAGTGGTGTTTTAGTAAACAGCATGAATGGTTTTAATACAGGCATCCGCCTAATTAGAGCAGATACGTCATCATTAAAACTATTGTCTAGGTTAAATGCCATCTCACCTGACGCCTTTTTGACTGCCTTATCAGTGATAATGCCGCTCTCATCAAACATCTCAGCGTGAGCATCTGCAAATAAGTCTTCTGCTGCCTTTGAATCAAACTCAACAGAGCCGTTCTTAGTAAACTTATCGAAAGCTCTGCCTTTAGCTTCAAAATTAGCAAGCAATGAATCCATAAATCCATCCATTGCCTGCATAGATCTAGTACCAAGTCTGAGAGCTGGATGATTAGCTAAATCATTCATAGCGTTGATGTTTTCCATCAACATTTGAGGACCATACTCGCCTTTAGCTGCCTTAGCATCAGCAAATGCCGTCAAGATGTCTAATTGTCCTTGGTTTCTGAGACCGATGTCATCCCTTACAGCAGTTACATTTGGATCGAGTGCAGATCTTTTAAAGATTTGCTTTGCATAACTCAGGCCTCCAGTTAGTGATTCCCACATACTGCTGTATTGATATAACGCTCTACGAATTTGGCGTTTTTCTCCAGACATCACTGCACCAGCAAAATGTCTTATAGGTTTTTCTACTAACAAATGGCTACCTGAAACTACTGCTTTGATCGGAGTAGATGCTGCACTCAACGCACCGTTATACACATTGGCATAGAAAGCTGTATTAATTACTGAAGGGATTTCAGGTTGTCCATCGAAGAATGCTTTACCCCAAATTGACGTTGATTGTTTTACGTAGTTATTTAATGCACTAATAGTTTTTACATTACCATCAGTAAGCTCATATGCCATCATTAATGGTGACAACATCTCTGGGTTTGAATCCTTGATGATGCGTAAATTGTTGATTGTATCTGCTGTTTCCAACTTGATACGATTTATAGCGGCAAGTGTTTTATTTTTTTCACCCTTGATTAAATTCTGTATGCGCTTCTTAGTTGCATTGTCGTAGGCTTGAGACCCTTGTGTTGTCATCCGATTCCAAATATTTATCATATTCAAGGATCTACCACGTACATAAGAGGTCATGCCTTTCTGAGCCATTAGAAACTCAACACGGTCTAAGATCTGCTCTTGTGCCCGTTGGATGGAGCCTGATCCAGCAGTCAATCGCATGCCTTGAGCCATATCACTAATCTGTCCTGCCATGGAAGTGCCGACATAAGCAATAGCTTTAGCCTCATCCATATTTACAAAGTCATCCATGTACATTTTAATTGCACCCATGACGCCCTGATATCCTTCATCAGTTAGTTCAGGTGTTTTATTAGGTACATTGATGCCTTGATAAATTGAACCAGGGTAGATCGTCCGCTGTAACTCCTCAAGATCCATCTCATAGAAATCATTGGCATATTTTTGGCCAACATTCTCGATCTCTTTAAAACTTAGATATCTCGCGTCATCTAATCTATAACCATACTGACCAGCATCTTTTAAAGTTTCAGCTAGCCCACTGATCACAATACGTGCATTCTCACTACTTTCATTAGCAAACTTAATAGCAGCTTCAGACATAACGCTACCTACACGTCCGTAGACAGTGCCAAGATTCATATCAATACGTGCAGCATCAATAGATGCCCCAACAATGCCAAGATCATCTACTGATCTAATGCCTGACTCTTGGTATCCGTATGCATCATGATAGCCAAAAACTGGCTCATTTGGATCAACAGACTTTTCAAAGTTAAAGGAGCCTACTTCGTCTGTTTCAGTAAATCGTTTTGCTGCCGATCGTTCAATAACATCTTCTGGTGTATTGTCTATTTCTATATTCTTATCAAACCAAGCTTTAGCTTTATCATTTTCAGGTGTGTGCCTAAGAAGGTCGTGAGTATCTTTGACTCGTTTGATGTACTTACTTAGACCCATAACCAGGTCTATACCGATGCCTAAACCGGCACCTTCCAAGACATTCTTGCCACGTTTAACATCAGGCAAATCACTATCTAATGTAGCAACATTATCTGGAATCCAGCCCAAAAATCTTGGAAATGTCTTCTTAAGTGTGCCACTAAGGTTGTCGTCAGTTTGGTTCATAGGAACCGCATAATCAACGAATGCACCTGAACCAGCTTGAAATGCTGTGTTACCCATCCATTTAACAAATGGATCACTTAGTAGTTTTAGCCCTCTGACATTTTTTACTTTAGCTGCTTGTGCTGTCAATCCAGCTGAACCGGCACCACCTAATAGCATTGTTGGCAAGACAACAGAAGATATTTCTCTTACGGTTTGTGCTACTTCGTTTTCAAACTTAGGTCTTGGTGCAATATCTACACCAGGGATTAGATCAAGTGTTCCAGAAATAAAGTCTTGGATGCCAGTAACGACATCCATATCGCTTTCAGCCCCGTATTGCTCGATCTTATCGTAATCAAGACTTCCATCCTCTTGTAGAAAATTGCCTGTAGTTACTGGACGTAAAACTCCCTTATCATCAATTCTATTCCAATAAGGTCCATCATTCAGCTCACCTCTTTGGTATGCAGCTTCATCCCAACCTGTGTTTTTGGAGTTGTCTGTTGTCTGTTGCTGCTGTACTTCAGGTTGCTCTTGAACAGGCGGCATAGATGCAGCCGTAGCTGCTTCTCTTTCTTCAATAGCTGCCACCTTAGCCGCTAGCCTTTGTTCTTCCTCTTCGGCTTCTCTAAGTTCTTGTTCCCATTGGGTACGTTGTTCTATGCTGTCAAAGCCTTGACTTTGCAGCAGTTCTTCTTCGTTCATTTAGAAATTACCTAAAATTTCACTGTGCCTTTTTGAGTCTCTTTCAGGATGTGCAGGTCTTTCCCAATACTTCATCCACCAATCTGCAGCTTCTTGTCTAGAGCTAAAGTTTTGCTGGAGATATTCTTGTCCTGGTTCACCTTCCTCTTGTAAAGCGTATTGAATTTGTGCTCGCCAATCATTCCAGCGATCACCTAGCACTGCTTTTGCTCTGCTCAGGCGGCCTGCATGCCATTGGAACCAGCCGTCACTTGTATTGTTATCGCCTGGGTTAGTTGTTTGTAGACTGGACTCTCGTATTGCATTTGCAAGTAGACCATATGCATGGAAATCAGACAGACCTAAATCCTGTGTCATATACGTAATTGCTTGGTTACCTTTCTCTTGAATTGTTCCATTCAAAGGTTCTATAGTTTGGTTACTTGGTTGAAACGATTCCCTAGGCTGAAAACTATTCCTATTTTCAAATTCATTGACTTGTTGCTGCAGCTCTCTTAAACGCTGCTGATTACTTGCTTTATCGCTAGTAAATGAATACCTTTGTTTTGGTGACCAATTGTTTTGTATTTCTACATAGGTCGGATTTATAAGTATGGGTTCGATGTTTGGATTTTCCTCCGCTAATTTTTTCTGTACTTCATATGCAGTCAATCCAGTCCTTTGACCGATTACATTTAATACTTCACTGGTTCCAGTTTCTGCTAACTTTTTAGATGCTGCAATCAATGCAGTTTCACCGATTGAAGTTATCCAATTACTTGGATCCTTCTGTTGTGTAGGAGTTAGCCCTTTAAATTTAGTAACCCTACGTTGAGCGACTAACTGTGCTTTTTCTGTTTCATTAACCATCTTTTCGTATGGCTTTAAGGTAAAACCATCGAATTGCTCTGGTCTTGATAAAAATTCTGCAGCATCGTTACCGACAGTAGTGCCTACCATATTCATTGCTTCTTCAATAGGTGTACCTGCACCTACTAATTCAATAACTTTCTTTCTAGCTTTTTTTACCTTTTCTCCAACAAACCAATTAAATTGATCACTTTGTGGCCCTACATCCTTAAACTTTAGTTTAGACTCTGTAGTTTTAATAGCACCTTCAATTCTACCTCTTAGGTAAGTATTTAGATCTTTATATTGTGGTGTTGCTTTAATTGTATCTAGTCGCGTCGCAGCTCCTAAGTATTGATCATATAGCATCTTAGGTGGATTAATACGATTAAGTTCCTTTAAACTCAATGTACCATTTAATCTCATCTCCTCTAGCTGGTCGTTCATCACAGGAATTAGTTGCACATCAACTGTCTGACGTTTAATACCTTCAAGAACCTTTGGATCAGCTCCACGTCCAGCTAATTCGTAGTATCTGTTTGAGATATCTCTATAGTCTTTATTATCTAGCCTACCGTCATCAGTAGCTAATTGCTGTGCAAGTTGATTGATTTCCATCTCTGCACTTAGCTGCTTCTGCTGCGCTTCCAAGGCCTGTACAGCTCTGATATCTTCATAAGCTCTTTTCTTAGCATTTTTCAGTACTGCCGCAGCATCTTTATATCCAAAGCTAAAAATATTTCCTACCTTTCCATCTTTAATAATTGGAGCTTTTTCAAGCTGTTCAATTTGATCTAAAGTTAGATCAGCAGAAGCTAAATATTCCATTGTATCTTTCATTGCCCCTGGTCTAGGATCAGTTGCAATTGCATCCATTACACCTTGAGCATTGAAGCCCCCACCACTAAATGCAATATCAAAGATAGTTGAACGCTGATCTCTTTCAAAATCTTTGGCTAGTTGATTTCTTTTTTCCTGATTAGTAACTTGCTCTGCTCTGTCAAGAGCACGGCGCATTGTTGGATTATATGCCTTTTCTAGTATTTGTTGAGCAGGTGTTTGTCCATCAATTGTCAATTCACCACGCATCCTTGCGTCAGCAATTGCTATTTGCTTTTGTTTTTCTTCAATTGATAAACTTGGATTATTATTGATTTGATTAATTACTTGTGCATTAATCCCCGCTTGCTCTCTTAATACATTTGAATTAGCAATGTAGTTTCTGTACCCGCCACCTTTTACAAGATGGTTATACATAGTGTCAATGAACTCTTGAGACTTACCTTCTTCTAAGTATTTTTTTACTACATTTGTTCGTTGAAATTCAGCATTTGAGATCGAGCTATTTACACTCTGTGCATTTAGAATATCTTTATGAGAGTATTTTTCTGAAAAGGCAATCTGGTTAACTGCCTTTAACTGCAACTCTTTATTTTGCTTGACAATTGTGAAGGTAGTGTCTAACGCAGTTTTAGAAAAATCAATAAGGGCGCCAAGCGTATCAATCTTATATTTATCTTGATTTTGCTTTTTAACAAGCTCCATTTCATAAGCTTGCCTGGTATGGCTTCTTTGAGCCTTAAGGTTTTGCTGTTCAAGCTGTGAGCTTGTTGAACGAAAATCTTTTTCTATATTAAAGGCTTGTTGCTGTGCCTGTCGGAAGATACGTTCGTTCTTTTCTAGATAACTCTGAGCATCATCCATGCCCCGAAGCTGTCTTTCTGTTTCACTCTGTTGCTTTTGAACTGCATCAGGTACGGTTAACTGTTTATTAGAAAAGCTTCCTTCCCGTGCAGATGATTTAAATTGTGCCATTTACCTTTGTCTTGGATAGAAACTAGAACTTAAAGTATTGAGTCCTGTACCGATTGTCCCGAATGTTGATGCGCCAGTTGCTAAGAAACCTGTACTGCTTAACATTGATCCAGCAGCAGCGCCACCAAACAGTCCGCCAGCAGCAAGACTACCAACTCCACTAGCAACACCTGCAACCATTCCACCAATCTTCAGTGCATCACCGAAGTTAGATGCAGCTACATTTTCTCTGCCTAACTTATAATGGAAGTCATCTTCATAACTTAACTCTGGTGCCGGTACATAGTCAGGGAAGTCTTGATACCTTGGCCTGAGCAGCATCTCTACATAGTCTTCAGTTTCGGGGTCATCATATTCAGCATAAAATTCTCTCGGATCCGTTAATTCAGGGAGGCGAGTAGGCATCAATAAGAGTGAGTTTGCTGCTTGCATATCGGCCTGCCTTCTTGCAAGTGATATGTTTTGCCTTACAATTTTATCCCTATCTTCTATGCTTCGCCTTGTTGCAGAAAGTTTAATCTTATCTGTTTCAAGTGATGCATCAAATTTTGCACTGTTGTACTCATAATCATTATTTGCCATATCTCTAGCTGCAAGTACCATTGTCTGGTCTAAAATCAGCATATCTTTCAGCTGTGCAATTCCAAGGTCTATGCTTTGCTCGGCATACATCAGACCATTTGCAATTGCAGCTCTCGTAGCACCTGATTCAGCCATGATGCCTAGAACTGCTTTTGACGATGACCTGCCAGCATTACCGCGAGAACGCATCTGACCAACAGCTTTCATGCCATCAACAATCGCCTTTTGTGCTTCTATCTGACTGTCGCTTTGAGTCTTACGACGCTCTATTCCAAAGGCACCTATATCAGCTGAATATTTGGCATCAAACCGTGCCTCATTAAAAGCAGCTTCAGCAAATTTATTGTTCTTATTTATTCTTAAACCAGCGGTCCCATATGCATAGTCTAGAAGTGAATCACCTTCATCAAATACTACAGAAAGAAGATCATCCTTCTTTTTAATTTGCTGTTCCATCATAGCAGCATGTTCTGCTATGGCATTAAAGGTAACTTGCGCTTCTGCTTGGTCTAGTGAACGTCCGAATGCTTCATTTGCTCTGTCATATTGATAATTCTGTCTATCAACTGCTTGGTTATACTCCTGAAGTATACCTTTTTCATTTAAGCGTAATTGGGTTTCGTTTTGTTCAATATTTAATTCATATTCTTCTTTTTGCCTTTTATATTCGGCCTTCCTTATTTTTTCCTCTGCTCTCCAGCCTTCTTTCCACCTCTTATACTCTGCCCTTTCCGCACGCCTATTGTCGTTGTTCCTGTCTGCTGCTCCAAACATTACTTTCTCCTGTAGAATCTTGGTGTATAATTGCCTTCCCACATCATTGCGTTTACAGCAACAGGAAATGGTGAATTGTTGAACATCCTTACTTTAAAGTTTTCTGTACGTTGATGGATAGGCAATGTAAATACTGTTTCGTTATCTAATGGGACGTCATTGGCTAAATAGTTGTTTGCTTGAATCACAGGATTAGTAAGGAACCATTCATCGATATACATCTTGATAACTGCATTAGCAGCTGGTGCAGAGGTAAATACAATTGTTGTAGCGTTGCTAAAGTTAAATGCTGTAGTAGCAATACCATTAACTGTAATTTTTACATCACTCCTGTCTTCGTAATTTAAATCACGCTTATTAAATGGAAATGTTGTTGTAGACCCATCACCAGTAAAGTCAATGCTATAAGGGATTCTTCCCTGTTGTTTTACTTTAAAGCTCATGTTACCTGAAAGTCCTACAGAAAACTTCATCCGTGCAATAGCTAGACTTGCAGTGAAGTCTGCCTTCTTCTCTTCAGGTCGATAGTATGTAGTAGGTAGCTCAACATCAAAGTTATACTTAAATCCTACGATGACATCGCTAGCATTACTGGTAAGGTTTTTCTGCGGCACTATAAAGTATGGTCCTGTACTATCATTACTCCGTTCTGGAGTGATGGTAAAGCCTGATTCAACAAATGAACCAGTGCTTGTATTACCTTTGATAATAAGAACAGGAGTAAGCTCTGCTACATCGTTATAAGGCAAGTAGCATTTAGATAAATTATTAGTTGTGTCATATACAACGCTAGACGCTGTTGCATATAAATCCATACATGGATTAACTCTTTGACCTCTGTTGTTGACAATAATTGCTTGCTCAGGGCTTTGGCTTAATGCTGCTTTTAAAAGCACTACCTGATTACCTTGCTTAGTTACTGCATACATGTCATCTGAGTCGATGTTCATGAATTGTGTATTACCAGGCATAAACCAACTTGTCCACGACTCCATCAAATTCTTCTCACCATCTGTGTAGTATCTAAAAATAAATACTTCTTTACTTGATTGTGAAGACAATGCAATTAGTGAGTTTTGAGGGCTAGCAATTAGATGATCAATGTTGGGTGAAATCCACTCCTTCACTACACGCGAGAGGTCAAGTACTTGGGGGTTCTGTTGCTGTCCTTTGGTAACCATGCTGAAGACTCTGGTATAGCCAGGAGTCTTACTAATAAAGTTAATGTTGGTACCTACATCAACAGGTTCCACAGTGTTATCCATCTCGTAATTAGCGATGACTCTGATGGTTGCCAGTGCTGGTGTAAGCACTCCACTGTCTGAAAACAGAATGAACTGCTGACGTGCAGAAAATAAAATTACGCCTTGTGCTGTAGGTAGTACTGCATACAGTGCCGTAGGGATAATTGAGGAACAACTAATGTCTACAGGATCTGAATCCAGCGTTGCCTGTGCTGTTTCAAAGAAGAAGTTGTAGTACTTGCCAGCTCGGCTCATACATACATTATCTTTAGAAAGGAATCCTAACCTATCGTTATGAAAGAAACCTGCTGAGATCTTCTCACCAACAAAGCTAGGGTCACTATTTGTAATTTCATCGCCAACATCTCTATCGGCATAGCCAATTTTTTGGAAGACAAACGTATTAGTAGCTGTGTTAATTAGCTCATGTGGCATTGTTGAGTTATCAATTCCAGGCGAGACCTTTGGACTTACTGTCTCAACCCAATAACCACGCCCACTAACCCCATTATCTGCAACAAACTTGGTATAATAATCATCGGCTGATGTAATCGTATTTACAATATTAACTTGATGATTATGAAATGTCTCTAGTGGTAATAGGCCTACGCTTGAGGCTTCATCTTGAAATGCACTAAGACCGCTATTTGATCTACCACCCCTTACTTTTAAAGTAAAAGCTGTTGGTGTGCCACTGACTACGCGAGTTATATCTAGACTTGAATTACCATTCCGTGTAACTGTCCATGTCCCATTAAAGTTTGCATTGCTTGCACTTTGTTGAGCTGCAATGCCAGCTGTAACAGCGTCTTTAATATTATGTCCTGACTTGTCTGTCAGTACGTCATCGAATGTATAGTCTGTATCATGCGCTGTTACACTAAATTCTACACCTTGAATTTCTACATAATACTTTGCTTCAGGTATAGTACTTTCAAGAACAATTGTACCTAATACGTTTGGGGTTGGCGTAGGCGTCGGTTTTGCTGCTACTGTTACACTAGTATTAATTACAATTGTAGTGTCTTGTACAGTAAGCAGTTTGTAATTTAGTTTTGTCGATGAAAGATATGCCTGAGCACCGCTGCCGTATGAAACAGTACAAGCTGTTCCAGTTACAGCATTCCAAATATAAATAGCTGTTCCTTTGATACAACCAATGTAGATTTCATCATTATCTCTATTGATGTAAAACCACTTAGCATCATCATATGTTGAACCTGTTCCTAAGTTTGCAATATGCTTAAAGCCAGGTCTTTTTGTAAGACCATATGTTGCATCAGGAAATCCGTTGTAGCACTCACGGACCTGGCCGGGAAGCATTTTGTCATCTGATTGTTTAGATACTCCACCAAGATAGTTAGGTATCCGTTGAGTTACTGCTGGCATTTAACGATAAAGCGCGTTGTACGGTTTGTAGCTGTTGTATGTATTAGTTTCACCAGGATGTCCAAAGAATGTGTAATCACCTTGATTACATTCATATTCCATAGCCATTGCTCTATTGAACTCCTCCTTTTGTTGGAGCATTTGGTATTGATTACTATCTCCAACAATCCTGCTTGAAACTGTTGTAGCTGCTTTGCTAGTAATAAAATCAGCGATAGGTGTTGGAATATCTACCCAGTCGAACAACCAAGTAATATCACAAGATACCTTCTTTGTAAATGTATATGTGTGATGTGCTTTGTCGTATAGTTTACCGCTCCGCCTAATAACATCAATTTGTGCATTAGCTGCATTTTTAGATGCATCAATTTGCAAGATATTATTTGGGATTGGTATTTCATCATTACTGTCAGGAAGCATGTCATAGTTAAGCTCCTTATTAAATGACCATCCTTCCGCCTGTACTTCCCGTGAGACTTCTAACAAAGTCTGATAGGCAATCGCAACGTCCGGGTTGGTTTGATCTAGGGTTGTCACAGGCGCTTGACCACATGACTGTAGTATTTGATTTACAGCTGGCAGCTCTCGCTGAGCATTAGTGGTTGGAAAAGCCATATTATTTTAAGGTTAAAAAAAAGGGCCTCCGAAGAGACCCCAAAGAGTATTTAAATCAGAATGCAGAAGGTGCAGTTGCACCGACATACAGCTCAACAGCTGCAGCAGGATTGAGGTAATCAGCACCCATTGCAAGACGGCCAAGGATAACGTCGCCCTGATAAATCACAGAGACATCACCACTGGTGACTTGTACTTGAGGACCGATTGCTTCAACACAAGCGGCTGCTTCACGTTGGAAGATAAGACCACAAGATGTAGCAGCAACTTCTGCGGCTGTGCCGTAGTCATTGTTGATACCAGTAGTAGCACCTGAAGCATCTTCCAGTGCAGGACCGATGAAATCACCAGTATTGCCAGGAGAGGTTTGACCAGATGTACCGCCGTACTTGGTGCCGTACTTGCCAAGGAACGGAATGTTCATTGACTTGTAGATGTGGATACCAGCGATCTCGATGATGCCGTTACCGCCTTGCAGAGCTGTGCCCTGGGCGTCACGATTCACAAGACCATTGGAACCAACAGCTTGGATCAGTTCGTAGTACTGACGTGGGTTCAGGACAGCGCAACGGCCATCGCTAGAAACACCCTTCTCATCCATTGCAGCAGCTGCGTCATAGAAAGCAGCAATCAATGCGCTAGAAGAGAAAGCATCAGATTCGTTAGTAGTAGCACCAACACGGATCTGAGTACCGCCGGGCTCTTTGAAGTTAGTTGCACTAACTGGAGATGCTGCACGAGCACCGCGAGCAATAGCGCGGAAGATCAAGCGGTCATATTTTTCTGCGAGGGCGTAGCCGATTTTGCGGCTGATCTCCGAGCGCAGATCGTAATGCTTATTTTCTACTATTTCTAGTAGGATCGGACTATATCTTCACTAAAGTGTTGGATGCTAATGATGTATTACATGGGACGCTTCCCAAACCATCTAGTCTCTGAACCTTCCGCTTAAGCGTAAGCGGCTCGGCTGCTGATTGCCATATCCAAACGGACTTAGGGTTCCAGCAATTCTTCCAATTGTTTATACTCGGTCCCATTACTTAAGATAGAGTTTCGTCTAAATCGTAGACGAAGGCTGAACTAATAAGAAGGTCGTCAACCGTGACGGTCTTCTCTGCCACTGGAGGCGCACCGTCGGAGTTACCGAGGATTGCATTTCCAGGGGTGTGATACTCAGCCGTTGTACGACCGGTATAGATGAACTGCAAAGACTTGCCGTTCTTAAGTGTACGCTTCATCACAAGATCGCGAGCGATTGCATTGTGCTGGAAGCCTTTGAACATTTCGCCACTGAACAACTTAAGGTACAGTGCGCGCTTATCTCCGGAGAGATTAGATTGACCTAGATTAACCTGGCTGGTTGTTAGGTCTGAAGACTGATGTGCCATTTTAAAAAAGAGAGTTAATTATGTACGACTCTCAAAGATCTTTGAGTAATATTCAATTGTATTGTGGTCTATCCCACCGTCTAGACGACTAAGGGTATCCCTCGTAAGGGGCCGAAGCCAATAGCAATGGAGTCCTACTCTGAGGTGCTCCAAAGCCAGACCTTAGGTTTTTCCAGTCCTAAGTCCGTAACCGATCCTTGGAAGATTACAAGGAAAAATCAGATATTATTGAGCCTCTGAGGGGGCTCTTTAAACTGCCAGTAGAGATAATGTTTTACTTCTATGAAGATACATAGAGACAAAACAAAAACGACTGTCCACTTAACCATATTTCTTTGTAGATTTTTTCTTAGCTAGTGGTGGTAGCTGAGGCCCAGTCTTCTTCAGGAAGGCATCCCTTTCATGCTTGTTGTCAGTACCTTTACCTTTGTCATAGATCTTTTTACCACGCTGTGCGCCTTTGTGACCTGGCCCAATATCCATGGACTGAGCAGTAAAATTACTTTGAAAGGCTTTTTGGTCTACTTTCTTTTTATGCATTAGTATTTTTTAGAAGAAGGTTTCTTTGCTGTCTTTGCTGCACGTTTAAAATTGGCTGCGGTCGGAGCACCTTTGGCTCCTGCCTTCCGCATCTTCTCTCCGCTGCCTTCAGCGATACGCTTTTTCTTAGCGTGGATATTTGCATACAATCCTTTAGCCATCAGAAGTTATATTTCACTCCAACTTTGGTGCCGTAGCTATTTACATCGTCGAACGCTGCAGACAACTCACCGTAAATTGAGACACGATCAGTTGCTTGAATAGAACCACCAACCTTGCCAGTCAGTTTAGTTTCTTCTTCACCACCATCAGGAGCAAAGATGCTAGGTCCAGCTTGTACATAGTACGAACCGAAATCAGTACTACTTTCATAACCAAGATGGAAGTCAGTTACATGTCCACCGAAATTAGATCCACTGAAACCAGCGTTGTTTTCTACGTTGACGTAAGGACCAGCTACAGCTGGCGTTGCCAATGCAGCGGCAGAGAGAATAGCAATAATTTTTTTCATTATAAATTAAAAGGGTTGTTTAGAAATTAACGTTAGAACTTTCAAGTTTTGCCATCACCTCTTGGCGATAGGCAGGGTCACGGTCATAGCGTGGGTCTTGCATTGCAGAGACCACTTCTGCTTGACTCTTGAAACCTTTTTGAGTACTTGTAGGTGCTTTACCTTGTAGTAGATCCCCATCTACACCAACAGCATCTTTGTACCGATAAGACAATGCTTGCATAGCAAAGTATGCAGCACCAGCATTACCAGTATCCATTACAGAGTCATACATGCTGATTTCTTGTTCACTAAGACTGCTGTTTGCCCACTGCATCATTTGTGAATAAGTTTCTTCTCCGCCTACGGAGTTCTTTAGGCTAGATGCGTCTGACTCGCTCAGCGTCTGTTTCTCTTGACTATTGTTATAGCGATAATCAAGATACATTTTAGCTAGATCTTCAGGCTTAGCTTGGGAAATTTGCTTTAGTGTTTCTTCCGAGAACTCACCTTTTGATTCCTCATAAAGCCGATCAAAAAGTGATGCGTCACCTGAAGTTGCTTCACTATCTTCTTCTTCTTCAGATTCTGGATTTGTTTCAGCCTCCTTATTTTCTTTAGGAGTACCTAGTTTTTTTTGGAGTTCAATGTAAGCAGCTTCTAGCTCCTCAGCGTTTTTATATTTACCAGCAAGCATTGTCTCTTGCTGCTCTTCCATCTCTTCTCCAATTTGCAGAGACTCTTGTTCATCTGCATTTAGTTCTCCCTGACTATTCTCGTCAGAGAGCATTGACATTACTTCTGCCATGTATTACTTATTAAATTGGTGGTTGTTGTTGTTGTTGTGCCATTGCCATTTCTTGTGCCTGTAACTCACCATTTTTCGATGGATCCATTCCAGGTGTCTTCATTGCTTCAACTTGCATTTGTTGTTGTTGCATAGCCATCTGTTGTTGCATCATTCCAGCTTGTTCTTGCTGTACTTCCTGCATTGAACGTACAAGATTAAGTACATCAATACCTTGAGATGCAGCAAGACGTTTAATAACCTCATCTGTATTGATGAATTGTGAAATGGCATCAGGCCCAAGTGTCTGTGCAAGTGTTGTCAGGAATTGACCAAGACTTTCTCTATCTTGTCCACGACCTAGTGCGTTAATACCTGCAACAATGGTTGGCTTGACAATATTTTTAGGAATCTTAGGGATCTCACCTTTCTTTTGTGAATCTGAAAGTTTCCTATTTAGGTATGGTACTAAGAAGTCAACTGTGAGTAGGCTAAATAGTCCACCAAGTTGCTGCTCTAACTCCATCTGTGTCATACGTACTTCTTCAGCAGTAGTACGTTCTGACTGTCTGATATTTAATACTAAGAATGCATCACTTATACGACGTTCTAGTGTGGCTGCCATTTCATAAGCAGTTCTAAAATCAGCTGTCTTACCAACTTGTATGACACCAATGTCATCAGGCCTGCCTTGAATGATGGCGCCATTGCCAGCAGCTGCGAGCGTGGAAGGCTTAGTAGTACTTGAGGGTGATACTGTGAATACCACTTTTGCAGCAGCTGCAGAGCCTTCTACCAGTGCCTGAGAAAGGCCTTCAAGTGATTTCAGATCACCTATGAATTGACCAACTCTTCCACGACCGTAGCCTTCACCATCGACTGTATTAAAGCGTAGTGGAATCCAAGGATTAATATCAATAGGCGCTTTACCTTGTGATGCTTTCAGCACCTTATCATTTACTTCTTGATGCCAGATGAACCTATTGTTATCACGCTTAATATGCGTGTAAACATCTACATCATCACTGTACTCGTTTTCATCTGTTACTTGATTAGTTTCCAGTACCTCTTTAGGTAGCTGACTATCAATCAAATCTTTTGAAATACGCTCTTTGGTTACTATTTCAATAACTTGACCGTTGCCATCTCGATCGATCACGTAGCGATTCAAAGGGTATACCTTTAGTCCATACTTACTCATATAAACTAGGGCGTTACCAGCAACTACAAGATGTAGTAATGCTTGGTGAACAGCAACTCGATCGTCAGATGCAGAGATAGATTCCAGAATAATTCTTTCTACTTTTGCGAAGGAGAGATCAAGTTCTGATTTCATCTCTGGAGGAAACTCCTCACCGAGTTGACTTTCATCTAGTTGTAACTTAAAGAAGCTAGTCTGTACAGGTAGTAATGCAAGCATTAACTTACTTGCTAATGTCACACAACCTTTTGCCCCAACCGATTGGAAAGGTGTTTTAAGTTGTGCCATACCCGACACATGCTCTTCATGTCCACGGATTAAATATGGAAGGGTAAGCTCTGATGCTTGACGTGCCTCTTCTAGAAATTGGGAACGGTCGCTTGCTAAATAGTCATACCTTGTTCTTGCTGACATTTAATTTATTTAAATATTAAGTGATTTGATCCGTAATCCTTCGCGTCCAAATGAGCCTTTCGTACCCTGACGACTTAGTGCTGCAGATTGGCTGGCATTACCTACACCAGCTCCTTTTACTCCTAACACACTTTCACGTTTTGATGGATTTTGAGAAGCAGCAAACTGTTTTTGTTGTTCAGTCAACGAATTTTTCATATCCATTAAATTAGTTTGATATGTTTGTTGCTGATCAAACATTTGCTTATTAACTGCTTCCATGCGTGAGTCAAAACTACTTTGCATAGCTGCTATTTGAGCTGCTCTTGCATTAATCTCTGCTTGTTGCTGGGCTTGATTTGCCGCAAGTGCTGCCTCGCGTTGCCTTTCTTGCCCCGCTGCAGCTGAAATCTGTTGATACAATTCACCTGCGCCATATCGGTTCTGATGTAATTGTCCTCTATTACCATTGATCCAACTTAGAATTTGTTGATTACTCATACCTGAACTAAGGTTGGCGTAGTAATCTGCGTGACCAAATAGGTTGCTTGCGCCGTGAGAAGTGTTCATGATTGTTAATTAGTTTAGTTTTCTTCCATGTATTTAATGACCCATTCAACGACGTCACGCTGTCCTGATCTGTACATGATTTTTGAATGCGAATCTTCTGGCGAAGGATTCACTGGTGGAAAAGCTTCTTCTAATTGATGTACTAAACCGCGAGCTTGCATGCCCACGGTCTCAAGCATATTGAGGGAGGTTGTCATTACTGTGTTCAAAGAAAGCTAACATTCTGGCTGATTTAGTAAATGACAATTCGGGGGCCTTACCTTCGTACATCAAGCGATCACTAGAATCAAGCCAAAATTTTTTATCCAAATATTTATCAGTAGTATTAATACCTAGGGGTTGCATTACCCAATTGATAGTTGCCTTGCGGAGTTTATCAAGACTAGGGCTAAAAGTAAGTCCTAGCTCCTGACAAATTAATGAATTGGCCGCGACATGGATCTGTTCGTCTCGTGAGATATCGGCACTTGTTCCGCGCATTGCAGCGTCACCATTAGCGCGGAAGAATGGTAAAAGAACGAAGAAAATCGCACGCTCGGCAACCATCGCTTTGAGGATTGTGTGATCAGGATGCGAAGTCCAAGCTTCCCTGAGTTTGATAGCTTCCGATTCAGCTTTTTCGTCAACCCCGTAAGTATTGGCAATGTAACCAAGTGCCAGGTCGTGATTGATCTCGTCGGTGATGTTTGATTCCAGTAACTCCCGCGATAGTTTTGGTACGTCGGTAGCCAGTCCATCACGGATAAAATCGCCCACAGGTAGTTCCATGTGTCGCAACGCAAGAGCACGGAGTACCGTCTCTTCCGCCCCTGCCTTGCATAATCCGGCAGTCGTCTGAACTGGTGTCCATTTTCTTTTTCTGTTTAGTAGCTTTTCGTAAGGGTTCATTCTTGACAGTCACATGTAAGTTCATTGGTTAAAATATCCTCTAAATAATTCTCGACATCTTCTGCATCAAGTGCAGCATATGCATCAGTCTTATCTTGGGTATCACCCATTACTTGTAATGAATAATATAGAGAGGTTTGCGGAGACCGAAGCCACTCTTCCACGAACGCATTGTCGTAGGTCACTACATCACTCCAAGAGTTGAAGCTATAACCGTGAAGAAGTCCTGTGCGATCAAGTAATGTCATCATTCCGTCAGCCACTTGCTTATAAGCATCCCAGCCAACTTCTGAAGCAATCTCTACATCGCCATAGTTATATGTTTGTACACCGAATGTACCGCTATCACGATCAACGGTTCTACTGATCGGCGGAGCAATCTCTGGTGTTGCAGTGAAGCCATCTAGATCTCTTGACCTATAGCTACACGATGCAGTTGGTGCAATAGCAAAAGCACGGACCATATTGTATTCCCTTGCAATTGCAGCAGCACCTTCAATACCCGAAGCAATCTCAGACACCAACTCAAAGGCTGGTGTGCGTACAATTTCACCGCGATTGTATTGACTTAAAGCATTACCGAATTGCCTATAAGTTATGCCGTACCTTCGTAGCAAGTTGGCAAGTCCAAGCATTCCAAGTCCGACTTGTCTGTCAACTTTTGGTGAGAGGTATTCTCCGCTAGCATCAATGCCAGTTGCAGCGTGGAGGGCACACAATTCGGACATACCTTCAGCAAAAGCTCTCGTGATATTCCCGAACTCACAGGCAGATAAATTGACATGCTGAAGCAAGCAAGTGCCTCGTGAGGGCAAATAAACCTCAGTGCAAACGTTGCCTCTGATTCTGTTTCCTTCATTGTCATACTTAACTTTGTTTAGCCAGATGTCACCGGACTTGATTCCATAAAGAAGTTCGTCCTTGAACTGACATTCAGCCCACCATTCTGGTTTGATGTTGACGCATCTTTTGATCCATGGGAGGTCATGCCTAGGCGCACGAATAAAATTGAGACAGTCAGGATGGTTGAGATCGAGATGACAAACCACAGCGCCATTACGGAATTTGCCACCCCTTCGTAAGATTTCATTAAGTGTAGAATATATTTTTGCAAAAGAAACAGGGCCACTAGAAACGACTCCTGAGGGCCGTACAAAACCTTTTGGATCAAGCTTTGAAAGATGGACGGCAACACCTGCCCCAAACCTAAGTCCGTGGCTCACGTAGCGCCAGCTAGCCTCAATACCATTTGGACCTTCCATTTCATTTTCAACTACAAATACAGTGCAGCTGACAGGAAGTCGTCCTGTTGGATCATCAATCCAAGATTGTACCCGGCCTGTGCGGGAGATTAAATTAGTCATTGTTAAATTGTTTGAAATTGTCGGTTGCTTTGGACTCAACTCTGTCTAGTTCCAGAATTTGCTTGACGTGATACTGACGCCAGTCGTGTAGTGCTAACAAGAAGCCAGCAATTAGGTTGTCACTAAATTCAGGTGAGTCATGTTGAACATCAGCAATCAAGTCTGCAAATTGTTCTGCGTAATACTCCTTTGTGCCATATGCACTAGTCATTTGTCTGTCAAATCTTTTAGGTTTGGTGGTGCATAATTTGGTCCTTTAAGAACCTTGCCATCTGCTCTGTAAATGGGCTTACCGTCTTCTCCTAGCTTTGACAAGTTTGATTTGTGTACACGACGCATGGCTTCATCTAGGTCCCACTCTTGGGAAGCAGCCATTTGAAAGCAGACATATACGAGATCTGCTAACTCTTTTAGTTGTTCACAATCATCTTTTAAATGATATGCCTCGTGGTATTCACTCCACTCTTCATCGATCAAAGCCTTTTGAATTGGCTTCTGATTCCCATTCGTCGTAAGATTGTAAGCTGCTCGGAATTCCTCCGCCTGATCCATCAATGTTTGGTGAATCGAGTAAGGTGTTGTCAAGTTCGTTCTGTAAGTAGTGGATTGCTTTTTCTAAATCTGATACTTTGCTGATCTTATATCCAGCTCTGCAGATATACTTCACGGCACAACCTAAATGGTAATTTAGCTGTTGGTCTCGGATGAAGTCCCAGCATTCGATGGAGCCTCTTGTGTAGTAGGCAGGTGAGTTGGCCATAGTTTTACTAGGTTGGATACGGTGTTAGCTAAAGCAAAGTTCTGACGTTGTAACGCCATAAATAATGTGATGATGTCTTCCTTACCTGCCTCCGGTAAAAGATCTTCTAGTCTTCGCAGCTTGAATGACTGCTCAACTGTCAGCTCGATAATCGGGGGTGGGGGTCCAAGGAATGACGGTGTGTTCGATTGGGTCATAGTCAGTACAGGTAAGGATTCTTGCTAGTCGTGCATTCATTAAGGCATCATCTTCTGAAAGACCTTTGTCTTCAAAAGCTTTGACTACTGTCTTCCATGTGTACCCATGCTCCTCAAACAAAGCAACAGCACGTTTGATTCCAATGCCGGGAACGCCAGAATAGCCATCGGTCTGGTCACCGGCAAGTGTCTGAATTAGATGCCACTTAGCTCCCTCTTCGGGTTCTACTGTGGTCAACTCTTTCATGTCATATAGCTTGCCAGGTATCTGTTTCATATCCTTGTCAGGACTACATATAATATTATCAATATGAGCTGTTGCATAAATGCCCATAGCATCATCTGCTTCCAGTGTCGGGAGTCTGATGACTTCATAACTTTCAGCTAGTTGTGTGATAACTTTTCTGTAGCCACAAGGCTTCTTACGATTTCGATGTCCTTTGTAATCGGGATAAATTTTCTTCCTAAAATTCTTAGAGTCACTAAAGAAAAGAATTAGTTCTGGTGTGTCCCACATAAATTCATTCTTGATTTTAGTTAGGTCACGCTCAACATTCTTCAATGCTTCAGAGAACTTACTGACTACAGTAATGACATCATCACCCCAGTCAATATCTTCTTCTGCTCCAGCGCAGGCTTTATAGACTATGTAGTCTGCATCAATAAGTAGTTTCAATCCCAAAAATTCTCCCAACCTTCTGGAACATGTCGTTTATTCCAACGAGGCTTCCACTGTTCAGCGTCAATAAAGACGTGATAGATGCCAGGTAATGGCTTATCAGAGTTAGAGGCGTATTTATTAGACCGAGGATCAAATTTAAGGGTCTTTACATCAACCTTTAAAACCATACCTTCTTTCATGAAAATAAGATCAGCTTTGCCTACACAGGAGACATTCCTAAATACATCTGCACCTCGTAATAGAGCATCACGACATACAGTCAATTCCATAATGTCACCACTTCTACTGGAGTCAAACTCATCAGTGAGTCTCTGCCCACGTTTTTCCAATGACTGCTTCTGCTTCGATTGGGACTCTAAGTTTGTAATATTCTCCAGCTGCGAGGCTGCTAAATACCAAGGATGTTGAAAGGTCAGCTGCGTGTTCAGGGGAACATTCGTATTGCAATTCGTCATGTATAAATGCGAGCTGTGATGCACACAGCCCTGTTTGTTTAATAGTTTCGTTTGTAATAACCATCCACCGCTTTGCGACGCAGGCTGCGGATGATTGCAAAAGCATGTTTAATGCTTTGTGTGGGCTGTCTACTTTGATGTGACGCCCATCTATCGATCTGATAAAGCCTTCCGCACTCGCCTTTTTAATTGCCTCAAGTAATTCCGAAAGTCCATCAATTGCAGAGACAAATGCTTCTCTAATTTCTTTGCCTTTCTTTTTAGCCTGAGTTTCATTTAATAAAGGGTCGTAGGACATGCCAATTTTCTGATTGCCCGCTCCATAGATGAAGGCGTAGGAAATTGTTTTGATTTGTTTTCTAGAAACTCCGACCTTATCTGCATTGACTTGATGAATGTCTCCATTGAGTAAGGTGTCTCTAAAGTTGTTACTCCATCGTCCAAGGTAATGCGCGAGCAGCCTAAATTCGATAGCACTAAGATCACTCCCAACCATAACTTGACCTGGCGTTGCTTTAAATAACTTTCTAAATTCATCATCACTTTTACACTGCGCTAAATTTGGATTACGATGAGCACATCTATGCGTTACTGTGGCAACAGAACAGTGATGATGTATACGCTTAGCAGTCGTACATAGCTTGAGCCATGCGTTGGTGCCTTCGGAGATCATCCCCAAGCTCTTCGTAATATCGAGACATTTCAGAAACTCCAAAGCAATCTGCGGTCCACCTGAGGCAGCCATCTCCTTCAGTACAATCTCGTCGATAATTGGCTTCCCAGTAGCTGTCATCTGGGTTGGTTTCCAGTTGTGGTGTTCCTTTAATATCCATGCAATATGGTCTCTTGAGGTGGGATTCGTTTCTTTTAAACGTGTGAATGGAGCGTCTTTGACATAGCCTGTGGTCCGATTATCTCGTTTAGGAGTAAATACTGGTCCGGCAACGAAAGGATACCTGTGACGTAATAGTTGATAAGTTTCTTCAAGTTGTTTTCTGAGAGACGATGCAAGTTCCCATGCAGCGCGTTCATCAAAGTACCATCCATGTAGTTGTTGTGTAGTTAATAATTGAGCAACTTGGTGCTCTAGTTTGACCCACTCAGGGATTTGTGGAAGTGGTCGCATAGTTTGACTGTGACGTTTACATCTTGGGCGCAGTAAGTCTCCATTTCTGGTGACCATTCCTGCCAATCTGTGCTTTTACCAAACTCACCTTTGTATTCTTTTAGCCTGTAGCCATATGCCTCCAACGAATGGCGTCCACGAAGATGCAATGGCATGAGTGGGTTATCTAGCTTCCTATCTATCTCTGCCATATCTGTGTGATAGAGCCGAGAAAGAAGCAGTGTGTCCAATACAAAAGCTTTTGGTTCAAACCAGGGATAAAGCTTTCTGATTACAGGAATGTCGTAGCCAATAAGGTTGTGACCTACTAGGACATCAGCATCTTCTAGTCTTTGAATACCCCTACTAATAGGTTCTTGATTACCCCTGTCGTTGTAAATAACTGTGGTGTCAGCCTCGCTGTCATAAATAACAAGGCAGTGGATTTTGGTAACATCATCAAGTAGACCGTCAGTCTCTAGATCGAATACGAGCATTAGTCCAGTGGTATGTTTTGTCTACAAACTGTGCTTTGCGTATAGCTTCAGCTGTAGGTGGATTAGGTTTAAAAATCTGGCGGTTCGTCAAACACTGCTGTTGTTGCTGTTTCATTAAATTTACAAGTATTAAGGTCGTATTTCAGTTGGCATGCTTCACCAACTTCGCCTGAATGGCGATTTTTAAGGACTCGCACTGTCGTAGCATCTCGTTCAGATCCGCTCTGTTGATTTCGCTCGAGTGCAATAACTGCGTCGCTAAGTTGACCAATGCTCCGACTTCCGCGCAAGCTTCTGAGCTGTACCCTTCCTCCTTCTTCATGTGATTGTCCATTAGGTGGTGTTGTTGTGTGACATACAAGGAATAAAGCAATACCTGTTCGTTCAACTAATGACCTTAGTTTTGTCATTGTTGTATCAATCATCCGACGTTCATCACCTTCGAGACCACTCAAAAGAATGGATAGGTGATCAAGAAAGATGACCTTTGTATCTAGCCCAGCCGCCATGTATTCAATGCGGTTGTAGATATGGTCAGGGTCATAGCTACCGAAACCATCAAACAAATGAAGGTTCCATTTAGCAATAGTGTTATCGAAGATTTCTGTCAGCTCGCTTCGTTGTTGCTCTCCGAGGTGTAGAGATTTGCCAGCGGCGACTGACATAAGCCCGAGTGCTGTTCTTCTATTTGACTCTTCAAGCGCCAAGTAACCGCACCGCTCTCCCTTACGGAGAAGGTCAGCACATATTTCTCTAAGAAAGGAACTTTTCCCAATCCCAGAGCCTGCAGTAACCGTGACAAGCTCTCCATATCTGATCCCGTGTAATAGCTTGTTGAGGCCTGCAAAGGGGTAGTCATGATCAGATGGAGGTGAAGGTGTGGTTACTAGATCTAAAAGAGTTTTGGCATCAACAATGCCGTCCGGTTGATATTGAGCATGGTTGTAATTACATACTGCTCGTACTGCTTCAGTATCACCAACCTGTAATGCATCAGAGGCATCCTTGTAATCGTCTAGAAAGCCTATGAAAGTCTTGTTAGGTGGTAATACACTAGCTGCCTCTTTTGCAGCCTTCTGGCCTGCCTCATCGTTATCAAAGAATAAAACAATCTTGTCGTAATGATTGATCCATTCATAGTTTTTCTGAATGGCTTTCTTAGCTGCAGCTGCTCCATTTGGAATAGAGACCACGGGCCAAGGTTGACATTCATAGATGCTCATCGCATCCATTTCGCCTTCGCAAATTATTAACTTCTGATCCTTAGCTGTCTTGTGTCTGAAGTTCTGCATTCCGAATAGAGAATTGACTTCTCCTTCACAGCGGAACTCCTTATCTTTAGACCTTACTTTTGCTCCGACAACCTTGCCAGAACTGTCGAAATAATAGTGGCGTAAGATCTCACCATCTTTGTAGGTTTTGAATAGTTCACAGGTTCGTTCAGAGATTCCTCTTGATTGCAGCCGTCTGGCTGATCCTTGAAGTTGGACATTTGACACGTGATGATTGTGAAAGGAAGTGTTGTTATTGCCATGCGTCCGGGCATGACATTTAAAACAAAACGTGTGACCATCTGAATACAAACTATTTGCATCTGATGAGCCACACTCTGGACAAGGAATATGCTCTACAAACTCATTCTCTACATGAACCATTGAATTGGAATGTTGTGAAATGATGTCCAAGGGATACCTAATTTGTCGCAGTAAGCGGCATAAGTAGTCTTAGACTTCTTGCTAATTTTGTTATATGGTGACTGAAACACCATGCGTAAATCTATTTCTGGATGTTGCTCTTTTACGTTGCGGATCTTACGGCGATCTTCACTGTCCCAGTAGCCTTTGCATTCAAGAAAAATGCCATTTGGTAATAAAAAGTCTGGGGAGTAAATGTGCTGGATGATGTATGGAACCTTGGTAGATTCATATTCATACTTAACACCCAGCTCGCACATAAGATCAGCTACCTGCTCTTCAAGTCCTGATCTAAATGCCATTAGAAGTCAGAGTCATCCTCTTCTTCAGAAGCAGGCTCTGCTGCAATAACATTAGGGATCATTGCTTTGTATCCAGCAGTAGTACCGAATAGATCGACAACATCTTCAGTAGACATATCTCCTACATCAACGCCTGCTGATGAAGACAATGTGACTACTTGAATACCCTTTAGCTTAAGACTTGTGCCATAGGTAACACCATCTCGCAAGATGTAAGGCTTTTGGTAAAGAGCTAGCTTTACGGTAGATCCACTAAAAAGAGGAAGACGCTCATCAGTGATGACAGTGCCGTCAGTATCTACTACAGGTGGTTTTGTATCTTCATTCCAAGAGAACTTAACTTTATATTTTCCTTTAGTTACTTCTTCCCAAGGTTCAGGCTTAAGTACTGAACGTTTTGGATTCTTTAGTTTAGATTCAGCCCACTTAAGGGACTCAGTGCGGTCTTCTTCTAGTGCTTCAACCATTGATTCATCGACTAGTGCGCCAAGTGAATAGCCAAATTTAGAAGGTGTCATTACAGCTTGATATCCTTCAAGGACAACAGGCTCTGGAGTTACAAATGTGTTGCGGGTCATTAACAGAAAAAATAGGTGGAGTTAATTACTGATTCAGGGTTCAGTGTTCCAATGATTGGGGGCTCTTCTTCAGCCCCAATTTGTTCAGCCCAAGACTTTAAGTAATCTTGTTCTGCAAATATGTGCATGTATGTCTGACGAATAAGGGTTGAAAGAGTAGACATGTCAGTAGCACGACATAAAACCGAGTCGTGTATGAGGGCCAACGGAGCGTTGAAGCGTAGTGCAGATAGGTGGAGTAATGATGCATCAAGTGAGTGGATTAGATTAGGACTAGTAGCATTTAAGTGGTGCAATTTATCAACTTCGTTCTTATCAGCTGTTGCTACAGAAATTTTACATTCTCCTAGTAACTTCAGTTTGACATGTTCAACGTGTTTCTTCATCAGAGACTGCGTTACTACGAACCCTGATGGAGTAGTCCAAGTTAACTTATTAGCACCTCTATCGATAGCTTTACCTACTTCTTTCTCAATCCACTTCATGACCTTCATTGGTCCTTCAAACTTAAGACACATAGCTTCTCTAACTGCGTTAACAATCTGAGTAAGCTCATCCTTATCTACTTCAATGCCATCTTCTTTTAACGCTTCTTTGATATAAGAGCGGTTAGAGAATGGCTTTGCATTGTAAGGAATAGTCATCACAGTTCGCTTGGTTTTCTTTCTATCCCAGCAAGGTTTTATCCGTTCTGGAATAGAATCAATACAAGCTTCTGCAATTACTAAATATGCATCTTGTGGTGTGTCACTAGGCAGTACATTCACAAGCTTTGCAGTTGAAGCACAGCGGCAAAGTCCTGACAGCACTTGCAATCCTGATGCAGTGGCGTCAACTGCGACCGGCAGATTTGTGTAATTTCTATCACACAAAATCACGGAATGGTAGTAAGCATCGCACGCGGCCAGAAAACGCCAAGGCTCATCTACCCCTTCCCAAGTGGACAGGTTGCCAATGGGATCGGTAGCGACCTTAGTGATTAGATCGTGATTGTCTAACGTCCAAAGGATTCGTTCAGTCATAGGAAGCTTAGAGTTTCCATATGTAGTACTGACTTCAAACGCCAGCCAGTCTTCTGCTTCAGGTGTCATCAACGCTTGATTGTGAAACAAGAGTAGTGACTTAGAGAAGTCATCTCCTTGCGGTGTAAGAAATGCAGGGATTGGATAGACCCTACCCCTGTAGTCAAATGACCACGGAATGTAAAACTTCTCATATTGTTCAAACACTTCAACAGCATTCATAGTCATACGTGTACGACATGAACGCTTGAAGGCTTGAGCATTGATATTCATTACCTCTGCTGCTCTTCGTCTGTAGTCTTTGCGTGATTCTTTGTTGTCAGCAATGTCTACAGGCTTAGGAGGCAGTGGCATCTCAATAACAGGGATAAACTTACCAACCCCAATCCCACGCTCTTGCAACGTCTTTGCAACGTCAACAATGAATGGATTGAGGGTGTAGCTGGTTTGCTGAATGTGATTCAGAAAATCAACTGGAGTCTTTCCCTGTATACATGTCCTATCGCCTCTACGAACCATGTCGTAGCCCTCCATCACTTCATTGAGGATGTAGCCGCCACCTGTCCCATCAGGATGCCAATCGTTAGGTGGCACGATCATGGGCCAAGCAATAGGGCTAAACATTTCTGCTTGTGCCATGAGCTGATCTCTAATCGCCATGAACTCAGGCGTAGGGATCACATAGTTGACACGTTTACGGCCTTCCTGGCGGCTATCGATACTGAACCAGCCGCTTACCTCACAAATACAGTCGAGCAGCCAGCCACCTAAACGGACACGATTAGCTCGCCCCCAAGGCTTCCAATGCTCCACGTCATATCGATTCATAAGGGTTCGGATCACCGTCACCTTTTGAGTAGTGCCTATGGACTTATGCCAATAGTTTTTTTGAAGTGTGTGGAGGAGGCCAGGACATGTGCGTTCGTAATGACGCAACATGCATTCCTGCTCAATTGCCAAGCCAATGCAATCAGTGACATTGGCCACCAAGTTTGACTTTCGTTTAGCACTGAATACAGTGTCAAAGGTGATCTTGCTAGCGATGACTGCTGCATCATTAGCCGCAAGTTCAGCAAGGAATGGCTTGATTTCTTTGAAATTAACGCCTGTCTTTCCTTCCTTTATGCGGTTAGTCGTGACTTTAATGCGTTCAACCACAAGAGGAACAAGCTCCTCAATAGAAGACACTCCATAAACACTTGCACTTGAATAACTTTTCTCTTCAAGTTGTTTTGTGTTGTTGTGTAGCTTCTCAAGACCACGCTTGATTTGCTCCCGCTCAAGTTTAATTTGAGCACCGATTTCTTCAAAGGTTGTCAATAAAAATCCGCGTTAGAACCGGTGATTAGAACCATGTCGTAGTGGACAGGTGTTGTAGAAAGGAAGGCCAGGGAATTAACCCTGACCTATACGTAAGTGTTACGGAACCGCGCTCGAACCTAAAACCAGCGCGTCTACCAATTCCGCCAGATGGGCTCTGGGTTTCAGCTGTCACAGTGTGCCAGTTGAAATAGGGTGTTGCTCAGAAACAAGGGTAACTGAGTGCCCCATTAGACACGCTTAGATGGCAAGCATGGCGTCCGTGAGAGCTGTATCTGAGGCGTGGGCGTAGCGAAGGGTGGTCTCCACTCTTTTATGTCCGCAGAGCGTTTGTATCGATCTGATGGGTACACCTGCCTCAGCGAGCCATGTGGCATAGCTGTGACGCAGTGTGTGGAAGACATACTGCTCGTCCTTAGGAATGAGCCTATTGGCTTTTTTAAAGGCTCTCAGGAGCTGATCCTTGTCTCTCCACTCGTCACCAAAGATCCGAATATCGGAGCGTGATGATTGTGAACAGCGATCTGTCACCATCCCAAGAATTGATTCATGAATAGGAATAGCCCTCCAATTCTTAGCTTTTGTGGTTTGTGTAGGAACACCGCCGACGTGAATCTTGTTAGCTACAAGATCGATGTCTTTCTTACGAAGCTTAAGTATTTCTGATTGGCGCATGCCTGTAAAAGCTGCAAATCCAATGATGTCACTTAAGTCTTCACGTTGAAATACATTAGTGGACACGTAGCGTAATTTAGTAACTTCGTCCTTGGTGTACCAAGTAACGCGACCTTCATCTTCTTTACGACGCCTAAATTTAGGGACGTTTTGAATTAAGCCATCAAATTCGCAGTGACGTAAGACAGTACTAACAGCCGACACAATGCGGTTGATAGTTGCATCTGACTTGCCTTCATCCTCAAGCTCAATAGAGACTTGAGCGATAACAGGTTGTGCAATCTTCTTAACTGGAAAAGAAGATCCACGCAGACGTGTGAAATGATTGCAATTGATTTGTGCAGCCTGCTTGCCATTGCCGTGTCTCCACGTATGGCGAGTAGTAAGCGTGTAATCAAGTGCCTGTTGCCAGGTTCTGATTTCAGTCATAGATGGTTTGCTTGATCATTCGGGCTAAGTCTTTGCCTAAAGACGTGAGCTTTAGGGTCTGACGACGTTTGTTAGTTGGGTCTACCTCCTTAGTGATAAGCCCTAAACCAACAGCACCACGTCCAACACGACCCTTTGATAAAAGATCAGTATTACGACTAGCTGATGCAGTTGTCATGTTGAGATCTTGTTCAAGTGCTTGCTTATGACAGCCATCATGTGAGGCCACATAAAAGAAAGTGCAAGCAGTTTGACCAGGCATTTCACGGTCTCTCAAGCGGAGAAGCTCGAACGCAAGGTGGATACGTTCCATCCGAGCATCTGTTACTTGAGTCCGTATCGGATCCAACGTTTAGGAGCGAAGTACTTCCAAACTCTAGCCGGAAGATACCCAAGTGGACTTGTACATCGAAGAAGGATTGCTTATCAATCCCAAGATAGAAGTTGCCAAAAGAAATGATTGTCACAAGTTGTGTGGGTGGCGTAAGCAATTGTAACTAAATTACTGATTATCATTCTCATTTTCAGCGTCACTTTCAATCAATAAATGTTTATGAACAATATCAATGGACCATTCACCTTGATACAGACCTGTCCGGCACTGTAAGGTATAGGCACAACACCTACACTTAAAACCAAAGCATTCCTTGCCAGCACGCTTATCTAATGCAATATTTTCATTAGCAAGCAAGTCACGGGCAAAGGAGCAGATTTCTGCACTTCCGTGGATGTGAGACCTTGACATCTCTTCTAAAGCTTGGGATAGCGTTAGATTCCACTTGGCTGCATACAGTTTTAAAACCCTGGCATCAGCATCAGTCAAAGTGACGACTACTCGTTTCATGCAGTAAGGGCATTGACAAAACTGTAAAGAGCTGCTGACCCTATTAGGGCAAGATGTGGGTAAATAAACTCAATAAAGTAATGTGTCATCTTTCACCTGTGCATCCATAATATTGAGAATTTCATCTCGATATGGGTGGTCAGCCAATAGATCATAGAGTGTGTCGCAATGAAAGTTAAAAGTCGAGAGGTTCATCGTCGATTGATCCTGGGAAAGGATGCGGGCCGACGTAATGCTGTGCTTCATGAGTGGTGACGCAGAGATCATGGGTTTTGAGTTTTGCAAACTTAAGTAGCTTTTTATCTGCACTTTTTGACTGCTTGTAAACGTATTCTTTAACCTTCTTGGTTTCTAGATGTGTTGCACGGATAATGCAGCACACGTCAGGCGGCAATTGCCAACCGAAAACTTTCCAGTCCATGAAGTCTAAAAAATCAAGATCTTCAAACAGTTCAGCCGGTGCGTCCTTGTATCGTTGCCAGTTATTTGGAAAATACTTTTTACGTTTCCTGGATCCATTCATCAACAATTCTCACATTAAGTAATTTACTATTACGGTCTTCTGATAATTCGAGGGCGCTATAAGCTGCGTCCATGGAATTACGAGCTAAAAGATACATCTTCTCACCACTAGATAGAGTGACTAGGTACTCATACGGTGATTGTGAAAGAGAATCATCCTGCCTTACGTTTGGTTCTGGTCCTTGGTGTGGCAATCGTGGGCTCCTTGGTTGTTGAATAGTTACGTTCCCTCATTTCCCTATAAATAGGTGCCCATTTATGATTGGGAAAGTGATGCAGCCAACAACTGATTGCATTCTTGATGAAGTAATCATCATCAAGCGAGATCTCGTTACTTGGTTGTTTTTCTGTGTTCATTTTGTTGAATGATACGTTGTAGTGCTTTGTATTTAGTTTTGAGATAGTTAATAAATGCTGGGCTCATTAGGACCAAAGACGAATGTAAAACTGATCATCTGGCCTTTTATACTTGTACGGATCAGTGCCGTAATAGTCACGCTCCTGTTGACGTTCATTCATGATTAGGCTTTGTTCTAAAAGGTAATCATTCATGCGGTCCATTTCTTGGTCAGTCATCACTTAACCTCAGGAAGTGAGACAACTGGAAAGATGCGGTAGTCATGCATCTGGAAGCGTTCCATATAATGCGTGAATAATTGGACAGCATCATTCCATGATCTGGGTTGATAAGTCTTTAGATCTTCCCAGCGGTTTCCGTTAAGTACTTGTACTGAGTACATTGTTTGGGTCCTTGGTGTTATGATTGTGAAAAGGCAAAAGTTATACTTAAATGAAGTCAGATGTTATAGCTAACTTGTTGTCAACGTAAGCATTAATATCTGGGGACAGGTTATGTTCCACCCAGAGATCAATTGAAATGCTTGGGCCATACAATAGGTTCAGGATTGCAAGCCTTGATACATGGTCATGAACAGTCACGATTCCCGTGGTGTGTTCAACAACAACCTCACCATTAAGTAAATCCGTTGTGACATTATTCACTGGGTGAGATGTCCCCATGACATTGGCCAGCGTGTGATATCCAAAAGGATTAAACATGGTGAAAATAAAAACAAAAGACAAGGGATGTGAGTCCCTCATTGAGGGGCACTAAGGCCCCTAAAGGAGAGATTCAGTATGCCTATGTGTACAGGTCAGGCGACGCCGTACCAACCATCATTTGTCATGGCAATATCATTGACATACCATATGAAATCTTTCTGACGTATGTAATCAGAATCAGAGCCAAATTCACTTAACAAGGCGCGTAGACGTGATCGTGTCGTGTTAGTACGCCAGCCAGCATGCCTAACTTTGATCCAGTCATCTCCGAGTTGAGCAATCTCATGACCATGTAAATACACATGGTGAGTGCCTTCTTTGTCCTTAATAACTGCAGTATTTGCAGTAGACCAGTGCTCACAATTGTTTTCAATTGCTTTGCACATCTGCTGTTCAAGTTTACGCATGATGATTTAGATGATTAGTGGATTAAGTGAGTGGTGTTAGTTGATGTGAGTGCCATAAACAGCAGCACAGAATTCGAGAACATGTTCGCGGTCTAGTGTGTCACCATCGCCCCAATGTTCTGATTGTTCTCTGTACGCTGTCGCGTGATAAGCCTGAGAATGTGTCATCGGTGGATACATCTCGTAAATACCATCAACTCCATAAAAGCTAAGGCAATAGTTAACGAATTCAGAACGCGTGATCATGATTGAATGAAGCGATTAGGAGAAGAGAATGAAGCGATTAATAAGTGTTGACGTAGCTCCAAGCTGTTGATCGGCTGATCTGTTGAGCAATGGCAATCTGTTTGTATGTGTTGCCTAGTGATCTGAGGATCTTGGCCTCTTCAATGAGAAGAGAACGTGTGAGCAAGTGGACAGGTTGAAAGGGTTTAAAGGTTGGGAGCTGTTGGACGTGGTGACCTGCTAGTTCGTTGATGATCCAGCAGAGGCCCTCAGCTAAGACGAGGAGAGCAGCTATGAAGTGCTCTATAGGATGGTTGTTCATTGCAAGATTGAATAGGTTGCAAGCGATGCAGCGATGAAGGGAGTGCTGTCGCTTGATGTCAATGTATAGCCAGTTGTCCACTAAGGCAACGTGTCGAAGCAGCATGACTCGTGCAACATTGAACAAGATGTCAGTGATACCAACTGATCTCAGCGAACAGCTGCCATTCTTAAATAAATATTAAAAGTGCAAAACCCTTGGTATGACTGAGCCGCTACAGATTGGTGGAGATTAAGAGATGTAACAGCACGTCATGGTTACGGCAGCGTGCCACCCCAGTGCCGAGAGAGCCAAGTGTTTAATGCTGGATCCGATATCCAGCGCGGCAAAAATATCAAATAGGGAGCACAATGACCCCCCCATAGGGGTAAATTTGCGTCCCTGCACCTACGTATATGGCTTCAGAAAATTATGTCAAAATTCCTGAGCCGCCATGAATGCCTCATAGACCATCGGAAAGCATTGATAAATCAGTTCTTGACAGTAATCAGCAATAATCCTGTGTTCATGCTGTGTACCATTACCACATCGTAGCTGACAATAATGTAACCAAGACCTTAAAGTACCATTCATGTACAATTTAGTTTGGGAAGCCATAGGAAGTACATCTCTAGCACACTCTTTAGCAATACCTGAAGACAACATAGACTCATACAGTGTATTTGATTGAACAAACAGCTGTTGAATCTGTGAATCAAAGTAATCCACCATTGAAGGATTCAAGTCATCAATACTATTCTGTCTATTCTTAGTATCTTGACGCCTTAGCTCAGGCATTAAAGGTTTCTCTGTAACTTGAGCATAACGTTGGCTAAACTCTTGAAAAGAGAAAGACCTATGACGAATGATTTGAGCAGAGACACTACGTGTAGTAGATATTTCTACACACATGTTAACCATTTCAAAGGGAGACCAATGATTATGATCTATAAGGTATTTAATTAAACGAGCACTGTTCCCAGTGTTGTTTTGATTAGCAGGATTAGAGACTCTAGCCATGTAAGCTATCAAGTCATCACCACCTTGAGTTGAATGTACTAAACGTACAGAATGCATGTAATTTACTAGCTGTGTAATAAGGGATGATACGGATCATCATTAAGGGATGATTCAGATCATCATGTATTAAGTACTGGTCGAGCTCCAGCGAGACGCCTATTACTTAATTAATTAAATAAACTTGTGTCAGTGCTTACGGATTATCCATTCATCGGATAATAGTAAAGGGGTTGGATTGTCTCCTTTACCCCTCCAGAAGTTGGAGTCCACCCCTCCTCCTCCTGTATACATGTCCTATCGCACCTAAACCCAGTTGGGGACTGCAGTTTGGTCATTTCCTCTAGCTTGTTGTCTTTGGTCTTTATTTAGGCCTAAAACAAGGTGATTAGCTGAGCCTTGAGGGTCATCAATAGTGGATCTAAGCATGTCTAACCACTCTTCCTGTTTACGAGTATTAATCTGTTCTTGAGCGGATATAGCCATGCAGTCAGTGAAGTATTGGATACCTTGACTAAGACAATCAAGTCTATCGTCATGTTTAACGGCACCTTTTTCACGACACATACGGCTCATCTGATAGAAGAGCATGTAGAGGAGTCTAGATTCGGGTGGAGCATCTTTGTTGGAGTTGTAGTCCCAATCAATGACAGAGCGATCCACAACAAGCCTATGCTGATTAAGAACGGGTTCAAGAGTATCAATAATACGTTGTTCTTTACGGACTGTTGCCCGGACTTCTTCGACATCAATACCTTGTTTAGTTTGGACTAAGTGTTTTTTAAATAATTCAGCAACAATGCCATCACCGAAGTTAGTTTCGATAATGAGTTTAGTAACGTTGTACTTACGGCAACCTTTTAGAATGTCCAGAAGAGTGTTGTCTGAGTACCCTTCTCTGTAAGCACGCATTTCGTGCAAGTACAGGAAACCGTTGCGTTGGGAGATATACGCTGCTGCCGTTTCATCCGAGCCACGACCCGACGGGTCAACACTGCAGATTGTCTCTTGGTAGGTATCCCAGTCTCCTTGGAGCTGCATTGGACTGTAGAAATAATCTCCAGGTAATCCGACAGTCGGAGCATCCCTGATGATGTTTCTTGGGTCTGAGCACCAGATGATGGAATCGGGAGCAGTAGTGGGATTAACGCTAGTGACGATAAGGTCAGCCATTTTAAGGGGGAACTTTTCTGCGTCACTAAGTGAAGTATCGAGCATGAACTGAAGCATGAAGTTGCTTCGTCCCATTGCTGCTTCACGTTCAATAAGGTCTTCATCATTAAATCTATCTGGGTCAGTTACAGCCCATTTTTCAGAGCCAGTGTCTATATCTTCTTGTAATTGAGGAGCTATGAGACCCTCGTAATTGGACAGAGAGCGCGGGAAACGTGCTGGCCATATGAAAGGCCTATAGTTACGCTCTGCAAGCTTCCTGTAGACCGTAAAGACCGTCTGAGGAGTACCTAAGTACATAATACGGCTGTCATCCTTAGGGGTAAGAATAGACTCAGCTTCAGTGCATAATTGTAAAAGTTTCTCCCTCATCATTTCTGTCATCGAATTGCCAGGAACCTCAATATCGTCCAGAATCATTAAATCTGCACGACTACCAGTAAGCTGACCAGTAATTCCCACTGATTTAACAGAAGGAGCTTGGTGAGGGGAGCAATTAACATCAAAAGATATCCGACTCCAACGGGAGTCATCAGATTTAGGGCGCAAATGCACCAGCCATGGTGTTTCAATTATCAGTTTCTGTAAGAAGATTGACATATTGTCTGCACGTTCTTTAGATGCAGAGATGATCATGATTTTCTTTTCAGGATCTTTAAATAAGGTCCAAAGAACAAACGCACCAGTAATCCAAGATTTACCGATTCCTCGGAAGGCTTGAATCTGTAGACGTTTAGGACCGTTTTGCAGATAGTCTGCGATTGCGTATTGTGCGCGTGTTGGCGTAGGAAGTTCAAGTTGTCCCCACAGTGCTTGTAAGAACAACTTGAAATCATCTTGCAACGCCTCAAGGACGTTAGTCATATATGTTTAGTACATCATTAAAGTAGCTGGACGTGGTATTGATTGATCTTTAATAGATCTTTTAGCTTGCGGTATAAACTCTTTAATAACACTTTTGCCTGTAATACCTTCGAATACGCTGTCAGCAGTCATAGCTGCTTGAATATATTGACCAACTACAGGAATAAAACGTGCAGCACCTTTTTCAATTGCAAATTTACCAAGCCTTTTTACAGGATCAGTTGGGTCAAATTGGACATGTTTGCCAAATTTACCACCAGCATTTCTTGGCTGCCAAGTAGTTTCTCCTTTACGGGTGCCATGCCCGACCATTTCACCATCTTTTTTGGTGTGAGCATTGAAGGCACCGTTTGTACTACGCTTATAGGCAGTATTTCGTGAGTTGGACCTTTTACCAGTCCTTAGCGAGCGTTTAAAATCCTTAATATCTTCCAAAGGTGAGAAAGTATATCTATTGTCTACACCAGTTGCTTTATTACGAGAAGTGGGCAACTCATTAATCAATTGATTAACGGTAGCGTTTGATCCTAACGTTTGCAGCTTAGTATTAGGCACATTTGGTCTACTAAAACTACCATTAGATGTAAACGAGACTTCATGACCTTGAGGACCAGGAATCATGTGACCTTGAATATTCGTGACAGGATTACGAATGGATAGTCTGTTGTCACCATATATGTGATTAACGTCACGAATAGGTTGATTAATCCGAAGACTTTCTAGAATCCTATTTGCTTCTATTGCGTCACGAGTTGGCATTTGGTCAGGAGGACGCATAAGGCTCATTAAAAGAGCCGCACGTTCCTCTGCTGACATGTTGTCTATGTTATTTTTACCCATCAAGAAATATGTGAGAGAATTAGTATTTCACGTAGTTGATTTTCACCAAAGGTTTGTCTCATCCAACTGAGCCAATGTTTACTTCCTTTATCCTGATTACATTGAGTACACGCTGGTACAACATTCGATGAAATGTCTTCGCCGCCCTTACTGCGAGGTAGCACGTGATCCAAAGTGAGTTGATGTTGTTCATAAGTTTGTCCGCAATAAACACATGTGCATCCAAAATGCTCTTTGATGCTGCGCCTCCATAGGCGCTTGGCTTCAGGAGATGTCATGGCTATGAGGTTGTAGAGGTAGTGTTCAGGAGATGGAAGTAGAGGGGTCATGCGTATTTGATCTTTAGGCGTGGTCTTCGACGGTTAATAGAGGCTTTCTCCAACTTTCCTTTATTCGGACCTGTATGGGATGCATCTTTGCCATCACCATTGCCATAAGTACCCAATTTCCGATTGAGCTTATTGGCGTCAGTACGGATCTTTAAACCTTTACTTGTCTTGTTATATTTAGCCTGTTGCGCGTTACGTTTTTTACGTGCTTTAGGGTTAGATTCGTAATAACTAGCTGTGCTTTCTGCCATAAAGTCTGCTCTGTACAAGTTCTGGGTCAATTGTTGGCATAATGTTTGCAAGTTTGGACAACGGGTTGCCTTCTACTGCAACTCCACTGATGTCATTCTTTGCTAGCCAATCACAAGCTGCTTTGAGATCCTGTGTAGAGGCTTCACCAGATTTGACACGTTGCAAAAACTCTTTAGTTACCAGATTATGGAGTTCGTTAAACTGGTCTTCACTTGCTTTCTTCACTTAC
>Ga0208793_1000242_pt1 | contig 37882 bp, 37 predicted proteins | sample 17_taG_FD_184092 | JGI IMG/M metagenome (GOLD analysis project Ga0208793, IMG submission 184092) | Marine viral communities from the Subarctic Pacific Ocean - 17_ETSP_OMZ_AT15314 metaG (SPAdes) (version 2) | ecosystem: Environmental > Aquatic > Marine > Oceanic | place: Pacific Ocean | collected... | reverse complement strand
GAACAAGGCCGAATGTGATGGCGATAAATGGGTTGGTCATGGTTTGCAGTAGTGAAAGGAGAAGAATCTAACGACTCAGCAGCGAGTGCCTGTCGTTGACGGAATCATGGCCCATCAGTTCCATAACCGCAAGGGTTTAGACGCAAATCAATTAGACAACTGGCACAACCCCTGTTGCCCCAACGCTTTTAGTCCGGTTCTGAATTCACACCAGGAATCAGCCATTCCTCTTCGATGGCGGTTATGGCGGCCATCACTTGGTCCCTCTTCTCTGTGGTCAATGAGACGTAAGGATCAGATAAGACATCAATCATTCGGTTAACTCTGGTTGACATAGAAAGGAATGCCAACTCCATAGGATTAGGGCTTGATTGTTTATTAAAACGTTTTGTCATTGAATGATAACAATTAAAGGCAACAGATAAAATTAAAAATATGTAACGACTAAGTAACACAAACGTAACGGAACAGTTACTAACACTAACCCCGCATTAGAACAATGATCTAACGACACATCAGTCAGGGCCTTGTTTTTGCAGTAGGGGCCGGATAAATGTGACCCCCACCCCCTAGTTTCCGGCGCTCATTTACAGCGAAGGAGGGGGTATCGGGGGGTAGGGGCCGCCCTGGACATACGTATAGGGCTCAGATTTTTTTACCAAAATACTCTGGGTACATCACTACGGGTTTTGTAGGGACATAGGAGACACCCCTATAGCGGAGTTTCTCAGATCTCTCAGCATTCGCTCTCTCAAGTAAACGCTGTTGAAGTTCAATAGGAGGCATCATCATCATAATAATCTCAATAAAGACACACCATTCCCCGTTCCTTGAATGATGTACTAATGCGTCCATATAACCTGTTATAGGTTTATGTATGGATGAACGTAAGACAACCCTGTTATAACCTGTTATGACAGGTAGTAACTAGCTTATAACACAGTATTGGTATGTTTAAAACTCTTTAGTTATACACGTTTAACCGTGTTTAACTAGGTTATATGTCTTTTATGTACCCCCCTATAGTCCCCCCATTTGTCTATAAAAGGACCCCCGAAGACATCCCGCTTAGGGATGGATATGGGGGTCTTGCTAAATCGCTGTCCAAAGTATTGGATGACCAAAGAGGCACCACTCCCTCTGGTCATACATGTGCAACCGTGTCGTTAGGGAATTGGTGTCTTTCCCTCATACATGTGCAACCTAGGGGTTGTTATTGTCTATTTCTCTTCTTTGTCTCTGGAAGGGCGGAGCCCTGGAACCAGGAGCGGGGCCTAGAGCCGCCTCTACGGGCCCTTAACAGCTCGTGATGACCAATCCCTAGGCAAAGAGCGTCCAAGGCCCTCTGAGGGTCTTCTAGGAACATGTTCTGCATTGAATCAAACTCTAGTTGTCTACGATCGAACTGAGCTTGTTCTGCTGAAAGGGCTAGGGCATCTGTATACCACCGGACAGCCATTGCCAAAACATCAGCTCTATCATCATGTCTGACTGCCCCGGACTCACGACACATACGACTGAGCTGGTATCCCAACATGTATTCAAGACGCTTGTCTGGGGCCTCGTCTGGGTTTGATCTGTAGTCCCATTCAATGACCTTAGGATCAACAATCAAGCGGTGTTGGTTAAGTACGGGTTCAAGGGTATCAATAATACGTTCTTCTTTCCGAGTAGTAGACCTAACTTCTTCAATATTTAGGTTAGCTTGTTGTTGGATAGCATGTTTTTTAAGCAACTCAGTAATTGCACCATCTCCAAAGTTTGATTCTATGAGGACAGTGGAGGCGTTATAGCGTTTAGCAAGCTTTAGAACGTCTATGAGTGTTGCATCGCTATAGCCATCTCTGTAAGCCTTCATGTCTCGAAGGAAGAGGTAGCCATTGGCTTGGGAAAGGATGCAAGCGGAGGTCTCATCAAGACCCCGGCCTGAGGGATCAAGCGCACAAATCGTCTCTTGGAAGTCACAGCAAGCCTCGTCAATGAACATCGGAGCGTAATAACGATCCCCTGGAAGGCCTACAGCAGGCAATGTGGGAAGTACATAGCGCGGATCAGCACTCCAGGTGTATTTCTCTGCACACTCATTACCTATAGGGGTAACAATCATGTCGGAGAATCTGAGGGGGAACTTGTCTCTATCGCTCAGAGTTGTATTGAGTTGAAACTGAAGAGCGAAGTTAGAGCGCCCCATTGACGCTTCCCGCTCAGTTAGTTCCTTGTCTGAGAAGCGTGTATCTGTTGGGTCGCCTGCTTTAGCGCCTTTGTCGAGATCATCGAGCAGCTCTGGGGCTAGGAGACCCTCGTAGTTAGCGACATTGGCTGGATAGCGAGAGGGCCAGACGTAAGGACGATAACCACGTTCTGCAAGTTTTTGATAACAAGTAAATGATGTCTGAGGTGTACCAAGAAAGATGATCCGTGAGGTAGGTTTGGGCATAAGTATTGCCTCAGCTTCTGAAATAAGCTGGATCAATTTCTCTCTTTGCATATCAGTTGCAGAGTTATTAGGGACCTCTACATCATCAAATAATAGAATGTCAGAACGGCTTCCGGTCATATTTCCCGTTATCCCTACTGATTTAACACTAGGGGACTGGGTAGGTTTAGTTCCACCGATATCAAAGTTAATACGAGACCAACGGTATTCGTCACCCTTAGGTCTCATGTGAGATAACCAGGGAACAGTAAGAATAAGCTTTTGAATGAAGATACTATTGTTGTCTGCCCTTTCCTTAGAGGCAGAGACACACATCACCTTTACGTCTGGGTCTTTGTATAGCTCCCAAAGCACGTAAGCGGCTGTGACATAGCTCTTACCGATACCACGAAAAGCCTGTACTTGCAGACGTTTTGGGCCGTTCTGAAGGTAGTCAGCAATGCAGTATTGGGCTCTAGTAGGGGAGGGGAGATTAAGTTCGTGCCAGATGGCTGAAAGGAATATTTTAAAGTCACCTTTTAGTTTGGCTTCAACAACATCAGTCTTTTTCATAGTCGGCTTGTATTTCAATAATATCCAGACCCTTTACCTCTGATGGACGGGAGCTGAAACGATGTGGGGTAGTAAAATCTTGCGAGGGTAGATAAGGTTCAATCGCTTTGTCTACCGCTGTAACTATCTTGTGTTCTATGTAGAACTCTTCAAGACGCCAGAGGTATGCGATACAGAAATAAGCAAGCGGTAAGGGAAGATTCTTTTTAAACCACTTGGCAAAGTCTTTGAACTCTTCAAGCCTCAGGAAGGGCTCTGTATTGTTATTCATAACCAAGTACACCTAAACAGCAAAAGAGGACCCGCGCAGAGCCCCCTAGGTATCGCTTAGAGCGTTCTAGTTTTGGGTAGAAGTTGCTTTGCCAATAGTTCCAGTGGTCTTACCGCCAACAGTTGAGTTAGTGACGTTGTTGTACTGAGTTGTGATGGCGACGTTGATCAGGTTGATCAAGTCAGCAACGGTGTAGTCACCAGAAGCTGCGTTAGCAACAGCTTGAGTAAGAGCTACAGTTGTATGGTGAGTATATTCTGTTTTAAGAATGTAGTCGCGTTGATTAGAAATAGGCATAGCGTTTAAGCAATTTTAAGATCTAAAAATTCAGCTAGGGAAAGACTTCCCTTGGCTTGGTTGCAGGTCCGACACGCTGTCTGGCAATTAGAGGCATCTGTAGGCCCCCCTTTACTTAAGGGGATTACATGATCAATCGTCAGGTCTTCTGTTGCTCCGCAATAACAGCAGGAGTAACCATCTCGACGTTTGATTTCTTCTCTCCACATACGTTTAGCGTCACCGCTACGAAACGTAAGGAGCTGGTGCATAAGAGACCGTGGCGTGTCCATAAGCTTTTAACCTTTTTTAAGTCGTCCATTCCGGCCTGATCCATTTCTGGCACGGTTTTTCTTAGGTGATTCTTTAACTAGCTTTCCTGATTTTGTGTGGGACATATCAGGCCCGCCTTTTCCGTAAATTCCTGCTTTGCGTCTTGCGGCATTAAGCTCAGATCTGTATTCACGGTTCTCGCTTGTCTTGTTTCTCTGCCGTTGTGCAGCATTCTTTTTGGCGCGAGCTTTAGGGTTTTTGGCGTAATAGCGGGCACTCTTCCCAGGGTTTGAAGAGACCTTAGGTGCCATTACTTCTTACCTTTATTTTTAGGGGGTGTAGCTTTTTTTGGGGGACGGCCTTTTTGAGTACCGTAAGTTCCTTTACCTTGAGGCATTGTTTTCTCCTTATTTTTTCTTTTTAGGGAAACCTTTTTTCATGTTGCTATAAGCCTTAGGAGATACTGTTGAGTTCTTTTTAGAACGTGAAGTACCTGCCTTTTTACGCTTATTTATATTGCGATAAAGACTCATGAGATTTCGGTCTGTATATCTTCAAATGAAAGTTCAGGAATAAGCCCCAGCAAATCTGCCAAGGGGCTTTCATCAACAGGAATCCCTGTAATGCCGTTAGTTTTTAGCCACTCACAAGCAGCACGGAGATCAGCAGTAGAGGATTCACCGGCCTTGATACGTGAAATAAATTCAGAGGTAACAAGGCCGTGAAGAGTCTCAAACTGCTCCTCGGTGCCCATGTTGGTTTGTTCTTTTTTAACCATTAAAAGTTTCGCAATTTATCCAGTTTTTCCTCGATGCGGATCATGTGGCTCTCCATCTTTTCAAGAGCAACCACGAAATCACTTTTATTGACATAGTTTTGAGCGAAATACAACTCAAGTCTGTCTATGCGATTATCGAGTTCAGAAATGCGGTTATGCACAGCATTTATTCTGTTATGTAACCTATTAGCAACAGCAGAAACACCAGCAATAACAGCAATGCCTGCTGAAACACCAGCTTCAATCATTTGCCTTAATAAGGTTAATTAGTTTTTCTGCATATACTGGATCTGTTGCATACCCTTCGGCTTTGAGAAGATAGCAACATTCTTGCCAAGTCTCAGCACGGTTTACACCACGATAAGACTTATAATCTTTATACCATTGAGTGACAAGCTCAAGGATGCAAGCGTAAATTGTAGGGTAATCTTTAAAAGAGGCCTTAATAGTTACCGCACCTGCACCATAGTCTTCCCAGGTGGTCTTGACAGTTCCTGGACCTTTAATGCCAAAAAAATTGTTTTTGCCGGAGACGTGTTGTCCCCAAGCACTTTCAAGAGCCCATTGAGCAGCTACAACTTGTGGGAACTTAGCCCCAGCTTGAATAGCAGCCATCTCAATACCATCCCAGGTGTTAGAAATACTTTCTGGATAATACGCTGAACGCCAGAGCTTGACCCAAGTAGCGTCATCAGACAAATTATCAGGCCCAAGAACTTCTTCCAGGGCGTCGATTGCTTTAATTTGATGGTCTAAACCTTTAAAATTAGCAAATAGGTCTATAATATTAATAGACATTTTGATTAGATACTACATTGACCAGTTTTGCAAGGGAAAAGCCCTCTGCGGATGATGGCTACAGCCTGGTCATCGATGTCATTATCTGTTTGTTGTGATAACTTTTCTAAGAGATCAACAATAAGGCGCTTGACTTTATCAGAAGTCAAAAAAGAGAAAAGAATTGGACGGATAAGAGTAATCATTAGTCTACTTTAGGTTCAGGTGTGTAATCAGCAGGAAGACCGCATTCTTCTTTTGCAACTACTGTTTCTTCGGCGGTTAATGCTGTAATAGTAATTGTACTATTGGATACATCATCTAGATTACATCCAGGACGCAAAGCAAAGACAGTGTTGCTTAGAATTTCAATGTCAGGACTACCGGGAAGTCCATAACCCCAGGTCTCTTTTAGACCGGTATTTTTGTAGTTGTAAAACATAGTTAATTAATTAATCAAAGATTTAATGGTTTCAAATGGAACCCGTTACAAGCCAACACGGCACCCTCAGTATCAACAACGCCACCGTGGTAAACATTTCCAGAAGCACCAATACATACCCAGTTTTCAAAGTTCTGAGCACCATCACCCATCATCACACTGACAAAAGGTTCCGGTTGTGTATTTACAGCACGCCAGCCGATAGAATTCGTGGCGTTTCCTTCAAAGTCCACATTATTATCATTTTCGATAAACAATGAAGGGTTATACGCTTTAAAGTTACCGCTTTGCCATAGTTGACCATTAGAGTCAAGCATAAAGTGATAAGCGATAGCGCCAGTATTATAAATACCACGTCCTGCATAAACAATACAAGGATCACCAACTTTTACTAAAGTACCTACACTTTCGCGAATAGAAGTAGTAGTATCTCCAGTACGGAATACACATTCAGCTAAATTCCAATCACTCGCAACGGAAGCAGTTGCACCAGATGTAATTGAGTTAGCCGTACCTTGCTGATTTGAGCCATTATAACCACATGAATACATACGGATAACACCAGAATCACCTCCATCAGTGATAAACCATTGCGTAGGTTTACGACTGCTACTCATCCACATAGAAACAACCTCTTGGTTATCACTATTAATGGTTGTAGCCGCATCGTCTAGTTCAACAGGTAACGTTGCATCAACACCAACATTTGTACTTGAATGTACTCCATTGTTTGAACCATATTCTTCACGGTTGCCTAGGAAATATACTTTACCTTCAGTAGTTAAAATGTAAAACTTTGCACGGCCCCAATCAGCAGCATTGCCCATAACATGAGTTACAGCTTTACCATTAATGGCTGAACCAGTAACAGAAGTCATCTCAATTGGAGTGGAGCGGGCTGTTACTGAATTATCGCCTAGTTGTCCACTTGAATTATCGCCCCATCCCCAAAGCTTACCGTTCTCATCAATAGCATAAGCACTAACAGCACCAGCTCTGCCAAAACAGAATACAGAAACGATTGGTACACTACCAAAACTTGTAGGGTTAATACGTCTGAAAAAGTAGTTTGCAGTTGTATCACCTTGACCAAGCTGTCCTGCGTTGTTCATGCCCATTATAAATACTTCACCATCAGTACTTACAGCCATAAGATTTCCAATAGAATCGGAGGATGCAGCGGTGGCGTACATTCCATCTTTAGCGGAAAAAGCAAATTGCTTAAATTTCGGGCGAGCAGTACCAACTAATTCGGTTGAACCATCTTGGTCATAAGCAGCAATATTTTTCAGTGCTTCGTTAGCTGACCTCACCTGACCTTTGCCATCAGATCCAACATCAGTACCTCCACCAGCTTTAAATAGCATACCGTTTTCGGTAAGTACAATATTCTGATCTTTTACACGGTATTGTTGGATAATTTTTGGTGTTGAAAATATATTATAGCCTAGGTCATTATTCTCCAGGTCAGTCAGAAACTTTGCATCAACGGTATTACCAGCAACGGCGGCTCTAAAATGCTGGGGCAAAGACATTTGAGCAGTGTAAACTCCACTGCTTCTTGTACCTACAGCTGATTGCGGCCCCCCAATCGCTTCTGCACCATAAGTTGAGCCTGCGGTAGTAACATTGTAAAAACGGCCCCAACTATAAGTTTTACCGTTTTTTGCAACAACAGACTGGGCATGAAAGGCAGTCTCACCAGGAGTGTTGCCACCAATGCCACCACGACCATATTCAGGATGTTGTTGGATAGCAAGAATACCAGCTGTTTGTGTATTGCGGTAGTCGTTGGCACACCGGAAGCCAAGGTTAGATTCAATTTCTGGTTCACCATAACCAGGGACAAGCGCAAGATTATTTACAGTAATAGTAATTACATCAGTGCCACTATTTTCATTACGAATTACAAGAGAAGAAGGTGATGCTAAATTTAGAGTAAGTTTAAGATCCCCTCCATTTGTAACAAAAGCTGGAACTGTAGGTACACGTCCCCCCGCGTTTGCGATGTTGTAAGCCGCATCATTTGGATCTTTTACTGAATAAGTCTCTCCATCTGCAGGGAAAGTAATCGTATAACTACGGTTACGCGATAGATTAATAGCACCATTGGCTGCATCAGTGCCATAAACATTAGTAGCATCATCTCCATCAGTAACAATACCTGTATAAGGGACTGAAGTACCGACAGAGTACGTGAGGTTTGCAGGGATGCTGTGATTAGGTTGTTCTAAAACTGTAAGAACATTATTTTTGTCCCCAACAGGAAGACGTGCGCTGTTATTACCCGCATCTCTGAAAACAATGTCACCAGCAGTGGTGAGCACATTAGAAGCAGGTGCTGGTGTCAGTAAATCCCATAGAGCAGAGCTACTGGTAGGTTCGTTGTTCGCAGTAACAGTTTGAGTTGCAAGCCAAGTTGCACTGTTATGCGTGACGACTTCATATTTGGCATAAACATTAGTTGTAGTCCACGCAGCTCTAAAGTAAAAGCCCTGCGTCATTTCATCAAAATCACTATTTTCATAGGGATTAGTAGTATTAGTAGCAGGAATATCAGCGGTTGCTACATAAGAAGATCCGTTGTAAAGAACAACGTCATCTGTTTCGTATGCAGTGCTGTTTGCGTATGTACCTTGCCACTGAAATTTAAGTTTGCCGAGATCAATAAGTGCCATAATTAGATAGAGAGAATAAGATGTCCGTTAGTGTTAAATTCAAGTTTTGGTTGACCAGCTAGAGCACCAGTAGTATGTATGATATTGTTTGAACTTAAAAAAGAATGTTGTGTGTTTTTATACACAAAATCTTTTATAGGATATGTAGTTGTATCGGATTCCGTACTATAAGTAAGTTCTAATTTACTAGATGTTGTACGTTTGAATCCTAAAAACACTTCGCGTCCAGGCGGACTAGCCCAAGACATGTTTCCACTACCATCGGTACTTAAAACTTCACCTGCAGAACCGTCAGCTGCTGGTAAGTAGTAGGTTGTATCAACGAATGAAGCTGGTGGTTTAAACTTTAGTGTAGAGCCAGCTTTAGCAATAGAAAACCCCCTATTGGTGGTTGCAGTATTGTAAACTGAAAGATCTTGCCCTTCAATAAATTGCAGATAAAGTTGATTATCAAAAAACAAATCTAGGCGGTCAGTGCTAAGCCTAAATTCACTTTCTATAGAATTTGCTGAAGAACCATAGTTTGATAAGGATGCAGTACCACTTGTTCCAGAACCTCTTAAAGTAGGTGTAGATCCTAAAATTACACCTGCATTAGTTATAGCTCCACAGGAAAGCGGGCCACCAATAATTTGAACCGCACCATCATGCCCTGAAACATCATTATCTACACTAAGAGTTATGTGTCTGGCAGCGGTAATATCAATATCTGTATTAGTACCACTTGAAACAATCTCGTGTCCATTAACATCTAAATCACCACCAAGTTGTGGTGTAGTGTCAAAGACAACATCTGCTCCACCCCAAGTTGTAGTACCGCTACCATCAGTCTTTAGTACATAACCACTTGTACCAGTATCATCAGGTAGTGTCAGCGTATAACTAGCAGCTGCACTATGTGGTGGACCTTTAATCTTGACACCGTGAGAATTATTCTCACAATTAAGAGTAATTTGACCTGAGCCGTTTGTTGAGTCACCAGTAACAACTGGTACATTCTTTGTTAGATAACGATCTTCAGGGTCATTGGCAAAATAGCTCATAAATCCCCAAAGGGATGTAGAGCTGGAATATTCAAGTCTTATACTAAGCCCAGAGGCACCAACAAATCCAGAAGGCAACCCTGTTTGGGATGAAAAAGATTCAATACCTGTACTGTCACCAACTTCAATTCGATCGCCGTCAGACGGGGATAAGCCGCCAATGCCAGCAACATTTGAAACAAGGGTGAAGGAAACAGCTAGAGAAGCGGCAGCACTAGCTGCATTGGCTGTAATAACAGCAGCAGACGCATTAGTGTCAGCTTGACCCGCTGTAGTATTAGCAGCGTTGGCTGTTGTGACAGCTGCTGCTGCATCTGTAGCTGCTGAATCGGCTGTTGTGACAGCATTAGAAGCTGAAGCTTGAGCAGCATTAGCTGTAGTAACAGCAGAAGCCGCTGTTGTATTAGCATTTGAAGCTGAAGTAACAGCACTATCAGCTGTTGTATTAGCTGTAGCAGAATCTGTTAAAGCGGTGTTGGCTGTAGTAACAGCAGCGGTACTATTAGTAAGTGAAGTATTAGCCGTTGTGACTGCTGTTGCCGCATCAGAAGCTGCAGTAGTTGCTGTTGTATTAGCAGTATTAGCTATGGAAACAGCAGAATTGGCATTAGATGACGCTGTATTAGCAGTCTGAGTTGCTGCATTTGAAGTTACAACCGCAGCTGCACTATCTGTTAATGCAGTCTCAGACTTAGCAAGTGCTGCTGCAGACTCAGTAGTGGCCTCACCAGCTTCACGAATAACCTCTTGGGCAACATATAAAGACTGAGTAAAATTACTATTTAGATCTTGTGCCCGGATTGATGAGCCCGGAAAGAATTCGGATGCAATGGTATCAGCATCCGTATCACGTCTAATAGCAACAACAGCCCCCGTAGTAGGAGCTGTGTTTAATTCAACTGTAGTGGCGTTGGCAAATGTAAATAAAGTTGTGTCTGTGCCATCAATGGCAACCTTAAGGTCGCTTTGAGCAATATATTCAATTGTAAACGGGAACAGGACTTGGCCTGCCCCAGAAGTAAATGATTCAATTGTAGTAGCCATAGCCTAAAGTCAAAATTAATTTTGGTTAAACCTAAGTTGATCTTGTCTTGCGCTGGTTTCTTTTGCAAATTTAGCTTTACGCTCTAACGCTTCAGTCCATCTTTTAGAAAATGATCTAGATGGCTCAGTAAGACCTAGCTTCATAGTTGCGCGAGCATCATTTCCATACGCATTAGTAATACTAGAAAGTTCTCTATAGACATCTGTTGTCGAAGCATCGTCTCCACGTTCTAGTGCTTTATCAGAACTAATTTTGTCAACTTTTGTATATTGGTCACTTTTAAAGTAATCAACAAAAGCTTTTCTAAAGTCCCCGTTTGCTGAGCGTAGAGTGTTGAACTCAGCCATTTCTTCATTTGTTAGATCAATTCCGCTGATTTCACGGTTTTTATCTTCAATATCAAAGCCCCAGTCATAAAGCTCCTTATGAACAGGGTCTGTACGATTTTGTGAGAATCGTAGTCCTAAAGGAACTGCCATATTTATAAGCCCTAACAAGTTACCACCTCCATCGCCATAACCATCTCTAGTAAGCGGTTTATCTGTAAGAGGATCCGGACGTGCAGGTAATAGACGTGATAAACCCATACCTCCATTTTTTTTAAGGAACCAAGACCAAGTAGGTTCATGACGTGCTCTATATTCTCGAATTGTAGGGTCAATGACTTTCCCTACCTGAGAACGGAAACCTGAGTAAGGCGTAAGTCCACGGGCAATGTTTTGACCAAACCTTGCAAAATCTCTTTCTGTAGTGGCCGTTATAATTTCAGCCATTGTAGAAAGTTGAGTAAGGAATGACTTATTAACAACATTAGAGCCAATAGCCCCTACAAAACTTGCCTCTTGTTTGCCAAGACCAATAGCTCCAAGATCAGCAAACAAACCAACAATAGTTGTAGCAGGTTCTAATGCTTGATAACTAAATTCAGCACCAAACGGCAGTTTAACAGTAAAAGGCGTATTACCATCCTTACGCCATTTATCATTTAGATCACGATTAAGTGGACCCGCACCAGTGATAAAACCAGCTGCACCACCTGCGGTTGCACCAAATCCAATTACATAAGACATAGCCTCTTGGCCATCACGCATCGCCCTATAAAATGGAGTACCGTTTTTATATGCTTCGTCGTTTTTTTTTAACAAACGAGAAAGACCTGGAGTTAAATTAAATGATGCTTTTAGAATTTCAGATGGGGTTTTAACAAAAGTTAGACCCAACAGACGAGCACCAGGAAGCGATGCTACGGAGTTAAGCTTTTTGGTAACATCATCTTGCTGGCTAACAGGTTTTTGAAAAGTAAAGACACCAGCAAGCTCTTCTGCTTCGGGATCAATCAAAGTCAGTTTATCTTCACCAAAGATTTCCAGCTCATGTTTCTTTTTAAATTGCTGGACAAGCTCACCAAATTCCTTAGAGCTAACTTCAGTCAAAGGGCGGCTTTCGCCAATAACATCCAAGGCATCAGCAACAGCACGTTTGGTAACGACTTGACGACCAGCAACAACACGGAAATAGCTATCCACACTTCCCATAACCTTCATCATGGGCGTAAAGGCCGGTGAATTAAGAATCTTTCTCATGTTGATAGCAAAGCCATACATACTTTCCTGTGCCCAAGAAAGCTCACCTTTATCCCTTAATTCTGTAATCTTGGCCATATTTTCTGTAAGCCCCTCATCCCAAACGTTATAAGCACCGCCTTCAGGATCTAGACCTTTAACGTTATTACTCCAGATACGCTTAAATAGATCAGTAAATTCAAGTATACTTTCGTGTGTAGCTGCCATCACAGCAGAGGCTTCTAGTCGGACAGCTCTATTGTTTTTACCAGGAATAGCAGTACCTAAAGATGCCATTAAGGGGTGACCAATAGTTTGATAGAAGTTACCCCAAAAATTTCGAAACTGAGTTTCAGGTCCAGACAAAATGGAATTAATATAGAAACCATCTAAGTTTTTGACATTTGCTGCAAACAAAGTCTTCCAAACAGCAAGCTGCTTATCAGGCTCAGCGTGAACATAAGCCAAAGCTTTTATAGCTCTACTTAGTTCACGTGCAGCGCGTTTAGGGTTGGTTCTAATCTCATCACCCATTGCTAAAGTATTTTTATACAGAATCTCTTGTCTTGCTAACGTATCTTTTTGACGGTTAATAAGCTCATCATAAAGTGGGTTATCTCCTGGACGTACTGGTGTAGCAAGGTTCTTATTGATAACATCAATTTCACGCAGAAGACTACCTCTAGCGCCACTATTGTTTTTAGCAAGACTAAACATAGCCAAGAAACGTGTTGTAAGACGCTCAAGGTTTACAAAAGCTTCAGGAGCACCATCTTTTGTTTGGTTATCAATAGTTTTGGAAAGATCACTGATGTCTTGAACACTTTGTTTAATAAGAAGTGCCATTGCCGTCTGCGACTCCACAGAAAGTATTGAATACTTACCACCGCGTACACTGTCAATTAGCTCAGGATTGGCGTCAAAAAACTCATCAACTTCGCCTAAGTCAAATGCTTTTTGCATTGACTCTTTTATTTCAAGGACTTGCTGGGACTGCATCTTGCCAATAATTTCGGCATCAGTCTTACCCATAAAACGGGGTAGTTTTGAAGCAAGATCTTTAAGGGTAGTAAAAGTATCTGAATCTTTGGAGAGTGAACGAAATTCAGATTCTGTAACCGTAGTTTTAATAGTCTTAGCTGTATTAACACCACTAACATCATCTACAGCAGAACCAAAGTCAGCCCGTGGTTGTGTTGGGATAAGTTCATCAGCATTTTTACCAGCTCTTAAAGCATTGACACGGGTTGTAGGAGCAATGGTTTCATCTGCATTCTTTACGACAGCATCAATAGTCTCAGGAGAAAGCTCAGTAGACCCATCGGTCTTCATTTGCTCCGCTTTAGCTTTAAACTCAACATCCTTGCCATTCATTTTGGCATAAAGAGCTTCACGTTCTAGCTTTGCAGTTGCGATTTTCTGTCTAAGGCTGATCTGTTCTTCGAGCATTGGCTGAAGAGCCTGTCTACTTGAAGCTGCCTGAGAACCAGAAGCAGCATCTTCTGCTTGAAGTTGCTTGATTTGCTCTGTAAGTGACTCAAGGGTTTCTCCAAAATCATCAACCTGTGGCCTATCGACGTTTCCAAGCCTTGCTAAAAGATTGGATTTAATTTTGCCATCAGTACCTTGAGAGAGTATTTCAGTAAACTCATCAACGTTTTCACTGGTCAAGCCTTTAATACGACGGCCAGGAGTGATGGTGATGCCTTTGGGGAATTTAAAAGCAAGTTTTCCATCTTCACCTTTGAGCTTACGGAGATCTTGAATAAACCGTACCTGACCAGCAGATAGGTTCATTGGGATAGCAAGTTTGTTTGCCTTTACATCTGCTAGCTTTGGAGCATCAAGTGAACGAACTTGTAGCTGCTGAATGGCCTGTGATCTACCAGGGCCAGCAGAAGACTGACGAGTAAGCTGCTCAGAAAGCTCTGCGACACTTTCATCTAGTTTAGATGTACGATTACCAAAAGCAATGAGTGTATTGTCAAGATCCTCAAGACGGGCATTGGTAGATGACATCTCAAACATATCGACGACTTCTTCTTCTGGAGCACCGCCATACTTAACAGTGTCATAGGCCTCGTCAATCTTCTCTGCGGCGTTCTGTGCCTTTAGACGTAAAATAAGGTATTTACGAATATCGTTATCACGACCAGCAACCTTATCAATAATATCATCTAAATCCCCTGCTTCATCAAGTGTGGAAAATACCTTGTCAACATCTTGATTTCTTAGCGAAGCAAACTCAGACGCATCACCATAATACTTTTCTTTCGATAAGTCTAAAAGCTTTTTATAAGCTTGAAGATTAAGATTCCGCTGAGACCCCGATTTAAGTTTGTAATCAGTAAAGTCTTTTACTCGTGTAAAAGCATTGCCAGCTTTTTCACCAATATTAGATTTCTTTAAGAAATCACCTATAGGACCAATAGCTAATGCTTCAAGTGCAGCACCCTCAAAACCAACCAAAGTTCGGTTAGCAATAGGGTTTTTATCATCAGAAGTTTGTAGAAATGATGTCCAGGGAGTACGGCCAATAAGAGTATCGTCTTCAGCAGTACCATCAGCACCAATAAAGTCTTCAATAAAACCTTGAGCAGCACGCCCACCAGCAAGGCCTAAGCCTGTCTTACCAGCAGTAAGCTTGCCGCCTGTGAGACGCCCACCTTGCCTAGCAGCAATGAGGTAACGCCCAAGAGTACGGACTGCTTTACCAGCCTGTGTATTGTTTTCCCTGATAAAGTTAAAATCGACATTAAGAAAGTCGTCATCAACATTAGGAAGAACACTTAGAACATCACCAGGAAGATTTACAACGCCTTCAGCAAAGTCTTCAACAGCTCCTAAACCAGCTCGAATGGTTTCACCTTCAAAGCTAGTGTCATTAGCAAAAAACTCCTCTATTTCATTGGACTTTTCTGCAGTTTCTTGACGTAGCTCGGCTCGATCTTCAGCTACCTCATCAGCATCACGAGAACCATCAAACGTATCAACAAGAGGTATATAAATATTTTCCTCAACAAACTTAGCAACGCCTTCGAGTTCACCTGTATAAGGTTTTCTGTCAGGTCCAAGCCTAAAGGGTTCTTTTTCTTCTTGAAATTCAGAAAGGTCTTCTTCGGGTTCTTCTTCTGTTTGTTGCGTAGGAGGAGGGACAACAGGCTGTTGAGTTAAATCTTCTAGGGGCTTCTCCTCAAAATCATCTGGTAAAGTAATGGGCATAATTAGTTTCTGATATTTTGAATTGCTCTATCAAGCAATGTGCGGTTAATACCGGGGAATAAAAGCAACAAAGCTTTTTTAAGCTGAGTATTAGTAGGCTTAGATGCAGCTAGAAAAGTAAAAGCGGCTTTCTGCTGAGAATTCCCAGTTTTAAAAGAATCAATCTTTTTACTGACATACTCAAGTTGAGTATATGGATCTAATGGATCTCTAGAGGTACTTTCAGCAAACTCATAAAGAAGGTTTTGTTCCTGAGCATTAAAATCAAACAAACCCTTTTGACCAGAACCAAGGTTAGGATTACCTGAAGAAAGAGAAACTACAAGCTGTGATAAAGCATCAGCAGTATTAGCAGTTAAACCTTTTTCTGCATAAAAAGTTTGTGTACTCTTAAAAGGTTGCCATCCCCGCTTAGGCTTAGTAAAGCTATCAGGCTTAGGGTCATCAACTGTGCCTTGAATATCCATAAGATCCATCTGCTGACGGAGAAAGTCAACAGGCTTTATACCAGCAGCTCTTGATAAATCTTTTAAAAGACCAGAAGTATTACCTTGTTCATAAAGAGCAACTTGGTCTCTAAGTTCAGCAACTTCTAGGTAAACATTAGCATTTGGCTCTAAAACCCCATAAGCTCCACTACGAGCATTCAGGCGCTCTTGGGGCGTTGTAAATGCAAATGTATTTAAGCCATTAGTAACATTGGGAATAGCAGTTTTTTTGACGCCTGGAGCAGTTGTAGGTAAACCTTTGTAATAACCTGACGCATACTCCTTTTCAGTAATAGGTTTTTCAATAAGATCTTTATTTGCGTCAAGAAACTCTTTAAAAGAGGAACGTTGCTCAGATCTTTTCCATATATTAAAACGGCGTTGTAACTGATCTTGCCTCCGACTAATAGCATTGTTAATACGATCTCTTAAAGTAGCATCTTTTTGTAATTGTGGCGGTGTAAGAGTAGGACTTAAACCAGCAATAGCATCTTTAACTTGATTAAATTTATCCCTAATAGCAGGCTCAACTTTGGCTACCTTTTCGGTTTGGTCAGCATATCTTAGGGTATCTAGATAAACCTCTGAACCTAGTTGACGCTTATTTCGTTCTGCCCAATTTCTGATATCCTCAGCTGTCCATTCTCCAGAATTTAGCCAGAGATCTCTAGCTTCAATATTTGCTTCTTTGTTGATGATAGAAAGCTCATTAGCGGCCTTAGTAACTCTAAGCTCATCTTTAGATTCTAAATTGCCTGATCGGTTAATTATTTCCTGCCGTTGTGCATCACGAAGGGCTGGATCTGTAACGTTCTCTAGCCTTTCAAGTTCAAGCAAAAGGTTATTACCTTTTTCAGCAGACTCTCTGGCCATTTCTTTTCTAATATCTTCCTCTTCCTTCTTCAAAAAAGTTGGATAATCGTTCAGAGCATCAGCAGCAAAATAGCTAAAAAATTCTTCCCCTTGAAGTACGCCTACAAAAGTTTCTAGAGGCTTTAAATTACCACCACTAGCATCCGCTACCACTGCATCATAAGCCTTTTTAACATTTGCACTAGCATTTTCAGGATCGGCCTTGATAAGAATAGTAAGCGATCTTGCGACATCACTAGCATATACTGACTCATTAAATGCAGCCCCTGACGGTCCTTGGTAAGATATACCTGCTGTACGCAAGTCACTAATAGCTTTACCTATTGAAGCTTTTTTTACATAATTAGCATTTTTGGAATTAAATGCTTGAGATACTTCGGCCTGTTTAGATATAAGTGTACGAGCGAAGTATTTGTTTAAAATTTCAGGTGGAACTGAAGTAAGATTATTTTGATCAATGAAATCAACAGTAGCTTCTCTTATAAAAGACTGCTGCATAATATAGGCATTAGGACTACCAAAAGGAAATTTTTCCTCAAACTCCTTTTGCCTCTTACTTAAATACCCACCAATGCTAGCGGCTGCTTTGAGGGCGACGCCTTCCTGATAACCATAATTATAAAAACCATTGTTAGAACGTAGCTCAGTGGCATCATTAATACGGCCAGCTGCTTCATCTGCATTAGCGGCATCAGAAAGAGTGACATTTGCATCAACCCTTGCCTGTTGTGCAGCATCTAAGGCTGATGTTTCAGAGTTTAGTTGAGCCAAGTAGCCATCAAGCATAGCCCCTGCTTGAATCCTGCGGTTTGCTTGATTAATGCGTTCAGCCCGTTCCTCAACCAAAGTCTGGGAAAATTTTAAGAAAGACTCTCCAAATGTAGTAATTGAGGCATTACGATCTATGGCCTGCTGTTGTTTAAATTGATCAGCTGTAACTTGCTGAGCATTTTTTAGGTTAAGAATCTGATTGTCAAAATCAGCCAACATCTTATCGTCAGCAAGCCCTTGACTTTGCCGCATTTGACGAGCTTTGTTGGCTAGCTCTTTGTTATTACTAAGCTGCGATTGTACTAAACGCTGGTTATTAATATCAATTTCTGAAACAGTTTGTTGATTAAAAGCAGTGAATTTCTGGTTTAACCCTATGGCTGTTTGAACGTTTTGGTTTTGAATATTTTGTTGTCGTGCAAGCTCCGCAGTTTGTTTACTTCGGTCAGGAGCTTTTAGATTAGAGATACCTTCAGATTGACTAGCTCTCTGCTGTACTGACCTAAATGGTGTTTGACTCATTCTTTTTCTTTTCCAGGGGGATCGATTAGATTTTTATTCTTCACGTAAGTGCCATAACCACTCACAGCTGCTGAGCCGATACCTGCCACTAAGCCAATAGAACTAGGACCAGGAATTCCAACGGGCATTGCACCATAAGTAGGTCCACTCGTAGGCCCTGGATCGAGACTAAACGGAGCAAAGACAGGATTTTTAGGTGCAGCCCCAAATACAGGTGAAGCTATGTTTGGTAATTCAAGGGGTTGCATAGGCTTTGGCATAATTGATGCAATTGCTTCAGAATCTTTTTGTGCCTTAGCCAAGTAAGCATTGACGTTTTCTGTACGAAAGTCTGCCAGTGCTGATTCACGGTTACGATCTAACATTCTTCTGTCACGTCCGTAACTGCCAATTACATTATTAACAGCTAAACCAATTGATTGTCCTGTCCTACCTTGAGCAAGAATAGATCCTTGAGATTGAATGCTAGAAGCTAGTAAACGTTCAGCTTCAAACGAACGTAAAGCTTCTGCATCATTTTGCTTGCGCTGATTAGCTTCAAGTTTAGAATTTAGACCTTCTTGGTTAAGCAGAAGTTGTGTCTCAGCACGTTGGTCAGAAAGAATAGCTTGATTTAGGTTTTGTTGCCATTGAAGCTGGTTATTGAGGTTAGTATAATCTCTTTGTTGTTGAGCAGCTAAAAACTCTGATTGAAGTGTTAAGTTGGCCTGATTTCTTTGTTGGTTTGTATTTAGCCACGAGTTAAGAGCTAGTTGGTTATTTTGCTCGACTTGATTATTGTAGTTTTGAAGTTCATACAATGATCTGTTCTGTTGCTGCAAAGCAGCTTGCTCAGCAGCCCTATTTTGAGCTTGATATTGAGCAAATTGTTGGTTGCTAGCAGCGCTTGCCTGGGCCTGTTGTTGGGAGTAATTAGCAACTGTACTAATAGTGCCAACAACAAAGGTAGCAATACTTAGACCTACTACTGGATCACACATAATTTCGCAAATTCGACGTAAGTAAGACGTTTTGGACCTACGGGCACATAGCACAAACGCTTAAACCCCAGCATCTTCAAGAGCTTTCGGTGCATCTTGTTTCTGGGGTCCATAGTGTTGTGCAGCATTATGTAGTCTTGCCTTTCTAACCATTTCTTGGCTTCTTTAAAGAAGAGAATTGGTATTGTCTCCACAGCTGGTGTGGTGAGCATCCATACACGTCCTATTCCACCTCCTTCATCAACTACTCCTGCAAAGCCAGCTAGCTCATTATCAGGAGTGTAAAAAGAGACAGGATCTTCAGTAACAGCAACACTCATTGCCAAGGCATAAAAAGGAGGGTGCCCTTGACCCTCCAATTCTTGTTTATCCTGCCATCGGAGTAGGTCTGAACTTTGCCAAGCCAACTCCATAGAGCAGGGTTTAATATATTTAGATTGATTGTATTCCTCTGTTTGCATAAAGCCCAAACCAAGTAGCAGCGATAAAAGAAAGTGGAAATGGTGTATTGCTAGTAAGAGTTACATCTGAATCTGTACCCTTACCATAGACAGGGATAACGTTGTCTATAATTTCAGGAAGAGGTACTGTGTTAGAGATGTAGCTGTTTGCAAGTGTTTGTTGAAAAGAATAAGTTTTAGCAGTCCTACCTTTGACAGCGACAGAAGCTTCAAAGGGGCCAGAATCTGTGCTTTGAATCACAACGCGATGAACACGCGGTATGTTTATCACATCAGATTGAACAGTACCACCTGCTTGAGTGGCTTTTCGATAGAACTTAGGAAGCCCTACAGTCATTTGATACTGGTATCCAAGAGTAATTTGATTGGAGGTTGTCCGGTCACCAGGCACCTCTACATAATCGTCAGTGCCATTGTTACCGTGAGTAGGATTAATGTATAGGACACCTCGCTCTGTAGGCGTATCATCTATAACAACAACAGGTGTAAGCGTTGAGTCATATACGTCTGTGCCAAAGAAAATTCTAGTGGTATCTGTGATATTGTTATAAGCAACAGTAAGATTGTTCTCAAACAAGTCCATACGATATTCATAAGAAATACCATTTTGATTAACAGCAGTACCCTCTACGTCTACTAAGACCGTACATGACGACAAACATACACCATTTTCTTGTGATGTTACAAAGAAATAGTTATCATGATCAGTAGTTTGCAATAAGCAATTACCAGGCAACAACCAACGTATCCAAGACGCCAATACTCTTTCGGTCCCATTGTTGAAGTATTTAAAGATATACAATTCATCTGGATTCTGAATACCCAACAAACTCAGCATAGTAGCTGAGCTATTACTAACCATTGATCTAAGGGCACCCGGAACAAAGTTAGGTGCTGTCCTTGAAAGGTCGGCTTTCTGTGGTCTATTTTCAGCAGAAGTTACCAACATCTCAGTCACTGTAGAGAACCCTTGATGGGTATCAACGTAGATGACTGATGTCCCGGTATCTACTGGTGAGATATCAGGGTTGATGTTTAAAGTGCTAAAGGCTTTTAGCTGGGCACTGCTAGGTCCAAACGTATCCCCTTCTGCTGTAAGCATAAACTGAGAGTGCTCAGAAAAAATCAGCAGGCCTAGTTGGTCTCCAATAGCAAATCGTAAGTTGACTGGCCGTAGAGAACCTGAAGCAAGGTCAACAGCATCTGCATCAGAAGTTGTTAATGCTGAAATACGAAAAAGATTGAAAAAACTACTAGGTTGTGAGCAGATTACATTGGCACCTGCAAGTAAAACAAGTCGGTTTCTAAAGAAACTTAATCCCGTTATCTGGCTACCAACCACTGTAGGCATAGGATTTGATGTGTCGTCACCAATACGACGCTCAACCCAATACAAGTCGTCTCCATCCTTATCTGCTTCATTAAGAGATCGAAACGTAAAAGTCCCATCACTTTCGCGGATAATCGCGTGAGGCATTGTATCGGGATCAATAGTTGTAATAATGCCCGGAGCAACAGTCTCTTCCCAACTACCAACGCCTTTTGGTTCAGTTCCATTGACAACAAATTTTACATAATATTCGTCGCCATTTAGATTTGCTAAATTTTGAATCTTAAGTACCATCCCCGCAACACAAGATCCAGGCAAATCAGCTACATCACGAACAGAGCTTTTATATGCTTCTACAGCAATAGAATTCAATCCACCTTTAGCTTCAATAGTAAAATCAGCATTATCTACTCTAGTAATATGAATTACATTACTAATAGTAGTTGTCGTATAAGTATTTGGGATTCTATTTGCAATACCAGCTACTACTGACTTAATAGAAACAGTACCGGTAGCTGGTGTATTGTAGTTATAAGCTTGACCATCAAGTGTAACGGTGTAAGAAGTTTGATAACCTGCAATACGCAAGACAATCAAAGCTTCAGGGCTTGGGGTAGGACTTAAAGTTGGTAATGTTGCAACAGTTTTACTTCTGTTTAAAACAAAGTTATAATCATTGATTTGTAGCATCTCGAAGTCGGCTTCAGAGACACCATTTACATAAGCTGTCGCTGCTGTACTAAGGGGATTAACAGTAGCAGCTGCCCCTGAAAAGGCATTCCACATACGGAGTGTACCCGTAGTATCAAACTGGCCAATATACTTTTCCTGCGAGTCGCGAAAAATAGAAAACCATCTACCGTCAGCAGTTGCTCCAGCGAGGCTAGAAATAAGCTTTAAACCTGGACGCTTAAGTAATCCATACGTGGGGTCTGGTAAGCAGTTATCAGCTTGTGTAAGTTGACCAGGCAGTTTAAGAGAGTCTGGTTGCTGTGAAACGCCACCCAACAAATTTGGGATGCGTTGGGAAACGGATACAGGCATTGTTTATCGCAAAAGGGATCTATAAGGCTGATAAGAAATGTAGTTGTTGGTGCCATCTTGCAGGCCAAACACGTTCGGCTTGCCTGTGGCTGTGTCATACTCAATGCAGATAGTTCTAGTAGCTGACTCATCTTGAGCAATAAGTTGTACTTGCTCTTCAGAAGTCACCAGACGACTGGCATAAATACGTGAGGCTCTTGCTGTGATGTATTCCTTCATTGGTTGAGGGCACTCCACAAACGGGAAATACCAAACCACATCTGCATAGATGGTTTCTGTGAAGGTGTAGGTATGATCTTTCTTGTTATAGAATTTACCTCCACGTTCTACGATCAAGTCACGATCAGCACCGTGCTTGTAGAAGGATAAAGTAAAACTAATGAGATTATCGGGGACACCGATCTCTCCATTTGTTTGTATTGGAAATGGATATTCCAATTCAGTATTAAAGTTCCACCCCTCTGCTAATACGTTACGTGTCGTCTCTTCCAAGATGGACTGTGCGGTGAAAACTTCAGGGTTATCGGTGTCGAGTGTTACGACAGCCGCACCGCCGATGCAAGAAAGCATCTGGTTTACGGCATCTAGGACGGTTGTACGTGCAGACATTTAGGTTTCATATTTGCAAAGGTTGGTCGTCTCGGTCTGGAGACTAAAAAAGGGGCCATAAGACCCCCATAAAATCAGGTGTTACGGAAAGCACCTGCAACAGAGACGCGGACTGCGCCTGCGCCCATTGCAAGGCGTCCCACAACGAGATCCAAGTTATCCACACTTTAATGTGGCTCTGACTATATCTTCACCCCTTTGGGTGCCGGACGCTATTGGTGTATTACGTGACAAGCGTGTCACACCACCTAGTCGATGCACTTTCCTCTCACGCTTGAGAGGCTTAGCTCAGGATTGCCATAGCTTTCGCCTTAGGTTTCCCTGAATTCATCCAGTGTTTATTTAACGATTACTCGCTAAAGGGGCAATCACTTACCCTGATACATGATGGAAACATCTCCACCAGAAGTTTGAACAGAAGGACCAATTGCCTCTACGGCAGCCGCTGCATCACGATGGAAAATCAATCCGCAAGAGTTGCTGAAGTCGGTGGTATCACCGTAGTCATTCTTCTCATTGGTAGTATCGGTATCTTCGATAGCTGTACCAGTGGCCACACCATACTTTCCGAGGAAAGGAATGTTGTTGGACTTTTGAATCTTGATACCGGCGATCTCATAAAGACCATCGCCAGAGTTCAAATTACCTTGGGTGTTGCCAATATCCCGATTTAAGATATTAGTGTCCACGCTAGAAATTAAGCTATAATATTGCCTGGGGCTAAGTACAGCTACTCGGCCATCTTTAGGAGCAGAACGTTCATCTAATACAGCCGCAGCTTCAAAGAAACCGTCGACTAAAGATTGAGCATTGTACTCGTTATTTGCACCCAATCCAACAGTAAATCCACCGGGTTCACCTGTAACAGGAGCCGTGGCTACTGCTGCACGATCAAGCACACGGAAGATACGACGGTCATAATGTTCGGCCAAACTTTGTCCGATTTGACGAGCAATTGGGCCGCGAATATCGTAGTGAGCAAGAACACTATCGAGTTCGTAAACGAACGCTTGAGAAATAAGTAGTTGGTCTACAGTGATGGTGGTTTCGGCTTGCTTAGGGGCACCATCTGTACCACTTCCATTACCGAGTAGTGGGGTTCCCGGCGTATGAAAACCCGCCGTCATGGTCCCGGTATGGATGAATTGGGCTTCTTTGCCGTTAGTCAGAGTACGGCTCTGAACAAGAGGCTTGGCGATTAGGGCTGTACGGAAAGATTCATACACCTCTCCAGTAAACAGCTTGAGTAGCAAGGCGCGAGAATCGCTGCCTCCATTTGACGCGCCTGGACGCGTAAGATTCATGTTTGCCATGTTTATTTAAAAGTTAAAAAGTTAAATATGTGCTATGAAGATCTTCACTTAAAAAAGTATTCAGTTGTCGAGTAATTACACCGAATGGGGTATCTCTTTCAAGGCCCAGATATATCGGGCTGGTTTTTTACAAGGTCCGAAGCTTCCTTAATAAGGTGAGGGGGGAATCGAACCCCCCAAACTCAGCCAGAGCACCCTTTCGTAACCGACGCCTTTTCCGAGACGTTTACATGAGATCCCCAGATCGCGCAAGTTTGTCTTGAACGTCGAGTCTGTATGCGGGATCGTCGCGGTAACGAGAGTCAGAAATAGCCCGAGCCAATTCGGCTTGACTACGGAAACCGGGTTCAGGACGCGGAGCCCTTACACCAGATACCTGCTTACCCTCGTAACCATTGGACTCGACGTATTTCGATCTAAGCCCCTGTACTGCCCAATATATGGCATCAGGGTTACCACTGGAAACCACAGAATCATAAGCCGCAATCTCATCAGGAGCCAAGGCCTCACTAGCCCAGCCGACCATTGTTTCGTATTGGTCAGTGCCCCCAACAGAACCCATGATTCTGTCTACTTCCTCTTGGGGCATAGCTCCTGCGGGCTGTTCAGGCTTCGAGCTATTGACGTATTCCACCCAATTCTCGATTAGCTCTTTGCTATCCAGTTGGGAGAGCTTTTCAAGGGTTGCCTCGGATAGCTGCCCACCCTCCTCATACTCCTGAGAAGCGGCTTCAAGGGATTGATAAGCCTCAGTAGGCTCAGCTTCTGTCTCGGTCTCTTCAGAGGCCTCCTCTTGCTCTTCTGCAACAGGCTGCTCCTCTGAGTCCTCGGTGCGGTCCCCAAGCTTTTTCTGAAGTTCCAAGTAAGCTTTTTCAAGCTCCTCAGCAGATTTATATTTACCGGCATAGTTGGCCTCTGTATCAAGAGCCTTTTGATCTGAGTCAAACTTTTCTTGAGCAGCTGCTTCTTGCTTGGCAATTAACTCTTCGCCACTTTGCAACGCTCGCGCTTCGGCTTCTACACGCGCAGCCTCAGAGGCTTCATCTTGGGGATTAAATGTAGTTGTGGTCATCAGTGAACAGTGATTTTAACGGTGTTGAGATTCGCAGCAGTGACACGCCCCGCATTGGGTTGACCAACACGAGATGCACCAATACTTGGGCGAACTTTTTGAGTGGGTGCGTATTTGTTTGAAGGCTTAGATTCCTGCTTCGGGGACTCCTTCTTCAATAGGACCTCCTCCTTCAGCGGGGATTGCTTCTTCTTCGGCTCCGCCATTCATTTGCTCCATAAGTGCGGGGTTTTTATCAGGGTCAGCCAGAGGGGATTTAGCCAGTTGACCGGCTTGTGAAAGGATTGCCTGCTGCTGTGCCTGCTGCTGTGCAGCCTCTGATTCCTGCTGTTTCTGTTCAGGCGTCTTGACAAGGCCCAAATAATCAATTCCTGCTGATGCTGCGAGGCGTTTAATCGCTTCATCAGGATTTAGGTTTGCAAGCATCGCCTCAGGCCCGAGGGTCTGTGCCAAAGTTTGCATAAACATCATCAATGCTTCACGATCTTGGCCGCGGCCTACGCCTTCGAGACCAGCAACCACTGTCGGGAAGACAGCAGGTTTACCATTAATCTTTGGTAACTGTGGCAACATTCGTTGACGTTGCAGAACTAGCAGCTTTCTATTAATAAAAGGTTCGAGTAGTTCTGTAGTTAGAGAGGCATAGATTCCTCCCAACATTTCGTCCAAGGCCTGTTGGGTAAATCTGATTTCTTCGGCTGTTGTGCGTTCGGAATCTCTAGGAGTAAAGACAAGGAAAGCTTCACTTAGACGCTGGGTCAAAGTTTGAACCATGTCATAAGCTGTTTTAAAATCTCCTTGTTTGCCAACACTAACTACACCTATGTCCTCTGGTCGGCCTTGGATAATAGCTCCATTGCCAGCTTGGGCTAATTGATTAGGTTTAGTAGTTGCACTAGGTGAAATTGTAAAAACTACTTTCGCACTCGCACTTGCTCCTTCGACAAGACTCTGCATTAAAGAATCAAGACTTTGAAGATCAGCACGATATTCAGAAATTCTGCTCCGACCGTAATCTTCGCCATCTACAACATTGAACCTAAGAGCGAGCCAGGGATTGGCTGTCTTTGGTGCTGAAGACTGAGAACCTTCAAGGATCTGTCCATCAACTTCCTGATACCATTTCCATTGACCGTCTATAAGTTTTACACAGGTATAGACAGCAACTTCATTGCTACTGGGATCGATTTTTAGATCAGAAGGAATACCACCACCAGGCTCACCCACATGATTTGCAGGTTGTACGCCATTATTCTTAGGGACATAATCAGGCATTGTGTCGGCATCTACAGCCTCCACAGTGATGATCTTAGTAACCTGACCATCGCCATCTCTACGGATTACATAGCGATCTAGAGGGTATAGCTTCAGACCTTTCTTACCCATAAATACCAAAACGTTGCCAGAAACAACTAGATGTTTCATAGCTTGGTGAAGAAGGACACGATCAGCCTTTTCGGCCACGTCCTGCATCACAACACGTTCCATCTTTGACAAGACAAGATCAATTTCAGACCTTGCTTGTGCATCAATATCTGGGTCTTGAGCTAAGGCCCCGTCAGCAATTTGCAACTTAAAAAATTTTGCATTGACAGGGAACAAGCTCAACATCAGACGAGATGCCATAACATTTACACCTTTTGCACCGACTGATTGCCAAGGTGTATGTAGTTTGTTCCCACCAGAGTGGCCGCTAGGCGGCATCATGTACGGGACACTTAACTTGGCACATGCTCTTGCGTCGTCTAGGAACTGAGTCCTGTTAGCTGACAGCCGGGCGTATTCAGCTGCTACTGTTTTTTCCATTTATTAATACTTTTTAATTTGAGCAATGTTTAGACCATTACTAGATTTACTGCCTTTTTTAGCAATACCCAGAGTGTTAATAGCCAGAGGATTTAGATCCTTAGTCAACTGCTTAGTACCAAGACGTGCTTTTTTCTTGGATTTTTTCATCTGCTTGTTCTTTTGAACAACGCCTGCCTCAGCAGCTTCTGTTGAGCGGCCAAGATTTCTAGCCTTTTCAGCTTCAAGACGAGCACGCTCTTCAGCCTCTCGCTGAGCTTTTAGTTGTGCAGCAAGTTGTGCCTCTTGTTGAATACGGGCTTGTTCTGCCATTCTTTGATCTAGAACAGCCCGGTTTTGTTGTGCTAAGAGACCTTCCTGATAACGCCTTTCAGAGTCTTCTCGCCCAATACGAAATTGTTCCTGAAGACGGGCATTATTCTCTTCATTGATCCTTGCCTGCTCAGCAATTTGTTGCTCATAACGCTCCTGATTTTCTCGGTTAATTCTGTCTTGCCGCTCCTGCTCTTTTCTCTTTTCTTTTTTAGATGGGCCTTTGCTTCCACCACCACCACCACACATAATCTTGCTCCTTAGGTTTTGTCGAGTTTTACTTTTAAAAGCCGAACGACAGAGAGTTGCCCAGCTCTGTAAGCAAGCTCTCTTGGATCAGTTAAATAGTCTGGGTAGACATCTGGAAACAATGAATCCAGTTCAGCCACCACGCCCTTGAGGGTCCCTGATGAAAGGGACGCAAGGCCGAGATCTTCGGTAATAATCATTACTTTGGTTTTGATTCAGCAAAAAGACATTTATCAGAATCACAGGCAGCAGGACCTTGACCATCCCCAAGATTGGTCCCAAAGGATTCCATAGCTAGAGAAAAGTCACTGGTAATCCGGCGAGACACTACTTCTGATTGCATAGCATCAAACTGTGATTTAGAAATAGGTTCAAACGGCAGACGCGGAAAAGTTTCGTTTGCATCAAAACGTGCCAGCAATGCTGCAGAGATGTATCCACTGTCATTCTCAATAGATTCATAAATCAATTTAGACAGGGATTCAATCTCATTCTCACGAAACTCCAGAGTTGCTGAAGTATTGTGAGTGGTGTAATAAGTTTGAACTTGCATATAAAATTTATATTGAGCTTCAACACTAAAAGCATTGATGTCAATGGAGTCACATCCAGGCATATTTGCCCAGGATGTTTCGGTAGGAATTTCAACCAACCATTCAGTACATCTTGGATCACGAGGATCCTCTAGTAATGCTCCGGTTTCATCTCGATCAGATTGAGAAGGAATAATCTTGTAACCATAAGCTTCACAAGCCAAGGCAACAGGATCATTTTTCCCAAAAGTAATACGACGGATAAACCGAGCAGCTTTGGGGGGATGCCAACCAGGAGAAGCACCTGTCAATAAAGACTTAGTACCCGCCGGTTGAACAGTTGTCGTTCTGTTAGGAACTCGAAGACTATGTTTACGGCAATAGTCCTCAACAGTTTCCTCAACAATATCCTTCCAATAGGAAAGAAATTCCTGCTCTTGAGCAGCAAAGATAATTCCAATAGGAGTGTCAGGACGGCCAAGTTCCCACCACTTCAACCACTCACTTCCGAAGGCCATTACAAAGAAATCAAATAGACCTGTAAAGCTGACACCAACAATTGGATCAACCCTACGGCTGTATTGATAGCGATCCACTACAAAATTGTGATGGAGAAGCGAGGCAGCTGCAATAGCTGCAGCACGGAAAGCACGCTCTTGTGCTAAGTGGTCAGTGGGATCTAAAGTGTTTAGATGTACTTCAGAAAGATTGCAATGAAAGTCTTTTCCAAGAATTTCACCACAGGGGTTTAGCCCATATCGACCCATACGGTGGTCGAGTTCTTGCTTACTAATCAGTGTATCTAGCTTCCAAAGATAGTTACGAGCTAAAGACTCATCCTGTTCGTAAGCTTTAAGAAATTCTTTTTTACGATTAGCTGTATCTAGAAGATCAGTATTAGAACGAGCAATAGCTTCTGGTGCATATTGAATGGCACCTTCCCCACTCCAGAATTGCTTACGCACAGAGTCTTCTACATCCTTATATGTAGGTTTGTGATGAAAGACTCTGGTGTGATTAGCCATACGCAAGGCATCCCTTTCAGGATCAATGCGCCATTTACCGTCCTCACCCTGTTGCCAGAGATTGTCCTTTGCTACAGCTGCTAGCTCATCATCGCTGATGAACTGACGCATCCCAGCGCTACGCCGGACATTGCCAGCGACAACAGCAAGGGATGATTCGTCAAGTAGTAGACAGCATTCGACAGAGGTAAGTTTACGCCCGTATGCTTTTTGGAGAATCTCTCCTGCACGGCGATAAAAATGGGCGAGTTTAACGGGATTAGAGACGCCACCAAAACCTTGAATCGGCGTATTGGCAGGGCGTACATGTGAAAGGTCAACAACAACTTTATTGATGTTTTCTTGACCAGTTGCAATTCTAAGAAGAAGTAGGAAGGCGTTTACCCAACCCTCCCTAGAGTCGCCAACAATAATAGTGGCGCAATTCTCCTCGTTAATGTGCAGCCCAGTGTTCTCATTACGCGCTCCTTTGAATTCACCAATGTTATCTAATACCTCAAACTCAAAGCTACAACTGATGTTTGGGAGATTAGAGATGCAGCGCGGTTCAATGATAGCCCCCGTTCCAGATCCCATCATCAGAAGAGCCATCTGCAATGAGAAAGACTCCAGGTCATTAAGATCAGTAGAGGTACAGTTATAAGCACCAGAGAAGTTTTGAGGTTGACTGATCCATTTAGTACCACCTACCCACAACCAACGCCCGGAGGGTAGCGAGTGCAGTTGCTCCATTTGTTGCTGGATGAGTACAGACTCATCTGTAGTGAGTTTACCTACTTGATTAAGGCCTTCTACACAACGATTAACTACATCACCCCAATGCTCTTTTTTGTTGCCTTTACGGCGGCTATAGGTGCGGTAAAAAACAGGGTTGGCAGATGGTGCATTTTCAGGAAAGTTACTATTGGTCATTGAAATGCTGCTTGTGAGATAGTGGGAAATTGGTCGTACATAATTTGTTTAATATTATCTGCAATGTCTCTATGTTCAAGTTGGGTTGAGGGATCACATCGAAGGTCACAATAATGAATCCAAGACCTAATATTGCCGTGCATATAAAGAACAGAGGGTGATGCCAAGGGAAGAATATTTCTTGCACATTCTTTTGCAACTCCTGCCTCCAACATATAGTTGTAAAGACTAGAGGCTTGCTGAAACAATACCAACGTCTTTAATTGCAACTCTTGCACAAAGAACTCATTGAGATCATCGTGTGAGTTCTGTCTGTTTTTATTGTCTTGCCTACGAAAGGCAGGCAGTTCAGGCGTATCAGGAACAACGGCATAGCGTTGTGAGTATTCCTGAAACGAAAAAGATCTATGCCTAAGCAACTGTGGACTTATTGACCTAGTACACTCAATGCGTACACACATTGAAGCCATCTCAAAAGGTGACCAATGCTTGTGCTTAATAAGATATTTAAGCAGTTTAGTACCATCTAACTTGGCTGCTTGATTAGCAGGGTTTGATACCCTTGCCATATCAACAATTAGTTCTTCTGCGTTTTGGGTGCAATGGACTAGCGAAACAGCACTCATACTAAATCAATTAATGATGGTGGTTGATAGTTTTTAGATTTAAGGATTTTACCTTCTTCATCTTTGACAGGTTTACCGTTTTCAAGTTTGCTCATGTTGCTTACATGAACACGATCCAAGGCTTCATCCAGATCCCAACCGAAGGCCGCTGCTAGTTGATAACAGACATAACCTACATCTGCTAATTCCTTAAGACAGTCAGCCCTGACTTTTGCCTCATCCATATTGAAGGCCATAAGCCGAGTAGCCTCCATTAGCTCCTCAGTTTCTTCAGCGATCAAACGGGTTTGCAAGGCTAGGGTCTTCTGACTCATAGTTGAAATAGGCTGCGTCATACAGCTCCTGAATTCGATCGCTTGCTGAACGTGATTCATGTTCTTTAATTGAAATAAGTTTGTCTAAGTAAACACTTGCTTTACGGAGATCATCCAGCTCTGACTCGCCAGGCTTAGAGCCAGCACGAATCAAGTATTTAAGAATGTTGCCTTTGAAGTAACACAGTTTGTTTTGTTGGATGTAATCCCAAACCTCAATACCTTTGGTTTTGTAGTGTTGCGGATCTTGTTTGTTCATCGAAATCGTTGTCGGAAAAAGAACCATTTAAAGCGAAGTTTCCAGCAGAACATAATTGTATTAATCCACTGAAGCTTTAGCTGTAGATATAAATAAGAAGGAATATTTTTATCAACAATGCAGATAGCTAAAATAATGACACAAAGGTATAAAACGTAGTTATTCATCAGGAGTAAAGAGTATGGGTTTACGAGCCTTGGCATCCCAGTCGTTAGTGCCAAGTATGGTTGCTAAGCGGATATTAGTAATTGCATCTTGTTCAGTAAGACCCGCTTCGATGTAAGCAGCTCTAACGGCTTTGTAATAGTTACCGTCTTTAACTTTACTAAGAATGACCTCTGCTTTTTTAGGGCCACATCCGATAAGCCCTTTGTAGCCATCAGTGGCGTCGCCGGTTAAAGCTTGCATCCACCGCTTGAGAGTGGCATCTTCCTGAGTTTGAGTGAACTCTTCCTTACCGTTCCAGATCCTGCAAGCAAACTGCTGTAAATCCTTGTCAGGACTACATAAGACAAAGTTAGAATGATGTCCTGCAGTCGCAGCAATACCTAAGCTATCGTCAGCTTCAAGCCCTTCGATCTCGACAAAGTTGTAGTTTTGCTTTGTCCAGTTTTTAAGCTTGGAGTAACCACAAGGTTTACGCTTAGTCCTATTACCTTTATAGGAAGGACATACTTCTTTTCTGAAGTTAGTAGTGCTAGTAAAATGTAACTCTACATAGGTAGTATCAAAACGAGTCATCAGATCATCAAGGAACTGCTTGACCATTCGTTTACCCTTTTTAAAGTCACCAATAATTACCGTAGTGTCAGGGTCATACTCCAATTCTTCTTCAGCAATAGTTGCTGATTTGTAGCAAATTGGATCGGCATCAATGAGAAGTGTTGGTTGTTGTAGCATTAGTTAAATACTTCCAAGCTTTGTAGATAATGTTTGGGTTGTCATCAAATTTCCCCATACCAAGGTTGCAGTCATTGCAGATGTAACCTCGAAATGTATTGGATGTGTGACTGTGATCTAAAACCCATTTGACCGTGTGCTTACCGCAGACAGGGCACGGTCCAGGGGCGGGTTTGGGGTGAGTTTTTTTAAGTCGCTTTCGTAGGCTTGCCATCTCGGATTCACAAGATTTACAAGTGTTGCGCCTTCCCGAACTACCAACAACTGAAAACAAACTGAACTCAGCAATAGGTTTAACTTCACCACATTTCCTACATTCTTTAGTGAGTGTCTCCCCAGTTACTTCCTGTCTGCACATCGCAGTCAAGGGGAACTCTAAATTTAGTTGTATGCTCGACATCTTTCATAGCCATCTTTATCAAATCGGTCGCCATAGTTACGTCGTTTTTATCAACGCTTAGCTGCATCTCGTCGTGTACGAAAGCTAAGGGCCAATAATCAATCTTGGCTTCTTTAAGTAACTCATTTGAGCGAACAAGCCAAGCCTTACAAATGCAGGCTCCCGCCCCCTGCAAGAGGGTATTTAATGCCGCAAAAGGTTTACGAACTTTGAGGGGGCGACCATCCAGCCCTCGCAAATAACCTGATTCAGCCTTCTTCTGCACAGCATCAACTAGGTCTTTAAAACCATCGATACCAGTCAGAAGTTTCTCTTTTAATTCAGCACCACGTTTGGCTGCATCTTGTTTGGATGCACCAGCAACTAACCCTAATTTGAGTGAGCCGCTTCCATATAACAACGCATAGGTGATACTTTTTTGGACCTTCCTAGAGACGCCCGCTATATCCGCCATACGCTGGTGGATGTCACCTTCAACTACTTCTTTACCGAAGTCTGTATTACCAAACCCAGCTAAGAAATGCGATAAGCACCTTAACTCCAGCCCCGAAGCATCGGCTCCTAATTGAATACGATGTGGCCCAGGATAAAACAGTTCACGATACTCATGACCAGAGTTAACTTGAGCAATGTTTGGACGTACATGACAATTTCTACCAGTTACAGTATTTAAAAAGCAGGAATGATGGATGCGTCCATCTGGTTCTACAAGCTTTAACCAGGCGTTGTTTCCTTCACTGACTTGGCCTAAACCTTTTTGCAGTTCAAGGATCCGAGCAAACTTAAGCGCCTCTTCAGTGCCAATGCTCTTCAAGACTGTTTCATCAATCTTGGCTTTACCTGTTTCTGTCTTCTCTGAAGGCGTCCAACCACGCATCGTGGTGAACATGTATGCGATGTGTTCCCGACTGGTGGGATTGAAATCCTTGACCCTTGTCATTGGGGCATTAGCCACATAACCCAGCGTTTTGTTGTCACGCTTAGGAGTGAACTCAATACCAGGCACAAAGCAGATCTTGGATCGCATCTCCTGATCTAAGGCCTCAAGCTCTATCCGTAGCTTGCTTTCAAGCTGCTGAGCTTTCTTGACATCAAAAGGGAAACCCTCTTGCTCTTGCCAAGTCATAATCTTGGCGCAAGCGTGTTCAAGATCGATGGCTTGCTGATACTTGACGATCTTTGGGGCAAACATCTCAACCAAAGGAAGGTTGGCTTTTACATCACCAACGCAATACTTCAGCATCTGTGGTGAATAGGTTGACCAGTCACCGTCGAGTTGCTTACCAAACTCAGACTTGTAGACACCCATCCGATAGCCCCAGGCCTCAAGGCTATGTCTGCCGTATAACTGAGCAGGCATATTTGCTGGGGTAGATCGCAGGTCTCGGTCAACCAAGTCGTTATAAAAAAGCCGGGACAGAATCAACGTGTCATAGACCTTGCAACGGGGGTGAAAGAAGGGGTAAACCGAACGACACGCTTCTATATCGAAGCCAGTTAGATTATGCCCCCATAGCTCTTTTGCCTCCATAAGCAAAGTAAGCCCAGTAGTTATCGTTTCCCTTTGACCAGAATCGTCAAACTCAAAGATCTCTTTTGTGTCAATGTCCATCACCACAAGGCAGTGTATGGTTGTCAACTTTCGTAAGAGACCATCTGTCTCACAGTCAAATAAAAGTCTCATGACCTGCTAATAAAAGGGCTTTACGGAAGAAGGGAACAGTTAATAACTCCTCATTGATTATTCGTGCAATCTCATCCACGTCTTTATTAAAAATAAGAAGTGTTGGAGTTTGCTTAATCTTGTATGAGTAGATAAGAGCTGGATGATTTTCTTTATACAAAACGCTGATCAAGTGTTGTCCAAGAGTTCCCTCTAAAGCCTGGTCAACATATTGTTTAAGATGATGGTGTCGTTGTTCATCTAGAAACAAAACCATGTGGTTGACTTTAAAAGTCTTCCGTTTCAAAAACTCCTCTGGGCTTGGACTTGCTGGTTGAAACCATTCGTCCGGTACTGGGGTTGTAAGAGAGCGAGCCCGAATGCCCAGTCGTCCCAAGGAATCTGTTCTTGATTGTATGCAGCGTTGCTTCAGGAGAACCTTTTGACACAGCCCGCTGTAGGCAGACCACAATATCCGAGAGCTGAGAGAGAGACTGCGAGCCGCGAAGGTGGCTAAGCGAAATAGCAATTTCCGCATTGTCTTCATGTCCCTGATCTCCAGAGGTACGACGTAAGTGAGAAACAAGAATTAGACCTATTTGATTTTCCTCAACAAAGCAACGTAATTTTGTCATTGCTTCATCTAGGGATTTACGTTCATCGAAACTTGCATTACCAGACATCATGATTGATATGTGATCAAGAATGATCCACTCAACATTTTTTGCCTTAACTAAGTAACGCATATCAGAAAGAATTGAGTCAACATCTACTGACCCAAAACCATCTCGTAGAAAGAGTCTGCCAGACCCCACACTCTTTTCAAAAGCCTCGTTAAAAGCATCTTCATCTAGTGTGTTGTCAATATGCAAAGGCTTATTAGCCTCGACACTCATTAGGCGTAAACCTGTACGGCGGGTGCTTTCCTCTAAGGGAATGTATCCAACAATCTTTCCTTGTTTGATAAGCGATTGTGCTTGTTCACCCAAGAATGTTGACTTTCCGCCCCCGGTCGGCCCGGTAAAAAGGACGAGTTCACCCCGGCGCAAACCGCCAGTAACGGTATTGAGATCGTCGACAAACCAATCAGCATCCCTGCCAATGGTTGGACGACGTAGGTCCTCCAGTAAATCTCTTCCATCAATAATTGTTTTAGGTTTGTATGGTGATGCGTTCCAAATCGCCTGACGGATGGCTTCTGCATCGTTAGCCATTAAGGCTTCGCACGCATCTTTATAACCAGCTAAGTGGCCGATCTTACATTTATCAGGAGGAAACAATGATGCACACTTAACAGCGGCATTTTGACCTGGCTCGTCTTGATCAAACAGAAGAATGATTTCATCTGCTTCCATACAGAATTTGATGTTGGCTTGCAAATCCTGATAAGCCCCAGCAGCCCCACTAAAAATGGAGCACACCGGCCATTTTGGCCTTGACTCATAAATTGCAAGGGCATCGAGCTCCCCTTCTGAAATTACTAAAGTCTTTTTAGAGCCACCAAAAAGTTGTTGACCGAACAGCCGTTTTTCAGCGTTCTTACCCACCCAGCGAAAGTTCTTTTCCGTATCCTTTTCTTTGTATCCAACAACTTGGCCAGATACTGAGGTGTACGGGAAGCGAATAACAGGACCAGAGGCCCCTCGCACATTAAACTTTTTGCAAGTCTCGAATGAGATTTTACGGCTGGGTAATGCAATCTGTTCACCGGAGTAGGTGAAAGACCCACGGGGTGCGTAGGTTGTACCGGAAGATTCCTCTGTCAAAGATTTCGTTTGATGGTTACAAGAAAAACAGTAGGAATGGCCATCACTATAAATAGTTCGAGCATCACTACTGCCACAATTTGGACAAGCAACATGACTCTGTATGGGGACACTTTCGTTAGCCATTAGAAGGACTTTTGTCGTAAATGATTACTTCAAAGAGGTCCATCTCTTCATCCATTGCTGGCAAAATCATTTCAGTTGGCACTCCTAGATCAAGAAAGTGATTTAGAAGTGACTTGGTGGAGCGTCGAACATAGTCATCAAATGGATCAGTCATCAAACCAGTCAGAAGGGACATTGGGCCAGACACAAGCTTTAAATCCATGTTTCTCAGCCCAAGACATATATGAATGCTTGGAACCTTTTGAGAGTTTGTTATCTCTCATAAACACAAACCTAATATCAAGCTCTGGATGTTGATCTTTAATTGCAATATGTTTGCGCCTGTCGTTCGGCTTGAGAAAGCCTTTTGTCTCTAAATAAATGCCATTTGGCAGACAAAAATCAGGCGTATATGAGCAGGACAATGAGTAAGGTATTTTTGAAGGCTCATACAAATATGTATGGCCCTGTTTATCAAACGTCTTTGCAACCTGCTCCTCAAATTTGGAGCGGTAAGCCATTACTAGAAATCATCGTAAGCTTCAGCGTTTGCGCCTTCCGCTGCTTTTGGTGATGGCGATGCAGCAACAAACCCTGCTACAGGTTCCTTACCAAACATTGCCACAACATCATCAGGGCTAAGGTTACCTGAATCAGCAACTTCACCAGCTACAAGTTCAACAACTTGAACGCCCAATACTTTGATAGTCGTTCCAAGATTAGGCTTGGTATAAGGTTTTTGATCGCAAATGATTCGGACTTTGGTGCCTTTGCGAATTGATCCGCGCGTGGACTTATCAAGGATTGATCCCTCAGTGTCAACAAAAACAAGGTCTGGTCGGTTGGTGTCTCCACCGAAGCTGTATTTAACGAGGCCTTCTTCATCCCATTTACGAGCAGCGATAGTTACTCGATTAGGATTTGGTACTTTAGATTTAGCCCAATCCATTAGACCAACGTAGTCTTCTTCAACTTGTTCAAGTACATTAGCTGGCATTTTAAATGCAAAAGCCATAGAGTTGAACTTACCCGAAGGTTCATCAAGTTTAATAAAGCCTTCGAGAGTGGTATTAAAGGTGTAGCGATTAGCCATTTTGTTTGTTAGTAATTAACCTTTTCCTTGGCCGCGGCTTTGCTTGCGTCCGTGGTTAGGTCGTGAATGTCGGCCTTGGCCCTGGTGAGTTTTTTTAGGACGACCAGGAACCCAGTCGGTTTTAATAAATGTTTTCAAGGTTCAACAGAAAAAATAAGTTGATTCATTGACATCATCCAAATCAAGATCCCCAACAATTAAGTCATCAGGAACCTCAGCACCTATCTGCTTAGCCCAGTCTTGTAAAGGTTGTCCTTTAAACATTTCGGCAAAGTGCATTCTTAGTTCAATGGATAGTTGATCCATATCGCAAGAGCGAGCCATCACACAATCGTGAACGCAGCTGAAAGGATGTTCCCAGAATGCAAATGTGAAATGTATCAGCGAGGAGTCCCAACTATGGACAAGATTTGGACTTGTAGCAGATACATGATGGTTGACATCAACATCCCCCGGACCGAGATAAACACTTGCAGTGATTCTCCCAGTACCCATTAGATGTGTATTAATCCGTCTTACGACAGACTTGCGGAGATCTTGGACAACGACAAAGCCAGATGGAGTAACCCATTTCAACTGTTCAGCGCCGTTGTCAATCTGCTGACGTACTGACTTTTTAATCCACTGCATTACAGAGATAGGACCCTGAAACACAGCAGGGATAGCCTTGTCGTAAACAGCGTGTGTGATTGTGGTTAACAATCCAGGCTCTTTTAAATCTCTACCAGCTTCGAGAAGTGCGTCCCTTATGTAACCCCTTGCACTGTGTCTGGTTAATCCATAGCACAAGCACATAGTCGTTCTTTTGGTCGCCTTTCTTGTCATCCATTCGTGTAACTTTTCAGGCAAAAATTCCTTAGCTTTCTCTGCAATTACTGCATAAGCATCACTAGGTGATTCTGTCCTTACTACATTCACCAAGGTGGCTGCTGTCTTGTCGAGTGTCGCGGCGCTGAGATGCTGGATTCCAGATGCAGTTGCGTCAACACCGATCATCAAATTTGATGTCAGTTTAGTTTTAGCAATACAGCATTCATAGTATTCAAAACAACTTTGTAAGAAGCAGAATGGTTCACTAGCGTTTGCCCAAAGTTCCATGT
>Ga0208793_1000234_pt1 | contig 39223 bp, 53 predicted proteins | sample 17_taG_FD_184092 | JGI IMG/M metagenome (GOLD analysis project Ga0208793, IMG submission 184092) | Marine viral communities from the Subarctic Pacific Ocean - 17_ETSP_OMZ_AT15314 metaG (SPAdes) (version 2) | ecosystem: Environmental > Aquatic > Marine > Oceanic | place: Pacific Ocean | collected... | reverse complement strand
CCCCTTTAGGGGGGAGGGGTTGTACTAAGTACCTGTTCCCAGTCTAGTCGTTGCTCTCGTCCGGTTCCGACTCCTGCTCGTTACAGTCTTGCGACTCAGGTTCCAGTTCCGTGTCTTTCTTTACGGTCCCGTTACGAATGCGTAACAGTTCTTCACGAGTGAAGGTTTGTTCGGGACCACCGCTAGGTGCTACGAAACCCATGCTGTCTCCTTCATGCTGCGTCTTCCTCCAAGTCTCGTATGCGCTTCTTCAACTCACGTATCTCCTTCAACATGGCCTGTCGTTCAAGCATCTCAGCAGCGTTGTCTGTCTTGCTCACCTCTTGCAAATGATCCGGGTTGATGCACGCCTTGTTCGCACACTTATGGTGAATCTGACTGTGCTCTTTGATCGGCTGAACCCAAGTGGCGTAAGCCAATCGGTGCACTTGATGCTCACCGAATCTGGGGTTGATGTGACCATAGCCGTGCTTTGTGACGGCCCTTTTCCACACCCAACACTCTGATCTGGCAGCCTTGTCCGAGTTCGCCAATAGGTATGCGTTGGCTGTTTTTTCCGTACTCTTATGTTTCACCGGGTAGTTGACATCGCCATAGGCGCGCCACCTCTGGTAGTGCAGACTGCACCAGTCCCGTGACATATGTTTATTTTCACAGTCGGGGATTGAACAAACCTTTGGTTCGCGCTTCACACCCATGAGTTGTCCAACCCATCAGGTCGCGGCGCCCAGTCGTAATACATCGTCTGCCACACATCCCCCAAGGCACCAAGTTGGGCAGCATTCATCCCAGCCCTACTACACGCACTCTTGAAGTTCGGATACGTCAGTTCCTCGTAGGCGTAACGCTCTAGGTACCTAGCCCAGTCAGTACGCAACGCTGCGATCCGATACGGGTAGTCCCGATACGGGGTTACGATAATGTTCTCGTTTGCGTAACGATGATCGTGACCCTCGCCGCCCGTGTCGCCTTCGTTCAGGAAACCAACCAGATTCTCCAACGACTCACTATCACGCGCCCGCACAAGCACTACCGAATGGTCGTCCGACGTACAGACAACCGAATAAAAGCCGTGAGTTGTAAATACCCACATAGTGTCACCTCCATGACAATGAAACGTGAGGGGCGGGAGCCCGGAGGGGGAGTTTCAAGGCCCCCACCCCACACGCGAATGTTTAGATTGCTAAGCCGTCGGGAACGCCTCTAAATGCGGACCAACATTCTTGAACTGAATCTGCTTAGGCACTACCCCATGCCTGTACAGATTGAAGCCCTTGATCCACATGGCTGCCGTAAGGCGAGGCGACCTAACCCATGTCCCCTGCCTCTTGCGGGCATCCTTGATGGCCTGTTCCCTTAGAACCCACGCAGGATTAGCAGCCTGCGAAGGCGAATGCATCTCTTCCGCAAACTCTACGGCCAGATCGGGGTCAGCATCCACACACACGATGTGTGCTGCCCCGACACCAGTCGAAGACATGGAGCATGTCCCATGAATGCGCTTACCCACACGGGCGCCTTCCTCCAGATCCTTCTGGTTGTCGCTAATGAAAGCAACCAGATGCCCCGGAGATAACCGTCTTACGACAGCCAAGTCGGCGTTCATATCGCCACTCTGCTGATACGCAAACAGGCGCCTAGCGATAGACGGCAGATGCTTGACATGGCTGAACGAGCGGGCATCCTCAGGATCACGGGTAATGATCTGAAGGATGTCTCCTATCGAACGCTTACGCCCAGTATCAATCGCCATGAGGGTTTCCCCATGCGGGACACCCTCAACCACGTTGAACTGCTGAACAGTTTCGCTTTCGATAACCGCACTCAACCTGTGCTGCCCATCAGACAGCCGCCCCCGCTCATCCAAGATGAGTGGAACGCCAATGTTCTGCCAATCCTCATGCAGCATCGCAAACGCATACTTCAACACGAGATCATCGTTGATCTTGCGATTAGGTGCCGCACTATCCAGCAAAACACGGGCCTCACGAGGCCCAATAAACTCCACCGAAGTGGACGGGGCACGAATCCCGATACGTGCGTTGTTACTCATGCTTTCCTCCTGCATGTGTAGAGAAAGTGTGCGTTGTTTGCGCAGACGCACCCCTGCGGGCAACCGGGATGGGAGGACCACCGGTTGCCGGTCCCCGCCATACTAGATGCTAGAAGGGCTCTTCCGCTAGAACAAGACCCATCAGGTACTGTTCCGCAGCATCAGCGATAGGTGTCTTCCCATCCAACGCCTTCGTAAGCGCCCGCTGTCTCGCCTTCTCATCTGTCTTCCCACCGGTGTTGATCCGGTGCTGTTCCGCCCCCTGCATGGCGTTGTATGCAGTCCACATCGTCGGGTACGGGTGGTTCTCCTTCTCTTCACGCCAACTACTGTTACACGCAACCCGCTTACTTTGCCAAGCAGTCACAGTCTTGTGATGCGCCTCCGGGTCAGGTGTCGGCAGCAACAGGTCCATCATCTGGGTGAACATCAGATCCGTAAAGTTCTGATCCCCTAGAGTCTGAGCCATCCGCTTCAACGCCTGCCCTTGAGCCATCGACATCTCCACCACACTGGCACGCATGGTGAGCAACTGGTCGTGGTTCTTCGTGGCACGCACCCCAACCAACTGGCCGACATGCCCAAGCATGTTCTCGCAGGAGATTCGGCGGGTGATCGGAATGATCTCCGTCTTCCACGTACCGTTCAACGACATACGAGTGTAGATGTACGGCTGAATCAGGTCACCATTGCCAAGGTCGAACGGCTCGTCAAGCACCTGCTCAACCACCACCCGCTCACCACTCCCATAAACGGTGATGCCCTCACAAGAGTTCGGGAACATCGAATCAAGCGTGTCGAAGACATGCTTGTAACCGTCACGAGTCGGGTAACGCCCACTCATGTTGCCGACCACATCACGCGTGTCTGCACGCAGGATGTACTGGTCGGCGGGTTCTCCCCGATAGGTACCCGTCTTGTAAGTCGGGATGACATGCTCACCCGTAACCGGATGAATATACCCTGATGGGGCATAGGTAACGTCGAAGTCTGCGACCTTCTCCGTTGCCACCGCACGCACACTGTCTGCCCCAAAGTTTGCCCTAGCGGCAATGGTGCGAGCCAACGTGTCGTCATCCAAACTGAAGTCAACGATCCCCGAATCATCCTGTCGCGGTACGGGAACCATCGCATCGACTACCGCCTGTGCATGTGGTTCAATCCGTTGCCGCAACTGGTCAATCCAGTTGTGCTCGTATTCGCTTGTGTTATCTGTTGTGCTTCTCATTCGCATTTCCTCCTATGCTTGTATTATCTCTCTTCGGTGTGACAGACCGGAGTGCCTGCAACCAATCACGGTAGGACTTCACCCTGCGCATACGTCTGCGCTGAACTATTTCCATGACCGCGATGGTCGCAACCACTCCGGCAATGAACCAAGGTGCGGTACCGAACCAGTCGGTCCACACGGTGGCAGATTGGTCAGACGGCACGGTCATCTACCGCTGAGGCTCGCTCGCCTAGATCGAACAGGCCAGCCAAGATCGTGTTGACCTTGTGTTCCAGATCGGCCAGACGCTTCTGAACAGCCAAGGCATCATCAACCCCGGCGCCACCTGTGCATCTGATTGCCTTCTCGAACGCCTCACCAATGCTGCATGGGGTGCCCCCCCGACTCTTCGTGGTGGTGTAATCGGTCAACAGATCGCAGATGGCCTCGCCTATCTGATCGCTGTCCGTGTTGGTTTCGTCAACAGCGTTCTGGGCAGCCTCCTGTGCAACCTCTTCCACGTTGTATTGCACAGCATCCCACGCCTCTTCGCTGATCTGCATAGACACCCGCTCGTTGATGGTGTCTTCGATGTTGTCCAGTATCTCGCTGTAGTCCAACTCGATGTCTGCGCTAACTTCATTCACCGTTATTTCGTGACTCATTGCTCACACCTCCCGTGTGTTGTTTTGGTTTTTCATTTCCTCATCATCTCTCTCTCTCAAAAAGAGAGAGAGAGAGATGATGGATCTCATGCGCTTCAAGGGAAATACAGCGCTTCAGGACCACGGTCCAGCCTTCCCCTCGTGTCACGCCTTGAAGCAAACTTCGGCCTATGAATGGTCGGGCGATGATGCTCACTCCACGGACCTTCTTCGTTCCATTTCGAAGTGTCATCCCAATACCCAACGGTCATCACTATCACGCGCCTATCTGTGACACCTGAGAAGTCAACCAGACCCCAATCCCACGCCCTCGGGTCGTTGTTCGGGTCATCGTGCTGGATCTGCAAGATCGTGTAGACAGCGCCATCCTTATGCGGAGACATGAAGATGCGTGGACGTTTCCGTTCCTCAACCACGGCTATTCCTCCAGTCCTGACACAGCACACGAACCGCAAGCACGGTCCCATACACCACACCACCAATGAAAAACACCTGAACCAACCGGGTCCATATCATGCTGACACCCCCTCGTACTCGTCCATCATCACGATGTAATGCTCACCGATCTCGCTCCAGTTGATGCGCCAAAGCGAACCGATCTCACGCCTAAGCACAAGTTCAGACTCATGCTGGTCGTTATCTTGAAAGTCGTCGATCAACTCGTTGAAGGCGTCCTCCAACCAATCACCCACCCGATGCTCCGTGAGGGGCCAACTCGGCCTGACATTCAGGTCGCCCAACACATAAGCCTTCCGCTTACCGACACACACCTCCACGAAATGCTCCTCTAGGTACTGGTCGTTCGACACGAGCAGATTCCATGCCCAAGTCTCACGGTTCGACCATCCGTTATACGTTTCATCTCTCATCACGCACCTCCTAGCGCATTAAACAGTTCGGTCAACTCCAACGGAAGATCACCATCCATCGCGCAAAAGCACAATGCTTCAAGCAACGCCTCCGATTCATCGGCATCCAGCACAATCGTTGTCTGGTAAACACCACTCACACACTCAGCCATCACGCACCTCCCAGCGCATCATCTGACACCAACCCCCACAGTTTCGACACCAACTGCGGATACGTCAAGACATACCCGCGCTGTGTCTCATTCAACGTGGCATAGTCCATCAACCACCCACGAATCAACTCTCGCTCTTCGACGTTCATCGCATTTCCTCCCATTCCATTTCCTCTATTCCGAACGCCATCCCACGAAACTTGCCGTCATCCCCGTTCACCTGCTTGGAGAAGTGCCGACAACCCGTAAGGAACACAATCTGACCGCTCTCATCCACACGGTGTTCCATCACCATCATCAGACGCTTCGTGAGTTCCACCCAGTCAACCGGGTCAGATACTTCAATCGTTGTAGCCATCACATACCTCCCTGTATGCGTCAATCTGATTTGATTGCTGCAAGGGGTTGGGTACCAGCGCATTGGCTCAAGTACCCAACCCCAAGCGGTGCCCATGACAACACCGCCCCACACCCCGCTCGTAGGGAGAGCGAGGCATGAAGCGCTACAGTCAGGCAGTAGCAGAAGCAGCGGCAGCCTTCTCAGCGAGAGACTTAGCCTTGGCGTTCACCCGATCCAACGTCCCCTGCCACGCAAGGGTACCGTCCTTGGACAAGTGCGTCGGCACCAACGCCGCAGCCTTCTCCAACGCAGCGACACACGCCGTAGCATCACCAGCGTTGAACGCCTTCGTGGCGTTCGCCAACTGAGCGTTGATCTGACGGTTCGTCTTCTGGTTAGCCTCACGCTTCTGCGCCCTAGTTGGCGCGGCGACCACGGCAGGGGCAACAGCCTCCACCTCAGTCAACTCACCCATGATCTGACGAACAAGGGCATCAATGTCAATCTGGTTCATAGCAGCACCTCCAGTGCATAGTCGTTACCAGAACTTTGGACTGTCCTCCAGTCCATACTCTCTTCACTTTGTTCAGAGAGTATGGACAGGAGACTCAGCCTCCTTCACACGCACTACACCATCATCACCACGCACATACTCAACACAAGTATGAGCAAACGCACACGCACCAGACCCACCATTAGGGCAGTCCGGCACACGGGTAAACAGGATCTGTTCGCTATCGGTGAAACCTCTCACGCTGACACCCCCCGGTGGTTCAAACGCCAGCCCTTCACGGGTCGGTCAGGACTTGCGCCGTTTTCCTCCATCGAACGGGCATCACCCATGCAATCAGCGAGCATGTTCCAGTAGTTCTCGCACTTGGCGCACATGCACTCCGGCTCGTAATCCCACTTGCCTTGGAACTCGCTCATGCTGCCACCGCCTCACGGTACGCAGGCGCAGCCCGATGCTCATCGGACTCCGACTGCACCCACCACGCCTCATACTCGCTACGAGTCATACCAGACGACGGCACCTCCGGGTACTCCGAACCCTTCACTGTCTTCAAGTGCGGCATAGGCGACTCGTTGAAGTCAATCCCATACAAACGCAACCGCTCGTTATTCGACAACTCGTAACGCCACGGCTCACGCCCCATCCCACCGCTTACGTTCGGACAACCAGCGTCTATCTTGAACTGCGCCAACGCAGTCCTAGGCACAAAAGCATCATCGTCATCCCACACGATGAACTTCCGTAGACGCTGAATCTCGTCATGAATCGTTTTCATATCATCTCCCTGTTGTCATGGTTTTTTTGGACTGTCCTCCAGTCCATACTCTCTTCACTTTGTTCAGAGAGTATGGACAGGAGTCCGTTGTCTAGCGCAGTATGTCTGCGTCTGCTGCTGCTAGGAACTCGTCACGATCACCGCCAACGGCGGCAAAGTAGATGTCGGACAGCGTTACCGCCAGCATCCGTCGCATCAACTCAGCGGCAGCACTAGGATCGTTGGCAGTCTCGTCATCGTCGGCTATAGCGTGAACGAACGGCCAGAACGCAGCGTCCAGATCCCTATACGCCTTCAAACACCGGGCAATCTGCTTGAAAGTTGCTTCCTCGTGGGTTGTGTTCTTCATTGTCATGGCATCCCTTTCATCGTCGAAACTTTGGACTTCTCCAGTCCATCTCTTCTCTTACTTCATAAGAGAAGAGATGGACAGGAGTCTTACCGTTAGAAGTCGTCCAGTCCGGGGCATCCGATGTCGCCTGCCATATGCGGGGCGACAGTGGCATTGGCTAGAGCCGCATTGATCTTCGTATTGATACGAAGATTCGTGCGCCGGATATCAGCCTTCCGAATCTCCCGCCTTACGAGAGATCCAATGGCCGACTCAATGCCGTACTCTTCGTTACCGAAGAGTACGGCATCCAAGTCCTCATCAAACTCGGAAATAGCATCCCAAACCTGATCTTCGATCAGGTTCCACACAAACTTGCGAAGCAAGTTCTTCATAGCACCTCCCTGTACGCGCCTACCTCATCAGGGCCGGATGGCGAATCCCGACCGACACCCGGTCCCTTCAGGGACCGGGTGTTTCGGCTGAACTAGACCGTGATACCAAGCAGTTCCTGCTTGGCGACAATCTTGTTCTGGACTGAAGTCCAAGACGCCGGAGTCATCGCCATGGCTTCCTTCAGGAAGCCATTCGCCAAGACCAAGGTCTTGGCGTTCTCCGCCTTCTGAACCTTGCCGTTGATCTGACGCCACAGAACCTTGTTCTGTGCTTTCCGGGCTGCCCGGTCCACCTTCGGTGCCGACGGCTTCGCCGTCTTCTTCGGGGCCAACGGATCAACCTTCTTCTTCGAAGAAGTCTTCTTCTTCGCCGGAGCCTTCGGCTCCGGTGCCACGGACTGCAAAGCAGTCTCCACAGCGGCCTTTACGATCAACTCCAGTTGATCGTTCGTGAGGGTGATTGTCTTCGTCATGGATTTCCTCCGATTGGGATTTTTTTTCGAGGGGCCATCCCCCGATATTCCCTTTCACTACGTTCAAGGGAATATCTGGGGATGCTCCGCTGCCGCCGAACCTCTCGCCCACGTACTGTTGCAGAGCAACAGCGCCTGCCCGGTCGGCTGCGCGTTGAACTTCCTTCGGAAGTTCTGATTTGGCCGGTTTGGCTCGCATTTCCTACGGAAATGCCGTGCGCGCGCCCGAGGACCGTCGGACTGCGGGGGGCACCCCCCTACGGGGGGTGGGGGTCCAGTCTATATCTATGTATAGATATGGGTTCCCGGTGCGTTCTGTTATATACCTTTGGCCTGTATGCGCATAAAGGTACTCAGTAGGTACTTAGTATCATCTCCCGGCTGGGGGCCGGGAGATGGTACTTAGTACCGCCTCCCTCCCTATAGTAAAGACCGTTTGTCCCACAGTTTCTACAGATACCTGCTATCTGTTTTACCGATACCCCCCCCAGACGCCCGAATGGGACACCGGCATGTTATGGTGAAGACGCATACAGAACGGAGACAAACATGCCGCAAAACGGTGGCGGACAAGGCTGGCATTGGGACGAAGAAAGCGGCCAACAGATCATGCCTGACCGCTGGCAAGACTTCCTAGACTGGCTACTCAGAGGACCAGAGCGCCAGCCGCGCACACAGCGCGACTGGGCGACAGAAAACAAAATACATGAAGATTCGCTACGGCGAATCAAACGCGACCACCGGTTCATCAAAGAATGGGACCGGCGTGCAGCAGAACTGAACATCAACCCGGAACGGGTTCAGAGCGTAATCGACTCGCTCTGGCAGAGGGCTTCCGATGGCGATGTGAAGGCGGCTTCTTTGTATCTTCAGTACATTGAGAAGTTTACGCCTAAGCGTAAGGTTGTTGTTGATGATGAGCGGGACGTTGCGGGCTTTAGTGATGAGGAGTTGGCTTCTGCTTTGGAGGCTGAGGTGCGACATTTGAGGATGGTGGAGAGTGCCTAGGGTTGGTAAGAAGCATTATTCGTATAGTGCGAAGGGTAGGGCTGCTGCTAAGGCGGCGGCGAAGCGGACTGGTAAGAAGGTTACTCACGCTAAGAAGCGTAAGTGATGCCGGGGCTTGTGTTGCATGAGGGGAAGTGGGTTCCGTATTATGTGCGGGAAGAGGCGTTGGGTGAGCGCCCTGTGTTGGACCCGTTTTTGGATGATGGGCCGCTTGTATGCGGCGTTGAAGACCCTGAGGTTTGTGAGTCGTGTCAATGAGGTGGGGGATGTCGATAGCGGTGACTGCCCTGTTTCTGTTTGTTGCGTTTATGGTTTGGGGTTTGGGTCGGACGTTACAGTCGTTGTTCGATTAGATGGGGCGTCTGAGTGAACTGCGGCAGGAAGCCGAGTGGCGGCACTGTGTTGCGGATGAGTCGTACTTCTTGCGTATGTATTGGCATATTGCCCATCCTGCTCATGGCCGAATATTGTTTGATCTTCGGGGTGCCCAGTCTGAGGCTTTGAAGCGGTGGGATGATAACCGTTATTCGTTGACTTTGAAGGCCCGGCAGATTGGGTGGACGACGTTGGTCGCCGCCCACCAGTTTTGGTTGGCGTTTTTTAAGGAAGATCAGAATATTATTGATTTGTCGCGTACAGAGCGGGAAGCGGTGCTGCTTTTGCGTAAGACGAAGTATGGGCACAAGTATTTGCCGGATTGGATGTTGGATCGTGGCCCACGGTCGTTGGTCGATCATCAACAGAGGATGGTTTTTAGCAATGGTAGTCAGATTACTTCGATGCCTTCGGCGTCGGACCCTGCCCGTGGCGAGTCTGCGTCGCTGGTTGTAGTTGATGAGTGGGCATTTTTACCTAACCCAGAGGAAGCGTGGGCGTCCATTGAGCCAGTGGCCGATGTCGGAGGCCGAATCATTGGTCTTAGCACGGCGAATGGAAGCGGAAACTTCTTTCATCACTTATGGACGGGTGCGACGACGGGGAACAACAAGTTTGATCCGATGTTTTTTCCGTGGTCTGCGTCGGAGGATCGGGACGAGTCGTGGTATGAGGGTAAGCGGCAGTCGATGTTGCCGTGGCAGTTGGCTCAGGAGTATCCAACGTCGCCTGAGGAAGCGTTTGTGAGGTCTGGTAACCCGGTGTTTGATCTGGATGTTCTTGATCGCATGTATGTGCATTTGCGTGCGGGGGAGCAGGGTTATCTGCATGAACTTCAGAAGAATGTGTTGGAGTTTCGATGCTGACTGTGTGGGAGTATCCGCAGCGTTGGAGCGGTTACGTGTTGGGTGTGGATACTGCGGAGGGTTTGGGTCACGGCGATTATTCGTGCGTGCAGGTTATAGATGTGAAGGAATGTCAGCAGGTTGCTGTGTGGCATGGCCGTATTCCGCCTGATGAGTTGGCTCATGAGGTTTACAATCTTGGTATTTGGTATGGGAATGCTTTGTGTTGTGTGGAGTCGAACAATCATGGGTTGACGACGATTGTTCAGTTGCGTCAGTTGGGGTATCCGAATCTGTTTCGTAAGCGTTCGTTGAATAAGGAAACGAATCGGATGTCGCAGGAGTTTGGTTGGAAGACGACGCGAACGTCGAAGCCTTTGATGATTGATGATTTGGCTATGGCGTTGAAGAATGAAGAATTGGTTCTTCATTGCAAGGACACGATGGGCGAGTTGCGGACGTTTGTTCGCAATGAGCGGGGTTCGATGAATGGGTCGCCGTATGACGACCGTGTTATGGCTTTGGCTTTGGCGAACCAGATGCGCAAGTACGCTTTTGTGCCTGAGTACGTGCAGAAGGTTGATGATTCTTGGACGTTTGATTGGTGGCGCCGACAGGTGCCTACGGGTACCCCGGATGCTGATACCATCGGTTTGAACACGATCCGTGGGACACCCTGAGTGTTGTATAGGACATAACTAGACTAGGAGAGTCCTTTATGAGTAAGCCGAACAAGTACAACGCTTCTGGCATGGGAGCCAACCCGGTTCTCAATTCGAAGCAGTTGTATAATGGCCCTGCCCGTCCGGGCGGTTCGCAGAAGGCCACGTTGCGTGCCGATGAGGGCGGGAACCGCCAGCACAGCAACGAGCAGGCACCGCGTTCAACGCCGCACAACCAGCATGGCATTCATGGTTCGGTTGAGCCTTCGGCCAAGCAGCCGAAGAGCGCCAACCATCCGAGTTGATTCTTCCAAGTAACGCAACTTACGAACAGTTCGAAGCGTATGTTACGGACCTGAAGGGTCCGAAGAGTCGTTTGGAGTTGGCGGAGTTGTGGGAGTGGCGTCAGAAACTGCAAGGTATCCGAATAGATACCGGGCGGGGAATGCGCGCCCAGTTACCTGTTGATGAACAGGACATGACTTTGCGCCAGCGAGAACAGAAGATCATTGATGAAGCCCATGCTGCGGGGCGCACGATTGAGAGGGCGTCTGCCTGATGGCACGCGAAACCAAGGCGGAGGAATTCGCTAAGGTAAAAGAACGCATTGACATGACGCACCGTTGGCGTGTCGATGAGGGGTACGACACCATGTGGCGTCGTATGATCGACATGTACCGGGGTAAAACATACTTCGGGGGTTCTGCGGGAACAGTCGGCAATGTCGGCTACGACCGTGTGTCTGTGAATCTTGCTTTCAGCACCATCAATGTGATCGCCCCTTCGGTGGCGGTCAACCATCCGAAGATCACTGTTACGGCAAACAAGGAAGGCGACGAAGATCGCGCCGTGTTTGTTGAGGCGGTCATCAATTACCTGTGGCGGCATCACGACTACCGGAAGCCTTTCCGGCGGGCCGTGAAGGATTACCTGATTCTGGGTCACGGGTGGCTCAAAGTCGGGTGGCGTTTCGTCGAAGAGGAACGCCAACTAGATCAGGGCCAAAAAGACGCAGAGATCGCTAACGCCGCCCAAGAAGTACAGGACTTTGCCTATGCGAACCCTGCGATGGCTGGGGATCTCCCCACCGATGAAGACATCATCGCGTCGGCACCTTCGACACGAATGGAAATTGTAGAAGATCAGGCATTCGTTGAACGGATCAGCCCGTTCGACATGCTTGTTGATCCTGAAGCGACCTGCCTAGAGGACGCTAAATGGATTGTTCAACGTATCGTGCGGCCATTGTCGGAAGTCAAGAAGGACAAACGCTTCAAGGGTGGGGTGCGTCGTGCGCTCACCGCTGATGCCGGTGTGCGGTACCGGTGGGATAACGATTCTGAACGCGAAAGGTACTCCGATCTTGTTGATCGGGTAAGCCTTTACGAGTATTACGACATCCAACGCGGCACGATGTCTGTATGCGCTAGTTCTGGCGAAGATTACCTATTGGACCCGACGCCGATGCCGTACACGTTCGGGCACCCATACGTCATGCTTCGCAACTATGACGTACCTGACACGTTCTACCCGATGGGTGATCTTTCCCAGATCGAATCCTTGCAGGAAGAACTAAACAAGACGCGCACGCAGATGGTCAACCATCGCAAGCGTTACGCCCGCAAGTACCTGTATCACGAACGCTCATTTGGTCCTGAAGGCCGCGAAGCGCTTGAATCAGACGAAGACGGCAGGTTTGTTCCCGTCGTTGATGAGAACCGGGATTTGAGCGGGGTTGTTGTTCCGCTTCCGCAGGTTCCGTTGTCGCCGGAAATGTACAATCATTCTCAAATCATTGAGGCTGACATCAATACTGTTTCTGGTGTATCCGAATATTCGCGCGGGCAGATGCCTGAGACAAGGCGCACAGCGACAGAAGCCAGCATCATTGCTGATGCCGGGAACGCTAGGGCTGGCGACAAGTTGGCAACGATTGAACACATCATTAGTTCTGTTGCCCGCATGGTGATGCAACTTGTGCAGCAGTACATGACAGACGCGCAGATGATTAGAGTCACCGGCAAGGACGAACAAGATTACTTTGTCGCCTACACGCGGGACGACATCCTTGGCGAATACGACTTCTCTGTTCAGGGCGGTTCGACACAGCCTTTGAACGAAACGGCACGACGCCAGCAGGCAATCTCCCTGATGAACGCTATGGCCCCGCTTGTAGGCGTCGTAGTTGATCCGGCAGAACTTGCAAAGTATGTACTCCAGTTTGGTTTCGGCATCACCGATGGCGAAAAGTTTATGGTGCAGCAACCAACACCAGAGGACATGGCTGCCGCTCAGGCGGAAGCCGGTGCGGCTCCAGATCCGTTTGGCAATCAGCCCGGTATGCCCGCGCCCGCTATGAGCGGCGGTATGGGTCCGGGGCCGGTACCAGATCAGGTCTTTGAGGCGACCGGTGGTGTCCCTCCAGAACTATTAGCGCAACTTCAAAACCAAATGGGAGTTGAACTGCCTAATATGTAATGGGACATCATGTCCCTCTTACTAGGAACACCCGAAAGGATTCCGATGAATATGGAAGCAAACCCAACAAGTGACACGTACAACGTCAAGATTGACGGCGAGGTGCATGAGGTCACATTGGATGAACTCCAGAATGGTTACCAACGACAGGCGGATTACACCCGTAAGACGCAGGAGTTGGCATCCGAACGCGAGAGATTGGCTCAAGGAGAGGCAATCGTCCAAGCATTAGAAGCAAACCCACAGGAAGCAGTTTCGGCTTTGGCTGACGCTTTTGGGGTTGCGGGGGGTAACCAAATCAACAACCAGAATGAACCGGAAGAAGATTTGGACCCAGAGGAAGTTCGCTTGCGACGACTGGAATCTTCCATTGAGGAACATAATCGCGCACTACGACAGCAAACCATGTCAGGCGAAGTAGAGGGACTGCGAGAGAAGTTCAGCGCAGACATTGACGAACGGGAACTTTACGCTCACGCTTTAAAGCACAACATTGGCAATCTTGAAGCCGCTTACGCCCATATGACCTACGGTGATATGAGCGAGAAGGCAAAGAATGCTGACATTGTGGATGAGAAGCGTGCAGCGAGCGTGGTCGAATCGACTGCGGGAAGTCCTGAATCGTCTGTGACTAGCAATGTTTCTACCGCAGTCAATTCTCTTCGTGATGCTTGGTCGCTGGCGCAAGAAGAACTATCCAACGTCTAAACATAGGAGAAAATCATGGCTGCTGGAAACGCAGACTTTGATCAGATTCTCAGCACCACGCTGAAGAATTATGTCCCTAAGTTGGCGGATAACGTCTTCTCTGCGCGACCGCTGTTTTATGCGCTGACCAATGGACAGACCATTCGGCGCATCAGCGGGGGCGCAAAGATCGTTGTCCCCATCATCTATGGGACCAACAGCACCGCAGCCTCTTACGAGGGTTCGGATACTATTTCCACGACTGCTCAGACCGGCATTTCTGCTGCTGAGTACGACTGGAAGCAGTATGCCGCGACCGTTACCATTACGGGTATCGAAGAGGCAAAGAACAACGGTGAGGCCGAGATCATTGACTTGCTGGAAGGCAAGGTAATGCAGGCCGAGGAAACCATTATCCAGAACATGAACACCATGTTTTGGGGTAACGGTGCCGGTAACGGTGGCAAGAACTGGCTGGGCTTGAACGCTCTAGTCGGTGTTGGCAACGATTCCGGTTCCGCTATCGGTGGCATTGATGCTACTGATTCCGACAACTCTTGGTGGAGGTCAACTCTCACCAATCAGGGTGGCGCTTTGACCATCGCTGCTATGGCAACGATGTACAACAACGTGTCGGTCGGTAACGATCAGCCCACCATTATCATTACGGATCAGGACGAGTACGAGAAGTACGAAGCCCTGCTTCAGCCACAGTTGCGGTACACCGACACCAATGTTGCGGATGCTGGTTTCCAGAATCTGCTATTCAAGGGTGCCCCGGTGACGTTTGACAGCGACACAGACTTGGATGGGAAGATGTTCTTCCTCAACACCAAGTACCTGCGCCTCGTTGCTCACACCGAGACTTGGTTCCAGACGACCCCATTTGTGCGGCCGACGAATCAGGATGCGCGTTACGCGCAGATCCTGTGCTACGGCAACTTGACTACGAGCAACCGCTCGCGTCAGGGCATGATTTACGGGCTGACTGACTAAACCGGGAGCAAAATTGTCCAGAGAAATCGCCCTCGTATACAGCAGCAATGCTGAAATAGCGGGGTCACGCGGGTCGGCTCCATCCCACTACGCACCGGGCTCACGCTCCGGGGCGCGGATGGTGCCGGGAGTGACCGACGCCTTGGGGGAACCTCCCGTTTCTTTGGATGGTTTTTGTTCCGCTACGACCCGCCACGGGGCGCCCTGCAAAGCGCGTCCCGTGGCTGGGTCACCCCTCTGCATCGGACACACGAAGCAACAGGCGGCTAAATCGTGACAGCAATGACCATTGCGGAAATGCGTGCGCAGGTGCGTTCGGTTGTCGATATTGATGCAACCGACATTTCTGACACCGTTTTGAACAATATGCTTGGTCAGGGTTACGACACCATTGTTTACAGTGAGAAGCGTTGGCCGTTCTTTGAAGCACGCACAACCTTTTCGACCGTTGACGGCACCAAGGATTACACTCTCACAACGATTGCTGGCGCCCCTGATGCGATTTCGCAAGGGATGCGCGAAGTTGTTGCCATGCGCAACGACGACCATGTTCTTGAATACATCGGCTCCGACGATGCCGACTGGAACTACCCGTTGAATGTGGCAACGTCAGGTTCGCCTTGGGAGTGGAGTTTCTGGAACGACACGGTACGCCTGTACCCGACACCCAGCGCGGTGGAAACAGTTTACGTTCGCGGACTCAGGAAAGCCGATTCGTTTGGTGTCGGCAGTTCTGATTCCACGACCCCTGATTTGCCTGAACCGTTTCATCCTGTCCTCGTAACGTATGCGACCGCTAAGGCGTACTTGCAGCAGGAAGATCCAACAATGGCAAACCAGTACCATGCACAATTTCTTGCCGATTTGGACAATGTGGCGAGGCGTTATGCGGATGTTCCGGCCCCTCAGCCGATGGTGGCTAACAGCCGACGGCCCACACGGTATTTGGCAGGATTCGGGCGGTTACGCTACGCCAATACCGGTGGCGTGATCTGGTAGCGGGCGATGGCCCGCCAATTCAAACTAGAAGTTCTTGAAGCCTTTACCGGCGGATTGAATCTTCGATCCGACCAGTTCAATCTGGCAGAAAACGAATCACCTGACCTTCTAAACGTGGTTGTTGACCCGCGTGGCGGTATCCGCCAGCGCGACGGCGTGGACCGGTTGAATACCACAGCCCTGAGTGCGGACATCGAAGGGATCTGGGGGTTCTTCACTGATAGCGGTACCGCTCAGGTGATGGTCAACTACGGAACCAAGGTTGCTTACGCCACCACCTCCAATTTCACAGACCTGACGGGCATTACCGCCCGTACCGCTGGTACCCGCGTGTACGGGATGACGATGAACAATGTCGCTTACGGGGTTTCAGGCGACAAGGTTTCATTCAAGTGGGATGGTTCTTCCGCAGCGGATCTGGGTCTTACCTTAAATGGTTCTGCGGGCAACTTTCCTCAAGCCCAATACGTCACATTTTGGAACAACTTTGCGTGGGCAGCCAACACGGTCGAATCTGCAACGAACCACAAATACCGGGTTCGATGGAGTAACGCTAACGAGCCGGAGAAGTGGGCGGCTGCCGATTACGTGGACATCGACAAGGGAGAACACGGTGATTACATCACCGGTCTTCTCCCAATGGGTGACCGCCTCCTAGTTTTTAAATCGAATAGTATTCACGCCATCTACGGGTGGGACTCCGACTCGTTTCAAGTTGTAAACGTAACCAACGACGTTGGGTCCATCCCCTTGTCGTCCCCCGTTTCCACAACCTTCGGAACATTCTTCTGGTATGGAAACAATGGGGTCTACGTTTACGACGGGCAACAGTTCATGTGGCTGTTCGCCAAATTGCAGCCCGCCATTGATGATGGGCGCATACGGAACCTAGACAGCAACCCTCCCCAACTGGCATGGGGGAACAACAAACTGTACGTATCCGTGGATTGGACCGAAGGCGGCACAACCACTCGCCGCACCCTGATTTACGACCCAACCTTGGGGGAAGGTGGCGCATGGGTTACGACTGATATTGATGCCGCCCCCCTGTACGCGTTCAACCCTCCGAATGCGACCGCAACCGTCTATGCCGGTTGTGTCGCCAACACCGGAATTCTGGTGGATGTGGAGGATGCGCAGAATCGCACAAGCGACCGGTACAGCGGATCAACTGAAGTTCATATAGAATCCTACTTTGTGACACGATGGGTCGCAGGCCGCGATCCCATCGTGAAGAAACGGTGGGGCCGACCAAGGGTTGTGCTATCTGCGGAATCCACGATCTCGTTGCCTATTCAGATTTACAAGGATTACGACAAGTCAGAACAATCAAATTCTTTCACCTTGTCGGTGACGGGGAAGGTATCTCAGTCCCGGTGGGGTACGGCTAAATGGGATAATGCCGATCCAGATTCGCCGTATTTGGCTGAATGGGATGCGATTGCTTCCAATTTGACGGCAAACGTGCAGAATCTGCCCACACTTGGGACAGGAAGAAGTATTAGTATGAAGGTCAGCGGTCCTTCCACAAATAACCACTGGGAAGTCAACGCGTTGGCTTTCACGTATACGCCAAGGAGACTCAGGTAGATGGCAACTCTCGCTGTTACGAACACATTCTCCGCTGGAACGACTATCGTCGCAGCGGACGTAAATCAGAACAATGACGATATCGAAGCGTTTATCAATACGACGCCCGGTGTTGTTCAGAACGACATTGTTGACGTAAAGGGCGACCTGATTGTCGCTACGGGTGCTGACGCTGTGGCGCGTCTGGCGGCTGGTACGGACACCCATGTTCTTACTGCTGATTCTTCGACGGGTTCTGGTTTGGCATGGGTTGCGCCTACGACGGGTGATATCACCGCCGTTGTGGCAGGCACGAACATCAGTGGGGGTGCGACCAGCGGGTCGGCTACCGTAAATCTGGCGATTGACGCTGCCGTGGATGTCGGGGCTGACGGATCTGGTGTTGACGTAAGTTTCCATAGCGGAACTGCTGGCGATCTCATGTTGTGGGATGCCAGCGACAAGGCGTTGGAGTTCACAGACGCGAAGATCACGATGGGCGACAACCTCATCGAAACGCCAGAAATGAAGGATTACGCCGAAACCGTCAACGCTATTGGTTCCATCGGTGGCGGCACGCAGGACATTGACATCACGGCAGGCAATGTTGTCACCGGAACGGTGGACACTTCAACAACGACGTTTACGTTCAGCAACCCGTCTGCTACGGGTAAGTCGTGTTCGTTCACTTTGATCCTGACCAATGGTGGGTCGCAGACGGTGAACTGGCCCGGTTCCGTTGACTGGCCTGCGGCCACCGCCCCGACGCTCACTACGTCGGGTATTGATATCCTTACCTTTATGACAGTAGACGGTGGGACCATCTGGTACGGGTTCGCTGCTGGGCTGGCGATGGGCTAATGCCTCTTGGGGCGGCTAAAACCGCATTGATGGGAGCCGCTGGCGCGGGAGGCGACGAGGACTATTGGGTTCCCTTGTTGACTTCTACACTGGGAAGCGACGCCAGCACGTTTGAGGTTACGTCGGCGGGTTCCAGCGAAGCATGGTCAGGCTTTCGGGATATTGTTATCCACGCCCGTCTGAAAAACGCGGGAGATTGGCAAACTCAATGTTATTACAAGGTCAACGACACCTATAACAACTTTGAGTGGACGGCGTTCAACGAAGGGGGTAGTGGTAATATCAACAGATACAACCAGTCGGGGTTCTTCAGGGCGCCCACAGGCGGTTTGCCGGGTGTAAATGCTAGTTTCTTTGAGGATCAGTGGCAGTCTTGTATCGTCCGGTTGAACGCCATCAACGACTATTCAGCCCTGAGTACGCATTGTAATGTTCAGATTGAGTCGTACTATCAAGACCTCGCCAACGCCAATGCACATCAACATATTATGGGGGAGAACTCGGTGATGGGGACGACCGCCATCACTTCCTTTGCGTTCTTCGGCGGTGGCTCATTCAACTTAGAGGCTGGTTGCAAGGCTCAGGTGTACGGCATCAAGGGAGCCGACTGATGGCTGCGTTTGATCTAATCGAAGAACAGGTGTTGGGGTCGAACGCGACTAATGTCACGTTTTCATCTATTCCTGCCACATACGCGCACTTGCATTTTGAGATGACGGTGGAAGCCAACTCTAGTGACGAACCCGTTTATGTGCAGTTCAACGGCGACGCCACCTCAAACTATACGTGGTTCAGGTATTATTCGTATAACGGCACCTCTAGTCAGGGCATCCAGTTCGATGCCCACCCAAGTGGTGAGATAAGCATTGGTGACGCAATCGCCCAATCAACTGTTGGGAGTATCGACCTTTGGATTCCCAACTATGCGGATACCGGCAGATGGAAAAGTGTTGTTGGAAAGGTCATGAACAAGAAATGGTGGAGCCAGAGCGGGGGGGCTTGGAAAAGCACCGCAGCAATAAATAGCATAAAGATTTACACTCCGGTAGCCAGCAACCTGAAATCCGGCGGTCAGTTCAAACTGTGGGGATTGAAGGACTCTAACTAATGGCTTACGTTGAAGTATTAGGTCATGCGGAGTTGGGTAGCGCCGCTTCGTCTATCGCTCTGAGTTCGTTGAACAACAACTCTGCTCTGGATCTGTTCGTCATCGCCCAATGTCGGGACGTACAGAGTAGAGCCGCTCCGACATGGCTGAATATGTCCCTGAACGCCAAGACCTCAGACGACAAAACACACAGGGTGTATCAAGATGCAAGCGCGTCTGCTGGCTACCCCAGTGGTGATATAAATAGTAACGCTTATTTCGGCAGTTTGGCCGGTCAGCATGTCAACGCCGGGAACTACTACTCATGTGCGGTTGGTTGGATTATCCACCAAAACACTGGGGGCACCTACAACTGGAACTGGTCGGTGTGGGCAGCCACCATGTATAACGGTTCCACCACCAGCGCTCAACGGCTCGATTTTGGTACCGCCGGTTATCAAGGTACTAGCGGTATGACCGGAGAGATTTCGGATATGTCGGTGTGGTCGGGTTCCGGTTACAATCTAGCCGCCGGTAGCACTCTCACCGTATATGGAACCAAGGCTTCCTAAGGAGCAAAAAGAATGCCAGACCTAGTAGAAAATCCATACCCAGCCGATGTGGCGGTCAAATACACCAACGCATCAGGGTCTTGGGAATATGTTCCCCTCACCGACGAGGAGAACGCTGAGATGGCCGCTCTCAGGTCAGCCAGCGCAGTTGACTTCACAATGACGAGAGATGCGCGCAACGGATACTTGTCTAGCAGCGATTGGACGCAAGGGGCAGATGCCCCGTTGTCTACGGAGAAGGTGGCCGAATGGGCTACATACCGTCAGGCGCTACGAGACTATCCGGCGACTTCAAGCGACGGCACCGTACTCGGTCTGCCTGAGTGGCCCACACCGCCTGAGTAATGAACGAACCGACCGACATCCGACAGGTAAAGATCCCGACCATCGCGGTCGGACTCATACTGTCCGTAGCGGTCATCGCAGGAACAATCACATGGTCGTCAGCACGCACAGTGGCACGCATCGACCGCCTCGAAGAGTCGGTTGAATCCATTGAAGATTCGATGGATATGCACGCTTATGCGCGAGTGGAAGATGTTTCGGAAGACATTCGGGATTTAGAAACACGGTTGGCAGCGATGGAAGACCTGTGTAGCCGTGTGGACGCAATGGAGGAACTGGTCGCTGGGGTGGCTTCCTCTGTAAGCGCCTTATTGATGCAGGACGAGCAGTCTTTCTGGGAGGACTGATGCCTACAGTCGTGTACAAGCCAACTCGTAAGATGTTGGGACAGAATGCGCAGTCTATTGAGTACGAACTTCGCAAGATTCAAGAGAAGTTAGACAATTTGGAAGCGCGAGTAACCGCGCTCGGCGGTTAGGAGCAGATATGGGCATCCGAAGATCAGCGGCAGAGTACGGGTCCGTTATAGGCGATCAGGCATTATCCGTTGCGGGTACCGCTGTTGGGTTGACACGACCCGCTGGCGCTATTGCTGCGATGGTTACGAATGGTGCTGAACCGATTCGGATGCGTTGGGATACGCCTACAGCGAGCGTCGGGCATTACATCAATCCGTATAGTGTGATTGATTTGTATGAAGATGATTTGACCGATGTGAAGTTTATTCGGGTTTCTTCAACCAGTACCGCCCATGTCACTTACTTCGGCTAGGAGGAACGATGCCTTCAAGGATAAGCCAACGTATAGATCAGGTTCCCACCGGGGATATAACTGCTGTGACGACGCCTTCAAATGGGGGCTTGTCCGGGGGTGGAACGAGTGGCGCTATTGCCCTTACTGTGGATGCGAACAATCTGACGGCTCTTGGCGCAACCATCGCTACGACGGATTATCTGGTGATGTACGACACAGATGGGACCGCGACGAAGAAGGTTTTGGTTTCTAATACTGTGGCTGTGTGGGGGTAATCGGTGGCGTATTCGGGTTATGCAGAACGCTCAGGGTCTATGGGGCGTCGTACTCAAGAGTACGGCTATGGTCTTGATGATATTCAGCGTGCTTCCGACCGTTTAGGTCGGGAGCAGTCTATGAATATGTTCCGTACTAATCAGCAGATCAAGAAGGCAGCCCGTGAGTTGCCGGGTTCTTTCAACAGGCGAGGCATGTTGGATTCGGGTCAGTTCCGTAGGGGCCGTGAGATTGCTGCTGGGCAGGCCGAGTTGGGCCGTTCGGGGGTTGAGTCTTCTGCGGAGGCGGCGCGCCGCCAGTTGGATAAGCAGCGCAACTTGTTGGAAGAGAATTTGTATGGCGGTCTGGTCGATGACCAGATCGCTAATGCGATGCGTAGGTTTGCGGTGTCGCAGACGTTGCAGGGTTTGGTGCCGTAATGGCTATGGACCCCGGTCAGCGGGCGCGTTCAGCGCGTGTTTCTAGTCCGATGGAATCGGTAGTTCGTTCTAAGCAGGCTAAGGCTTTGGAGGATGCGGTTGCTAGAACTGCTCAGAAGAGTAGTTACAATCCTGCTGACTTTTCGGCAGCGATTCGTGGCGCTGCCCCGTCCCCAAACACCCCCTTTCAGTGGGGTGACTTGCAGGCGTTGCAAGCAGCGCCACAAACAGACGGAAGCCGACTTGGTGGTTCACCTAACATGCAGGCGATTATCAGAAATGCGGTAGCGGAAGGTGCTGCGGCTGCTGGTGTTCAGCAGCGTCCGGGTCAGCCGATGCCCACCAATTATCGGGATGCTTACAATCCGGCAGATTTTTCGGCAGCGATAACGAAGACGGGGGCTGATACTGCCGCCGAGTTGGCTGCTTTCTTGAGCACTCTTGCGCCGTCGAATGATGGCGGTACAACTACAGATGCTCCCGCTACAACTACAAATGTTCCCACAACTACAGAGGTTCCTGTTGTTGACGGGACTGTTGTAGATCCCGTCGTTGACCCCGATCCGTATGTACCACCGTATGTACCACCGGGGCCAGCCCCTTTGCCTGCATCGGACCCATCAAACTTTTATCGTCCAGCGGATTTGGATTCTGAAATCCGCAGGTTGATGGGTGAACTCACTACAACCGATTACAGCGCAAAGATTAGAGAGATGATTGGTGAACGTCGGACTGGTGTTACTGAGGCTGAGAGCCGCAGGGGTACTCAGATTGATGAGATTGCCCGACAGTTGGGGATTGATGTAGGCGCCCTTGAAACTGGTCGTCTTGAACAGCAGAAGGCTTTGATTGATGCTGTTGCTGGTCGTGCTTCTGGTTTGACTGGTGGGGTTGCGGATCGTTTGGCTACGGCTCGTGCGGATTTGGGTCCGCAGGTTACGGATGAGTTTGAACAGGTCGCGCAGTTGGTTGGGGGTCAGGCTGGTTCTCAGGCTGCTTCTTCGCAGGACGCCATGTCGCGTCTTGCTCAGATCGCCAATATGGCTTCTGCGGAGCGTGCTGCTGCGCCGGGCCAGTTGGGTGCTGAAGCGAAGTTGGCTTTGGGCGATGAGGCTTTCCGAATGTTGCAGGGGTTGGATCAGGAGCAAACGCAGCGCCTCTTGTCGGAGTCGATGCGTCAGGAAGAGTTCAATACGCAACGTGATGAGGCGATGATTGGGGCGTTGCTTGGCGACATGGGTCGCCGCGAGGACTTCCTTACCCGTGAGGCAGAGCGCCTACAGGGGCAGGCTTTCCAGTCGGATGAGCAGGCGGCGCAGAGGCTGTGGCAGGGCGATCAGGCCACGGATCAGCGTAAGTGGCAGGGTGAGCAGGCTGTTGATGAGCGTGCTTGGCGTGAGGGTGAGTCAGTGTTGGATCGGGCTTTGCGGGTTAGTGAAGCGGAGTTGGGTCGGGATCTTCAGCGCGATCAGATGGCTGAGAGTGGGCGCCAGCGTAGTTTGGATCGGAAGGCCCAGACGGATGCTGCGACTACAAACTTCCAGCGTCAGCAGCAGCAGATTCGTGAAGCGAACACTGAACAGGATCGGATCAGGATTGCTAACAGTGCGGCAGAGAGTGCGGCTGCTGCAGCGGTGGCGGCTGGTTCTGCTGAAGCGGCTAGTTTCTTCATGGGTGTAGATGGTCCTGAAGGTGCAGCGTTGTGGGATGCGCTACCGGAGGCAGCGAAGACTCAGATGTATAAGGATAAGGTGGCTGCTGAGGACACGCAGGGTGCCCGTTGGAATGCGGGTTCTTACGCCAATATGGTTGGTAAGTACGGTCAGGAAAACAGCAGCCATATCCTTCATGCTGAACACATGGTCGGGATGACTGAAGATGAGCAGAAAGTCTATCTGGAAGCGTTGCAGGCTGAGGTTGGGCTAGAGGGCGGTGCGATGGATGCGGACGATATTGGTCGAATCCGATTGTTCTTTGCGGAGATTGATGCTGCGAACAAGGCGGTTCAGGCAGCGAATCATATAGCCGCACAGCAGGCAACTGATCTGCGTAATCGTAGTGGAGGGGCTGGAACCGGCGGGCGTGGAGCAGCAAGGACTCCAGTTCGTGGCGATTTGACTGACCCTGCTGGCGCGTCGATGCGACCGGGGGGTAATGTTGCACAAGGACAAGCCCCCGGAACAACCCCTCCAAACGACGAAGGTTATACCTTCGGCTGGTTGGGAACGGCTGCTGGGGGTGCACGGGACATTGTGAATGATCTAGCGCGGCGACGCCCATACGGTTGATGTGGTTACTACTAACCCCGAATCTCAAAGACGCATCGCATACGATGCTCTCGCAGGAGTAACGGACACCAGTAATCTTCCCAAGCGGGAGATCACACGACCCACGGTTGCCATGCGACCGACGGTCGCTGCGGCACCGGATACGTCACCGGCCCCCATTCAGTCTTCAGGGATTGGCACGCCGCGTGAGCGCCTTGCCAATATTCTCAATGTAGACCAGAGCGCATTGGGGCGTGTCACCCCCGGCGTGGTGGGTCGCCCTGTTTCGGAGTCAACGCAGCGTTGGGCGGCGCAGTCTCATATCGCTAATACTGCTCCGTGGTATGTGAAGACTCTGACTTCGGGGCCTGTAGGCGGCTTTCTCAACGCTATTCAAAAGCCTTTGGCCTTTACTACGTCTGCTTTGAAGGAAACGATTGACGTATTCACTGGTGAGGATGCCAGTTGGAGTGACTTCAAGCAGCAGTACAACGACAACTATACGTATGGTCGGTTGCTGCATGATTACGATTTGTTGCAGGATCGTGATAGTGGGTGGCAGAAGTTTGGTGCTGCCGCTATCGGGTTTACTGGCGATGTTCTTCTTGATCCGCTTTCCTATTTGGGGTTGGTTGGTAAGGGGATTGGGTTTGGGGCGAAACTCACTACTGCGGGTGCGAGGAACATCACTCGTGAGGTGGCCCGTAAGACTGTGATGGGTAGGTTGCGTGATCTTGGCGGGGACGCCATGACCACTATTGGGAAGAACATGAAGCAGGGTGATTGGCACGCTTTGGCCGATGATCTTGCACAGAAGGCTTCTGCTGGTGGCAAGAAGGGCACCATCAAGAATACTTTGGTAGATCTTGGCGACAATGGTTGGGAGTTGTCCGTCAGGGCGGGTGAGGGTGTTCCTGCGCAGAAGATTATTCTTTCCAATGCGGAAGTAAACGATTTGGAACGATTGGGGGGTCTGATCGGGGACGCACAGCAGAAGGGGGCTACTGCTGTCGCTGGAGATGATCTTCGCTTTGCTGCGAAGATGATGGCCGACAGTGGTCTGGACAGGAACATGCGTCATGGCGCAGACGAGTTCTTTGACGAGTTCGGCAAGGGTATCCGCGAGCAGGTGGCTGAGTCCGGGTTGGACGAGAGCGTTGAAACGACAATCAAGAAATGGACTGGCCGTCAGGTTGTAGATACTGACGCCTACAAGGCGCGGTCGCGGCTACGCAATAGTTACGCTTCGCCTTCTGAACGTCGCAATATCGGTTGGCTATCAGCCGAAGACGCAGCGAACATGAAGTTGGGTTTCGGTTTGAAGGTGCCCGGCACTGGGCCTTTGGGCAGGAAGATGGGGGTCGCTAAGAAGATAGATGATCTCAGCCGAAAGGTTTTCGGGAAGGGACTTGACAACGCAGTAGGTTTGAAACTGCTTAGTTCTGAAGCACCGATTCTTGGCAAGATGGTTACGGGTATTCCGCAGGGTATTCGTAACGGCATCTTGGCTCAAGCAGCGAAGGCTGCCGGAGCCAAGACTGTTCCAAAGGCTCTCAGGCGTGGTGGTTTGTTCCGTTTGGCTGGTAAGCCTTTCGGTAAAGAGGGCAAGATGTCAGGCAAGTTGGCTGACTTGAAAGCCGTCATCAGAGAATCTGATGACGGCATTCTTGTCCAGCAGGGCAAGCGTGTTGTTCATGCTTTGGCGCGTGGGAAGAATGTGGGCCGGAGTCTGAAGGTTCAGATGTCTGCCCGTGTACGCGCCTACATTGACGAGGTTGATGCTTTCGCTGTAGATAATGATGCGGTTTCTAGGAAAACTGTTTATAGCGCTTTGGGTGGAAACCAAGATGCGATAAGGGAAATTGAGGCTGTTGCTCCGGGTCTGCTTGATAGTGGCCGGGGGATGATGGATGAGTTGCGGGATCTTGCCAACACTTCTAGTGGTCGTGCTGGCGGTTTCTTGGGTTCAGTGGATAACTATGTGCCGCGCACGTTGACTGGTGAGGCGCGCGAGAAAGTACGAACTGCTTTACTTGCGAGAGGGCGTGGTACTTCTCGTTTCCGAGGTGCTGCTGGTGAGCCTAAGGGTCCAGAAATCGGGCGTAAGTATATTTCAAAGCAAGAGTTTGCTGAGAGAGTAGAGAAGTACAGGGAACAGAACCCTTTGGTATCAAAGGAAGAGGCCGAGCGATTCGTTCGTTCGGACGATGGTGGGTTGGACGCGCGAGCGGTGCAAGGCGATTTCTGGGGAACGGAACTGTTGGAACCCGGTTCCAAAACAGGAATGGTTGATCCTAAGACCGGTCAAGAAATAGTCGCAGGCTCCATTGAGGATCAGATCGCTGACATCCTTGTCGCATCTGGCGCCGATTACATGCTGTTCACGGATGACCTACAGACCGCTTTGGACGGGTACATCAATCAGGTTTCGCACAGGGCGGGCGAGGTTTTCGCTGAGAACCTGTTGTTCAACGAGGGGGTGTTGCAGTCCAGCATCGCCCAGTATGTGAAGTTGCCGGATGCTGCTGCGGTAAAGACGGCGCGTGATATTCAGAAGGTCCGCGATGGGTTGGTTCGGGCGACCGCTGATTTGCAGAATGCGATTCGGGAATCGGCTGATCCAACTATTGATTTGGCAAGGAATCGTCAGCAGCAAGACAAGTTGAATCAGATCATCAAGCAGAAGGCCGATGAACTTGATCGTTTGAATGTTCACCAAGAGGATCTTTTGCAGCGGCATGTGGAGGCATCGGATCGTTTCGCTGCCAACCGCAAGGAGATGCGTGAACTTGGGGATCAGATGCAGCAGTTGGAAGCAGAGATTGCTTCCACCCCTGCTGGTCCTCAACTGGTGAAACTGGAGAAGGAGCGCATACGTCTAAACAATGCTTTGGCGCACGCTTCCAACGATGCTCCGACGTTGCGGTTCGCATATGACACTTTGACTTCAGGCACCATTCAGGTCATGAAACTTGAGCGTGCTGTTAGCAGGATCTTTGGTACGCCTGAAGCGTTTGAAGCGTTCGTTGGCGACGATTTGCTGCGGACCATGCGTGTAAGCGACATTGATGCGAGCCTGACAGAAATGGCAGACAATCTGCCAGAGTCTGTTGTTCAGCGACCTGATGGCAAGTGGGTTTACCAGACTCCTGAGGGCAAGTCCCTTGAGATGGAAAAACTGTTCATGGATCTTGATGAGGTTCTGGGGCAGACGGATGCGGATGGCATAGGCCAATGGGTGAGCGTCGAAGCCGACTTGAATGTTGTAGATCATTTGGCGAACGATGCCGCAAAGATTGATTTCGCTTTGACCCGGATGCGTAAAGACATTGATGAGATGGCTGGTGTCATCAATGAATACGCTGAGGTGGCCCCTGAGGTTCTTGCCCCTAATGGGGGGCGTCCGCTGCCTACACCTGATGAGGTGGTGGCAGCGCAGCAGGTGATCCTTGATGCGTCTGATGGCGCAGTTTCTGATGCTGCCGTGATGAGTGACCCGGCGGTTCGGGAGGCGTTGCAAACCTATTACGCGGGGTCAAGTCTGCCTGTGTCGCAGTTTATTGAGGGGGGCGCTGACCTTGATGGTGTGTTGACGCAGATTCGTTCGACGTTGGAGGGCAGCGTTGATGGGGTCAACAGTGTTCTGAAAACAATCCAAGATACTGCCGCAGCGGCTGGTCAGCCTGTCCGCTTGCGGGTTGTTGACGCCGATGGTACGGAACGCTTGTTGACTGTTGCCGATTACGTGCAGTTGGAACACCACTACAAGGCGATGGAACAATACCGTTCAACGATGAGTTCGCCTATTGCTAATACGCGACCCGAAGTTGAAGACATCCTCAATGGGACACCATTGAGCGACGGGCCCCTAGGTAGCAACGAGGGGGGGCTATTTGAATACGACGGAAGAAAGTATTACGTCAAACGGTATGACGACATGACTGCTGGTGGCGATCCGATGCCTGCGGGCACCGGTAGAAGGCGTCTTACCGGTGAGGTTCTGGGCAACGCCTTGTATCGGGAGTTGGGTCTTGCCGTTCCTGACTCGTATGCGTCACGCAATATGGCAGATGGGTCGCTGTGGCATGTGTCTCCGTGGATAGAGAACATCGAAACTGTTCAACAGTTCTATCAAGCGACTGGTGTCGCTGTGGACGCAACAGTGGTTGCACGCGATGTTGATGGTCTTATGCGTTTGACAACCTTGGATAATGTTCTTCCTAACGAAACGTCGGCACCGCTTGCGGTGGTGGTTTCGAAGGGGATGGCGGCTGACTTGTTGTTGGCTAACTGGGATGTCGTTGGTGGGGGTTACAACAACATAGGTGTTTCATCTATTGATGGGTTGGTTCGGATAGATCAGGGTTCGTCGTTCTTCTATCGCGCCGAGGGGGCCGCTAAGGCCGACAGCGGTTGGAACTGGGCTGCGATGTCCGACATCGACAGCCAAGGCGGGATGTTGGATCAGGCCATGAATGAGAATTATGGGCGCTTGGCGAATCTTGGCATGGGTGACGACCTTACTGCGGAATTGGCACTTCAGGTCGGAAAGATTTTGGATATGCGCTTACAGGCGGGGGGGATGGAGGCGTGGGTTCGCCGGATGATGCCCACTCCTGAAGATGCGTTGGATGAGTTGGACCCGTTTGTTGAGTTCCTTGAGAAGCGGTTGGAGGTTTTGGCTGACCAGTTTGGTTTGGACTTCGTACCAACAGATGATCCTGATTTCCTTAAGGCTGCTTTGGCTCAACGTGGTTTCTCGCAGGAAGTTATTCAAGCGGCTGATGAGGCTGGGACCACGATGCAGTTGTTCCATTACACGGACAATGCGCCACCCGTATCGTTGACTTCCACATACGGGAACAAGGGGGAGGGGTGGTTTGATACAACATTTTTGAATTCGACGCCGGGCAATATGTATTACACATCTTCGGGGACAAAGTATGGGTACAACCTGTTGCTGGATTTGCCTGAAGGTGCGAACAATATCAAGGTTTATGGGCTTGCCTATGGGGCAAGCGAGGCTGATGCGGCGCAGGTGGCTATCAATATTTCGCGGGCGAGTAGCCCCGATGAAGTCAGACAGATTGTAGACGATGCCGTACATGGGGTGCCCAATGTTTCACAGAGTTCTCCTTGGGCAAACACTAAGGGTAAACTCAACGCTCAAGGTGATTACTATTTAGATCAGTTCTCTCGTGTCTATGAGTCGAACCCCCAGTTGGTACGGCAGATGCGTCAGGTCATGCAGGCATGGGTTGCTAGGGGTGACGACGTAGCCCCTGAAGTGGTGCAGGTATTGGATGCGCTGCGGTATGCGGATGAACTGGGGGATGTGCGGGTACCTACTGACATCAGTAATTGGACTACGGAAACGGCAAGTTCTTCTGAAGTTGTTCAGAAGATTGCCGATTCTTCTTATAGGGACCGCATTGAATTCGCCATGTGGTTGCAGCGGGAACAGCCGCTAGACAATAAAAATTTGTCAGAAGAATTTACCAAATACCTTTGGGAGATGGACCCGGACCTCAACCCCGGTGGAGGTGCCGGAGGAAACTTCCACCAAATAGATTCGCGGCGAGTCCAGTTCGGACAGGTAATAAATGCTGCATTCACTGGTGAGGGCGACGAACTTGTAGGCGCTTGGATGGTGGACTTTGCGGATGAGGACGAGGTAGCGAGAGGTGCCTTCGGGTGGGAAGGGATGTTGGAATCCCCCGCAACCGCAGGTCGCGGTGGAGGCCATCAGCAATTGAGGGCCGGAACTGGTGGCGATAGCGGCAAAGACGCAACAATGCGTCGGTGGTATCTAACGCAGTTCAATCAGGAGTTTCAGAATTCGCTGACAGCCGACGGGTATTCTGCCGCGTTCTGGGTGAACGGGGGAACATATGGTGACAGCGTAAACCTTCAGGAGATGAGTAGCGGGGCAGCAAACTTGCATACTGGCAAGTTCCCCAATTTCATGGCTACAAACCCATTGGCTTTGAGGTCAAGGGATGTGAAGATGACGCATCGCAACATCTCCCGTATCGTGGAAGAGGGCGATGTTAGGGCTGCGGATTGGACTGGTGAGGCGGCTGACGAGCAGTTGATGGATGCGTTTGCTGATGCGGTTCCTGACCCGTCAAGTTACGAATCCATTACAGAAACACAGCAGTTCGGAAATGTAACGTGGCGGACCGTCAATCAGAATAAATCGGGGGACCAAGCACATCCGTTCTGGGACGCTATGGGTAACGACCTAGCGAATTCCAACTTAGAGAAGTCTCAATTTGAAATAGAGGAAATCCTTGAAGACGCATATCTAAATACTTATCAGACGGATTCGTCCTACGAACCTGAGACTCAACAGTGGATATATGAAAATGGGCTAGAGGGAGATGCGGTGGGGGGGCAACCTTCCGACATGATAGACGGTCCCGACCTTGCCGTAATGACAGCGGTGCAACAAGCACAAGGGGGTTCCCCTCTTGGCGACACCACGTTCATTGATTCTGCTGCGTTCTTCGAATGGTTCCAAGAAATATCTGAGATGCCCAAACGGACTGTGGGCAGCAACAAGTCGCCAGAGGATCTTCTACAACAGTTGGTTGAACGGCGCGCCGAACTCGTCGCAGACCAGCAACTCGCCACTCAGGCTTATGTTGAAACCGCAGGCCAGATGCTTTCTGAGATGGAACTCAAGGCGGCTAGGGAAGCGATTGAACGTGGAACACCTCCTGATTCGTGGGTTGCCGATCTAGCGGACACTGAAAGGTGGCTTGTCAGTAGCGGCATGGATGAGAAGCAGCGTCAGATCGACGAGGCTTTGGACATGCTGGATCGTTTGGGTGCCCCGGTCGATACTCCGTTGGAGGATCTACCGGATGATTTGATTGAGTTGCGGTTGGCTGTAGGCGCTCTCATTGAGGGTGACAACGCGATGTTGAACCTTGCGTTGGATGAGTTCCAACGCGGCGCTGAGGGGTGGACTGATCTGGTGTCGAAGTTGCCTGACCAGAAGTTGGGCGATCTTCATAAGGTGCCGCAAGCGGAGGAAATGGTTGAGGACATTTTCTTCTCTGGGATGAAATCGTTTGGTCGCTTACAGGGCAATGAGACTCTGGTTGATTCGATGCTTGCGACTGAGATGTTTGCTGCGCGTGGTGGCGCTGCGGGGTTCTTGAGCAAGTACGACAAGTTGCATAATCTTTTGCGTGCTTACATGATTGCGAAGCCGGGGTTTCACGGGCGCAACTTCCTGTCTGGTGCGTTTATGAATCATCTTGCTGGTATGGATTGGTCTAGTTACCGCAAGTTCATGCGTGCGTATTGGAAGTATCAGGAGGAAGAGGCGGTTTCTGCGGGGTTGACGAAGAAGGCTGCGCGGATGCGTAAGGCGATGCGTGGTCGGATGATTGATCCGGGGAATGTAAACAAAGCGGATGTGGAGATTGTTAGGGAGTTGGCGCGGACGGGGAGTTTGGGTTCTGCTTCTGGTCAGGTTGCTTCTGAGTTTGTGGAGTCTTCCGGTCGCGGGATATTGGCTCGCCGGTTGGCGCCGAACGCCAACGTCCGCATCGGTGGGAAGGAAGTCAACATAGTTGACGCCATCAACCCGATGAATACACGCAACGCCCCGTTGCGTTTGTCTAAGAATTTCGGTATGGCAACTGAGACTTTCTTGCGTGGGTCGCTTGGTTTCGACACGTTGAAGAAGGGCGGCAACGCCAGCGAAGCGTTCGACAACATCATGAAGTTCCATTTCGATTACGACGATCTGTCGGACTTTGAACGCAACGTCGTGAAGCGGGTGGTTCCGTTCTATACGTGGACTCGTAAGAACATGCCTTTGATGATGGAACAGTTTGCGCGCCAGCCAGAGGTGTTCAACCGGTACGTGAGTTTGAAGAAGGAAGTTGAACTCATGTCGAAGGACGATGAGGGGGGTGTCACTCCGCGTTGGATGCAACGTCAGGGCGCTATCCGTTTGCCGTGGAAGTATGAGGGTGAGAACATGATGATCTTGCCTGACATGCCGTTCAAGGCTCCGCTTGAACTGCTTGATCCTGCGCTTGCTTTCGATAAAGACCTTGGGATCATGGAGCGTGCGGAGATTGCGTTGGGAACGATTGGTACACAGTTGACGCCGATCATCAAGGCGCCTTATGAGTGGAAGGCGAAGCAGAATCTTTGGAAGGGTTACAGTTTCGATGGTCGCCCGGAGCCTGTACCGACTGCGTATTCGATGATTCCCGGCATGATGAATGGCTTGCAGATACTTGGTATCGCTTCAAAGAATTACGAGGGTGACTGGGTGATGCCAGACCATGCGTTGCATGGCATGGCACAGTTGTTGCCTACGTTCACGGATTATCGGCGGTTGTTCCCTGATGAAGAGAAGTATCAGCAGCGCTCTGTGAGCAATTGGATTTCTTGGTTTGCTGGTATTGGGTTGCGAACGAACACGAAGTGGGAGCAGCAGCAGGAGATTATTTCTCGCCAGTACGACATGCGGGAAGAGCGTTCGCAGGAGCGGGCGTTGAGAAGGTCGCATTTGTAGCGAGGGACAAAGTAGTCTTAGGGTATGGACTACATCTCGCGCGAGGAATGGGGGGCCATCGACACTGGGAAGCGTTTACACGGCTTCTGGCGTCCGGTGCAAGGGATTGTCGCCCATCACACGACGGGGCCGTCACACAGCCCGTGGGACCGTGTGAGAGGACACGACAGGTACCATGTGGAATCCCGTGGGTGGGATTCCATCGCCTACAACTGGCTGGTATCTGGTGAAACGGGTGAGATATTTGAGGGACGCGGGTGGAAGCGTGGCGCTGCCACCCGTGGTTGGAACTCCAAGTCTATTTCTGTTGCGTACATTGGAGATACCGATGATGCGTTCACAGAATCCGGTAAGAATGCGTTTCTTACCGTCGTCGGGGCAATTAGGGAACAGTATGGTGACCACCTGTGGGTACGGTGCCATAAGGATTTCTCGTCTACGACATGCCCCGGCGAGAAACTGACAGCGTGGGTCCAAGAAGGGACGCCTGCTGGCGACAAGCCAGCGAACGTGGCTGTCGATTGGAATGGGATTGTCCGCTACATTCTGGAGGCGGGACAAAGCGCCCTTCCTATTAGGAGGGGTTCTAAAGGTAAGTGGGTTGCGCTAGCGCAGAAGCGTTTGAATGACAGGGGCGCGAACCTAAAGGTCGATGGCATTTACGGAGCGAAGTCTCGGAATGCCTGCAAAGAATGGCAATCCCAGTTCGCTTTGAAAGCGAACGGGGTCATTGATTCAGACACATGGAAGGTGTTGTGGACAGCATGATGGATATTATGGAACGCTCTGGTTGGACTTTCGTTCAGGCTTTTCTAGCCGTGTTCGTGATCGGAGATCAGGGAACTTTGAAGGTAGCGTTGATAGCGGGTGCGGCTGCGGCCCTTTCGGTCGTGAAGGGTTACGCAAAGGATCGCCTCGGCTGATGTCAGGGGAGCCTGTAGACGCGGCGTTTGCCAAATGGCATGACGAGTACGGCTATATGGCTACCGAAATCTATAAAGAGATTCGAAAGACTTCGCACCTGTTGGACATAACCGACGGGAATCACGCCAAGTGGAACGAATCCGATCTGGGTGTGCTGATCGTTCTTCCTTACGAACGCGCTATGGCGTTCGCTGCGGAAAATATCGTCGGTGATTTCGACGACAGCCCAGTCCACAACTACGTATTCTCCACCCTGACTGCCCTCATCATGGGCAGCATGGATGCTTTAGACGAGTTGGATTACGACTGATTCGCTGCCATCGGCAGATTCCAAAGGCCGTATTCCCACATCATACCGATGACGGAATAGCCGACCAGATCCACAAACGAATCCGCTAAGGATTCGTTACTGGGTTCATCCGTTCGATTCACTAGATTCTCTATGCGTGCGATCTTGTCGTGCATCCGCACCAAGATTCCGTCACGCCCAAACCGGCTGATGTTCTCGTAGCCGTAGTCGTTTTGCTTGCGCCCAAGCAGCGGAAGTATGGACTCTGCTGTCAACGCAACGCACGCACCAGTGCTGTAGGCGGCAAGCATCGTCGCGCTCGCAAGGCTCTTGAACCATTCCCAAGCAGGCCCGTCGTCAGACCCGTACCATTGCTCCGTCAGCCCGTCGTATTCTTCACGCAGGCTGACGAGCCAGTCCGTGGAACTACTCCACGACGGATGCGACTGGATTGCTTCAAGCCGCGAATGATGGGCCTTGTCTATTTGCCAAGCGCAAAGCCCGGCTGCGCTTTCCCAAGTCTTCGGCTGGATAAGAGGAACTTCATTCTCCACGTAAATACCTCCTGATTGTCGGATCATTTGCTAGATATGTTTTCAATTTGTGCAACAACGCATCACGTTTTCTGGCGACAGTTGTCTTCGGCATTCCTAATACAAACTCAACTTGACGCAGGCTCATCTTCTCAAAAAGCAGGGCGTTGAGTAACCATTGTTCCCAATCTTCCAAATGATTTAGTGCGTTCAACACTATTTCTTGGAGTTCAGCCTGCTCGTCCTTGGAGGTGAGCGGCTCGTCGGGACCGGCCCGCTGCAACGCCTCCATCGGCGTTGCTGGTAACTGACTGTGATTTCCGTAGCGTTGAGAAAGAGAAACTAACGCTATGGGGTCAAAGGAATACTCACGTTTTGCCATCAGTGTCAGTGTAAGTCATGGGTGCGTTGAGGAACTCTTCAGCGATCACGCGAGTATCTTCGCTGTAACCCGAAGGCTCACCCTTCTCCCATGCTTCGTCGTGGTCGATCCACCCTAAGATTTCAACTGCCCGAAACTCAGGCGCAACAGGCTTCACCACAAACAGGGTCAACCCCTTGTCTAACTGGCGCTGCCTCACGGCTGCGCTGGTACTGGTCCTCACCCGACGCACCTCAATGTTGTGCCCAACATCAGGGATGTGCCGGTACTCCTTATGCACGGACTGGTGCCACACATGGCCCGACCAGTATTGGTTAGTGATCTTTGCTACCGCTAACTCTCCGACACAGGCTGCGACCTGCGCCGTTCGGTCATCTTCCATGCGTTTCTTGTCGTAGTAGGGGGCGTCCTTCTTCCCCCAGTTCTCAATGTACCGACGGGCGCCTACATGGGAAGCCCATTCGTATTCCCATGTTTCCAACTCAACGAGGATCATTGTTTGCTCGCTTCCAATTGAACCACAAGCCGGTCGTTCGGGATGATTCCCGCACGTTGGCACCCATCTAGGCACAGTTTGACGTAGTTGTCCAGATCGCCACGCAAAGGAGTCTGCCATTCCGTCAAGGAGCGGACAGTGACGTAAGTCGCTTCTTCGCAAAACGTCATCTCCACCGCAACCGGTCCCTCAAAGACCGGCGGGTCTTCAGGAACAGCGTCGATGTAAGATTTTTCAGCCAGAACGGTTTCTTTAGGCGTGTAGACACGGCCTTTGCGCGACATCCGGGGACGACCCTTGGGCTGCGGTCTTCCGGGTACGACAAATGAGAACTCATCTAACGCTGGCTCTTCGGCTTGCGTCTTGGACAAGCCTTTCGATTTGTCGGTCGCAGTCATGCCTGCCTGTGAACTTGGGTCCGTCTTCCCACCATTGCCCCAATCGTGTGTCTAGGTCTTTCGTCCATGACGTAACGTCCCCTTGAGAGTAACCCGATTCGATCATCGAACGGGCGAACCTGTTGAGGAAGCCGTGCCGACCACGGCCAGCACCAGTACCACGATAGTACGGGACGGGACCATTCTCGTACATCTCCGCTGATAGCCCACGCAAGCGTGAGCCATCCACGTTCATTAGGGGTTCCTTGCTGTAGTCCCGCTTGGGTGGCAGGTCTGGGTAGATGGGTTCCGGTTCCTGATACAAGGCGGCAGCCGCCTCCAGCGTGGCTGTAGGCGTCCGTCCTTGTTCTGCGAGGATGATGAAGTCGAATAGATCCAACCATTCCTCGTCGGTTTCGCTATCGCTGCTGCTATCTACGACAACCTGCCGATGCTCAGGACGTTTACCACCATACGGTAAGCGCATGTAGTTGCCGGGTGGACCCTTCAACGAATCCTGTTTCGGATAGACGGCATCGTAAGGAATGTCGGCAAGGTCAAGCGCCGCCTTCATGGCGCGGCGCATAGTCGATGCCTTCACCCAGTCCTTGTTGAATACCCAAACGTGATAGCCCTTGCTGCGTGAGCGTTCCAACCAGCATTGAATGTCCAACGCACGCAAAATGTTTTGAACGCTTCTTGCGTAAGTCAGGGAGTCATCGCCTTCGTCGATGTCGATGGAACCCCACCGGCACATCCACAGGTCTGGCTCCATCTCCACGTAATAGCGGTTATCATCAATATCTTCACGCCATGTATCGGAGCCGCCCCGTTCATAATGGGGGTCGTAGACCATCGGATAAATCCCGATCATCTCTTCGCCCGATAGGTGCCGCTCCAATAGCGTGTCGTCAACGTCTGCCCACCGGCAGCCACCGGCGTCAGTCCCGTAGGCAAGGTTGAACCCGATGAAAAGGGTTCGCATCTGTGAAGCAGGAAGTATCTCATTCATCCAGAATCATCTGCTCCCATACGATCCCCGGTTCCAACAACCTTCCGCTTGCGTCGATGGTCAGGTTGACTTCCGCTTTCTCTCCATCGCCTGACTTATTCTTCCACAAACCCGCACTGATTTCATTTTCATAGTGCGTCCGCTCTGCTTCATCCATGTTGGTGTCATCCCACCTGCGCCACGTTTCAATCAGGAAGTGGCTTTCACTGGTGGATGCGTAACGCCCGGCTTCGATGCCACCGGCCCGGCCACGGTTCCCTGAACCCCGGCCAGACTGATGCAAGATCACGCCTACGACACGCCAGTCAGATACCAACTGCTTGAACGATTCGATCTTGGCTTGCACGCTGGCCGCATCGCCAGAGCCTCCACCCCGAATCAACTCCAAGTAGTCGTACACCAGCACTTCGGGTCGTTGCCCTTCCCACAACTCAACTGAAGCGATACGCATGGCCTTGTCGATGTCGTCAACGGACATGCCTGTGGATTCAAAGTGCAGGTTCGTTTCGTCACGCATGAGTTGTTCGACACGTTCCCAAGCGGTCGGGTCTTCCCTGATGAGGCGACCGATCCAATCCTTCTGGTCGATCTGCATACGTATGGCTGCGTATCGGCCCCAGAACATTGTTTCGGTTTCATCTGGACTAACCCACAGGGTGCGGTGGTTGCGGTTGCGGGCCACCATGTTCAAGGCCAGCAGCGTCTTGCCTGTGTGCGAGCGACCGATAACGGTCACCAACTGACCGGCGCGTGCCCCACCCAAGGTGGCTTCATCGAACACCCGCACTCCGAAAGACCATTCGCTGCCGGAACGCAGGTCATGGCGCATACGCCTGACTTGCTCACGCTTCGGTGTGAATAGTCTTTGCAGGTCTGCTGCGGATATTCCCTCTATTTCTGCTGGAGGCTGCGAGGGTGCCGGGGTCGGGGCATCAACGGATGCCCCTTCCCCGGCCCGTGCGTTGGCGACTCGCGTCAACGCTTCCTCCAGACTGAGTTCCTCAGCCACCGGCCTTAGCCAGCCAGCCCTGCGGATCTACAGGGTCGGGGCGGTCACCCCAGTTGAAGGAAGTGTTCTTCACCAGAGCAGCGAAGTACCCACTCTTGCTGGACAAGGGATGGTTGCCCTCACCCTGACCCAAGAAGGGGCTACCGTCTGCATTGACGCTAACGCTCTTCTTGATTTTGAAGTCACCAAGCCCGCACTTGCCGTTCTTGGTAACCGGGATGTCCTTGTTCTGCAATGCTTCAGCCCAGTAGTCGGCGGGGAACTGGCGTGTGCCACTCCCGAACAACTGCCGGATCGCCTGATTGCACAGGAACATGGAATCCTTGCCAGCGAATGCAACGCCAGCGTTCTGTTCTGCTTGCCAGATCGCAAGCACCTGACCGTACTCTTCGTCAGCCACGTACTTGGATTCACCGCCTCCGCTGTATGCGGGTGCGTTTACCTGCGTTGCTCCGGGGAACGCCGCAGTAACTGTTTCAACGACAGCAGCCTCAGGTGCGCTGGCGATTTCAGCGCCAGCGCCTCCAACCAAAGTCTCCTTGATGCCCGAAAGGGAATCAGCGAGAGCCTTAGCATTTTCAATAGCCATCGTGACGGCTACGCCGTCTGGGTTGTTTGCTAACTCGGCGGCAGCGAGTTCGATGCCACCCTTGAGGCAAACTTGCGCCTCAATACTTGCCCGCTCATGCGGACTCATGGGCTTGAAAGCCATAACTATGCGCCTCCTTGCGTTGCGCCTTTACACCGTGCGAAATTTTCGCACCATTTGCTAGAACACCACCAACCGTTATCACCCAACGGGTACGGACCCGTCTGAGTTTCCAACAGTCGGCAGAGTGCCAACACCTTTGTACGTAACCAGTCGAAGTGTGACCCGTCACGCACTAGATCCATGCGACCTACACCCTTGGGGTGCATGACCGCATACGAGAAGTTGGGGATGCCCATTGCGTAGCAGTACGCAATGGATTGGACATCCCATCGTTCGTACTGCCAAGCGTCCCTGCTGTAGTCACGACCGGGGAACTTCCAATCCCATAGCCGATCTTCTTCCACGAGGTCGATGGTGCCTGTCATGCGGACAACACGTTCGTTGTCTTCGATGAGTGGCACATCAAAGGTGTGTTCAACCATCACCGGCTGCACGTGAGGGAACACTTCCTCATGCCAGTTGGCTAACTTCTCCAGCCCTGCCACATACGCAGTCTCAGGGTTGTAGTTGTTCCACACCTGAACAGTTGGGGCTGTCTCTTCCCAGTAGTTCTCAAACGCATCGTTCATGTCCTGAAGGGACATCTCAGCGATGCCGTCCTTGCGTGAGTTCAACGCATCTTCAGCGACAGCGTGGCATACGGTCCCCAGCGATGAAGCATCCTTGATGCTTTCGCTTACAAGCCCGAAGACATCGTTACGCCATCGCTCTAAGCACATATCTGATGTCTTGATTGCGGATTGCCGTACCCACGTATGGACCCATCGCCCTTCGGCATCTCTGTGTAATGGGTATTTCTGCATGTCACCTCCCGTGACTGTCCTCAGTACCAACCCCTCCCCCCCTTTAGGGGGGAGGGGTTGTACTAAGTACCTGTTCCCAGTCTAGTCGTTGCTCTCGTCCGGTTCCGACTCCTGCTCGTTACAGTCTTGCGACTCAGGTTCCAGTTCCGTGTCTTTCTTTACGGT